>Ga0209581_1000265_pt1 | contig 149224 bp, 125 predicted proteins | sample Coa_R2_FD_187160 | JGI IMG/M metagenome (GOLD analysis project Ga0209581, IMG submission 187160) | Surface soil microbial communities from Centralia Pennsylvania, which are recovering from an underground coalmine fire - Coalmine... | ecosystem: Environmental > Terrestrial > Soil > Unclassified...
CTGAAGGTAAGTGGAGTATCGGAGGAAGAGCATCTTGAATGCGAGAACACGGTCCCCTCATCGTTTATTTTGGCAAGCCCTTTTCTGTCGGAAACAGGTTGCCGCTACTTTGGGCCAAAATTAGGTATTTAGCCAGCAAATGGGGGAAGGTGTGGCCGAGGTCTCGCTCCTCACGGGACGTTCTGCCGGCGAAACCAACATCGCTACAATGGAGTTGATCGGCTACCGTGATCCCGAAACTGGCGAGGTACGTATTCCCCGGCGCCCTCTTGAGCCAGGCGCCAGGGTCTATGGAGTGGACTTTGAATTTCTCCGCGAATTCTATGAATACTCACCAGAGACCAATATCTGGCTGGGCAACCTGGTTGGCTATGAACGCGGCGAAAACACTGTGCCGGTCTTTATAGATGTCAATCGCATCGTCACTGAACATCTGGCTGTGCTGGCGATGACTGGCGCTGGCAAAAGCTACACCATCGGGCGCATAATTGAGCGCATGCTGGTGGAGGCTAATGCCAGCATTGTCGTCTTTGATCCTCACGGCGAATATGGGCGCGCCTTTCGAGGTGGCATGGTCAATTTCGCACCTGCATCCGCTTATGAAGCATTACCCGAAAGTGACCGCAACGAACTGCAACGCCTGCAAGAGCGACTTCAAGCTTTGCAAGAGCAGGGAGGTGGTATTCAGGTATATGCGCCACGCGCTCGTACTTTCTCCGCGCGCTATAACGATCAGCATCGTTCCCTGGCCCTGCGACTAGACGAGATGAGTATCGATGAACTTGCAAACATTTTCCCAGAAAGCACCGAGCCACAGCAGCGCACCCTCCAGGTTGCCTTAAAATACTGGGAGAAGCACTACCCTGCCCCACGCGACCCGCGCGATCTGCTCGATCTGTGCGGTAAAGACCTGGACAAGCTCGTCAATTGGGACGAACTGACCCAGGGAGAACAAAAAAGCATAAATGCGCGCAGCGCCTCGATTGTCGCCTTGCGGCTTCGCAACCTGCTCAGCGACGCCAATGCCTTCTACGAGAAAGGCTTGCAGCCTTTTGATGTGCGCCAGATGGTCGGGCGAGCGCAGCGGCTGACCCCAATAGATGGCATAGGTCGCATCTCCATTGTTGATCTTCAGGGCCTCTCACACACCTCCATGCAAGTCGTTGTCGCTCTCATTTGCAGCGAGATTCTGAAAGCTGCTCAGGACACCAGTGATCCTATCCGGCCTGTATTCCTGGTCATAGAAGAAGGCCACACGTTTGCACCAGCACACGAAGCCAGTATTGCCTTAACTATCATCAAGAAGGTTTTTGCCGAGGGGCGAAAATTTGGTGTTGGCGCCGCTATCATCAGCCAGCGCCCCAGCAAATTGGATAGTGACGTGACCAGCCAGGCTAATACCATCATTACGATGCGTATTAAAAATCCCGACGATCAAGCGTTCATTCGGGGTACCTCTGATTTCTTTTCGGATGTGGATATTAAAGAGCTTCCATCCCTCTCTACCGGAGAAGCTTTGGTAAGTGGTCGTGCCATCCTGGCCCCCCTACTCGTGAAAATCGGTCCCAAGGTACTCATTCACGGTGGTGAGTCGCCCGACGTGGTGCAACATTGGAGAGTTGGCAAGCCAGAGCAATAGCCGCCTATCAACTTACAAAGCGTGAATAATACCCAGATATAAGAACAATGCCAGGAAATCACCATCAGGTCTCAGACGGCTCTAAGTAGATGGACAGAATAGTTTAGAAATGGCTGGTGATCCCGCATCAGATAGGGCGGCACATGGCACATGTTCTTCTAAAATCCATCGGCCACCCACTTAGATGATCTGGGGTACTGCTGGACCGTGACAACCAGACATGCTATACTACTCTCAGACGGTTTCAGCCTTTTGCAGATCAAACGAAGCGCTTCCCTCGGTTTTGGCGCTGATCTGCTGATCTGGCAGGAGATACCCCCATCCCAGCATCTCCTGGAGAGAAGGCTTCAGACCTCCACCAGCGCACACCAGGCTTCACTCCCGAGGAGGCATGTCTATGGCAACCGAGAGACGCTCACACGTCGGTACAGCATCCACTGAGCAGGGCGATAGTGCCGCCAGCCGTATCGCAGCGATTCGCCAGGAGCTGCCCGTTACTGAGCGTTTTATCTACCTCAACACTGGCACGAACGGCCCTCTGCCACGACGCAGCCACGCAGCGTTGGTCGCCAACGCACAAGTGGAATTGGAAGAAGGGCGGATCGGCCAGGCAGCATTTGATCGCCTGATGCAGAACCTCGCCGAGACGCGCGCCATTGTTGCAGAGACCCTCGGCTGTGAGTCCACTGAAGTCGCTTTGATGCACAATACGACGGAAGGCATGAATACGGCCCTGATGGGTCTTGACTGGCATGAAGGCGATGAGGTAGTCACTGCTGTAACCGAACATCCCGGCGCCTTGCATCCTCTCTATCTCCTTCACCAGCGCTTTGGGGTGAAGCTGCGCATGACACGGATTGGCTTGCCGGACTATGATCCGTTGGAAGAACTCCAGCGGGCGTTGCGTCCCCGGACCAGAGCCGTCGTACTCTCCCATGTCTGTTGGTCAACCGGGATGGTGCTGCCGGTGCAGGAACTGGCACAACTGGCTCACAGCGTCGACGCCCTCTTCATCTGTGATGGGGCACAGGCATGCGGTATGGTCCCCGCTGATGTGTCGGCATTGGGCGTCGATGCCTACGCTTGCTCGGGGCAGAAGTGGCTCTGCGGACCTGAAGGCACAGGGGCACTATTCGTGCGCCAGGACCGCTGGGGCGACATCCGCCAGAGTGCAATGGGCTACGCTGGCGTCCAGGCAGGAATGAGCGACCAGCAAGGGAACTTTGTACCAGCAAACAGCGCCCGCCGCTATGAAGTGGCTACGCTCTATCCTGGCAGCTTGAAGGCACTGGTAGCCAGCATCAGATGGATCAAGGACGAGATCGGGTGGGAATGGGTCTACCGCCGCATCGCTGCCCTGGGCCGCTACTGCTACGCGGCGCTTGCCCGACTCGAGGGAGTGACGCTTTTTACTCCGCGGGAGCGTATGGCCGGCCTGGTCCACTTCAGAGTGGAAGGGATGGCCCCCGCTGACCTGACAACCAGGCTGCAAGCAGAGGGAATCCTTATCCGGCACACACCGCTGCCGGAGGCGAACCGGGTGGCGACTGGCTTCTATAACACAGAAGCGGAGATTGATCAGTTGGTGCAAGCTATTGAGCGCCTTCGAGCTTCCCACTAGGCTGGCGACCTTCAAATGGCACTGGACAGCCCGAAAGCGAAGAACTCAGTGCCGCATCCCGAGCATTTAACCTCAACCAGGCGAGCGCGGGGGTTCCCTGGGATTGACCCGCTTTCGTCGAGTCACTAAAGTACAGGGCCTCTCAGCGCGCCGGAAGAGGTAGCGAGTGCATACCACGGACAGCCAGCATACTAACCCAATAGCGCCCAATCGGCATCGCGCGTTGGCCCCACGCCCGAATGAGAAATGGGTGGCAGGCATCACCAGCGTCTGGACCAGCCAGGGCTGGCTGCATCTGGCTGTGGTTCTGGACCTCTTCTGGCAGAAGGTCATTGGATGGGCAAGGGCGACCAAGCGGGCGGATGACTCGGTCCTGGCAACCTTAGGCATGGCGTTGGCCCAGCGTTCTCCCCAAGCGGGGCTACTCCATCATTCGGATCGGGGCAGCCAGTACACGAGCAAGGAGTACAAAGCGCTCCTCTCGGCTTGAGGGATCGAGGTGAGTATGAGTCCGCCAGAGCGACTGCTAGGACAACGCCTTAATGGAGAGCCTCTTTGCGACCTCGAAGGGGGAATGCGCCGACCGATAACCCTGGGCAAACCCATGCTCAAGCCAGGCGAGCCATCTTTGAGTGTCTAAAGGTCTTATATGGGCCTCCAAACGACCATATCTGGTATAATGAAAGTCAGCCAGCATGTTATAGGTAGTCGGATGCTTGTAGATGGCATTATCCGCTCATCTGTTTAGCAGTGAGGTTAGGAGGCTCCCAGTGAAAGGGTTAGAAGGGACCAGCGTTGGCCCTTATGAGATCAAGAAGTTGCTGGGCGTTGGTGGCATGGGTCAGGTCTATCGTGCCAATGACCCCCGCTTGGAGCGTGAAGTAGCAATCAAAGTGCTGTCGACTGCGCTGGCAGATGAACCAGGTTATCTTGAGCGCTTTATACGTGAAGCGCGCGCTGTGGCGAAATTGAATCATCCGCATATCGTGCCAGTTTATGATTTCGGCGAGCAGGGCGGGCTGACCTATCTGGTGATGCCCCTGATTTCAGGCGGCACGCTTCGCGAGTATCTTACCCACCGCCATATCCTTCCCCTCTCTGAAGCGCTATCAATTACTGAGCAAGTGGCTAGCGCCCTTCAGTATGCCCACGAGCGGGGGCTGGTACATCGTGATGTGAAGCCAGCCAATATTTTGATAAGTGACGAGGGGCGCGCGCTGCTCTCTGATTTTGGTATCGTGCGGCTGGCGCAAAAGCAAGATACCGCTGTAACTCTGACACACACGGGAACCTTTGTTGGCAGCCCGGAGTACGCCGCGCCAGAGATGGTCCTGGGTAATACAATTGATCATCGTGTCGATATCTATGCGCTAGGTGTTGTCCTCTTTCAAATGCTGACCGGGCAGCTTCCCTTCGCCGGAGCAACCTCTGTCTCGCTGTTGATTATGCAGGCGCAACAGCCTCCTCCGCTCCCACGCAGCCTCAACCCCTCTATCCCACCAGCAGTAGAAGCAGTGATTTTGAAAACGCTGGCGAAGACCCCCGGTGAGCGCTACCAAACTATGGCAGAGTTTCAGGCAGCCTTGCGCGTTGCCAGCGCCGCACCCCCGGCTGGGGCACCCTATACATTGCCGCCTGCTGCTGGAGCGATTAGTGATCTGCCAACCGTTTCCATCTATGGCTCGCCCCCAGCGCCAGGCAGTGGCCCAGCAGCCTTCGGTGATCTGCCAACCGTTTCGATGTATGGCCCATCCCCGGCGCCAGGCAGCAGCCCAGCAGTCCTCTCGACAGCAGGGCCGGGTTCGGCGCCACCCCCCATTTGGCCCGGACGTGGGCCAGCCGTTATAGCCCCCGGCAGCAGTCCAGTCGGCTGGGCAACGCCTGGCAATGGGTCAGGCGTTACACCTCCAATGCCACCAACCTACGCGACGGGGCTTCTGGGCTTGCCCAATCAGACACCAGTTGCCCCATCCCCAACACCACAACACCAACGGCGCTTGCTGCTTCTACTGTTGTTGGCCCTTGTGCTGGTGGCCGCTGGAAGCACGACCCTGGTATTGGGAGCCTCGTCAAGTCTCTTCAAAGGCAGCACCACATCTACCGCCACTCCCACCACAACGCCAGCCGGACTTATCACTGAGTTCCCTATCCCGACAACTCAAGCCCATCTGTTTGAGATTACCAGCGGGCCTGATGGCACCCTTTGGTTTGCAGAGTATGCAGGCAATCATATCGGACATGTCACCACCCAAGGGGTTGTTTCCGAACTCCCCCTTCTGCCAACAGCCAACAGCGGTCCATCTGGGATTACCACCGGACCCGACGGCGCCCTCTGGTTTACCGAATGGAATGCTGGCAAAATCGGGCGTATCTCCCTCCAAGGGGTTGTTTCCGAGTTCCCCATCCCAACACCCAACAGTATCCCTGAAGGGATCACTAGCGGGCCTGATGGCAACTTGTGGTTCGCGGAAACGAGCGGCAACAAGATTGGGCGCATCACTCCAACAGGAACCATCACCGAGTTTCCCCTCATGACGCCTGCTGCCCACCCTTCCATCATTATCACAGGTCCAGATAACGCTCTCTGGTTCTCAGAATTTGACGGCAACAAGATTGGGCGTATCTCCCCTGATGGGCAGAACATCAGCGAGTTCCCCATCCCTACATCTGACAGCCACCCTCGGGGAATGACTGTTGGCCCAGATGGCAATATCTGGTTTACTGAGGCATCAGGTAACAAGGTTGGGCGTATCTCCCCCAATGGGCAAAGCATAGATGAGTTCCCTGTGCCAAATCCTCGTAGCCAGCCCTTTCAGATTACTATTGGCCGCGATGGCAATCTCTGGTTTACTGAGCTTGATGGCAACAAGATTGGGCGCATCTCCCCCGACGGGCAACACATCAAGGAGTTTGCCCTCCAGCAACCTCAGAGTTCCCCCGCTGGCATTACTTCAGGACCTGATGGCAATCTCTGGTTTACCGAACTTAATGGCGACAAGATTGGGCGCATCACAAGCGGAGGATGAATACATATCGTTATCTCGGCAACGTAGTAAGAGAGAAAACACAATGCCAACCTACCGGCATAGCAAAGCTTTCGGTCATAGGTCAAAGGGCGAGGCCGCTTAGCGCAGCGAGCGCCCATCAAGACACATGGTGCCGAGAATAGTGATTTTCCTTCTCATAGGTTAACTGAATAGGCCCGGCTGTTCCCATAGCTGGCGATAAGATGGAAGTGCGCTGGGTCTTCATCGGCCCAACGAGCATAATCGCTATTGGCAGAGGTAAAGAGGTACTGAACCTGCAAGGGCTGAAGAGCCTCGAAGAAACCGGTACGACTTTGCGCCTGAATGAACAGCACCTGATTCTCAAGCTGCGTCCCAAATAATGGATAGACACACCATTCCTCTGTCGTGTAGCCTGTAAAAGCAATGCGTGACCCCGGCGGTATCCGATCAACCCAGCGAAACTGTGGATACCAGAGGCTCCCTATGGTCCGATCCTGCGGGGGTAAGGCCAGCGCGTACCTGACCATATTGAGAGAAAAATACGACTGAAACGTGCTGTAATAGAGGGAGACCAGCACCAACGCCAGGCATGCTACCTGGCCCGCATACTTCAGCCATTGGCGAGGCAGACGCTCCAAACCATACGCGAGTGCCAGGGTACCTGGCATCAGCAGCACCAGCGTGTAGCGGCTCCACCAGTTTGCAGGCTGCACCAGAAAGATGAGACCAAAAGGCAAGAGGAATGTAAAGAAAAGAAAGCGGCGCTTATAAAGACTATAGGCAGTGAAGAACACCAGAGCAGGCAACTCCAGAAAGGGCCATTGTATTCCAAACCCACCCAGGCGCTGGTCATAGTTGTAATATCCAGGAAGAACCGCAAGACAATTTCCTGCCTGATTACGTGTGCAGATTGTGTAGCTCAGGGTAGGAGGCTCGCTCAACCAGGAGAGCCATACCTGTTGCCACCAGGGATGCCCTAATAATTCGTTGGGGATATTGTTGCCAATAACAATCTCTTGAACGGAGCCATTACCGGGGAACGTGTAGCCCAGGAAATGAAACGTCACCGGATAGAAGGGATTACCGTAGATCGACCAGGTACGGAGATACCAATATGCCCCCAATACCCAAAAAGGTATCGCCAGCAGCAAGAACACTTCAACAGCCCGCCTGATGTGAAACTGCCTTCGCCAGATAGCCAACGTCGGCAGCAGAAGAAGACAAATACCAATATATGCCAGACCAGGCGATTTCATGCCTATGGTAATACCTCCCGCAAGCCCCGCCAGAAAGAGGCTCGCCATCTCCTGCTGTTTGAGATAGCGGAAGAAAAAATAAAAAAAGACGAGAAACATCGAGGCAAACGCAACATCTACATAGCTTGTTGTAACCTGAAGGATCACCACCGGAGTTAAGAAAAACAAGCAACCTGCCGACAGTGAGGAAGATCGTTTGAGGCCGATCATGCCCCCCATCCCCATCACAGCCAGCGCTCCTCCGATAGAAAAGACAAACTGCCCCAGGCGCACCAGAACACCTGTATGAAAGAAAATCACCAGCCAGGTAAAGAAGAGTTCGGTATTTGCAGGATAGACATTCGACCAAATCTCGTAGGCGCTAAGGCTAATTTTTCCTGCCTGGAGCCAGGAGACAACTGTAGGCAGATGATAAAACAGGCCATCATAATCATAAGAAGGAAGCAGCCAGGCGAGGAAAACCAGCCAACCTATCTCAGCGAGCAAGAGACACGCGAGGACAATCGCCCAGGGATCGCGAAGGAGTTCTCTCCCACTTTTAGCAGCCTTACGAGCAGCATGCCACGAAAATAAGGCACCGCGTACACCAGAAGCACGACACAAGACCAGGAGGAGCACAGTAATTATAATATTGAGAAGAAGCAGAGCAACGGGTTGTAAAAGCGAGAGCACTCCGCCCGCAACAAGCAAAGAGAGCAAGATTTGCGAGATGGACAGCGTAAACACTGCCAGAAGAGAAGCGATCAACCCGCTAAGCCTGAGCGCGCGCACTACCATTACAGCCCCACAAAGAACCACCACATTCGCTATGATGAACAGAAATCCAGACACAAACCTATCCTTGCTCCTGCTTGAGCCTTAGATTCCACGCCATAGGCGTCGTATCTTCGCCGCGTAATACGTGCGTTGGTGACGATCTTTTGCTTGCTGAGCCGACTCTAAGATTTCCTTTAACATACGCTCAAGCTCGCGGGGCAGTGTTTGCAATTCTGCGACGGTAGCTGCATACACTTGAGCATCATCAGCACGTTCGTCGATCAACTGCTTGAGCAACATTTCCAGTCGCGGGACAACACTTCTCTTAGGCTTGCCAAAGATACACGTGCAATGAGCACTGTCCTGATGCTGCTCCAGGATATACAAGCCACAACGCTCGTACATTCGTTGAAGCGCCAGCGGGCTGAAGTAATAATACTGGCCCAATGTATGCGCTCCAAAACGATACCAATCATTGTGCCGTTCAATGCGATCCCAGCCCTGGTGAGTCGTGTTAATAGCGTGATGACAAGCCCCCATCCCTCCCGCCTTTAACACCCGCGCCATTTCCTGGGTATAGGGCCAGGTATCCTCGAGAGCGATATGGACAAATACGTCGTAGCTGAAAAAGAAATCGATGCTCTCATCAGCAACGGGTTGAAAATCTTTCCCGTTGCCTGTGATGAACTCCACATTCTCCAGCCCTAACGCCTCGCAACGCCTTCTCGTTCTGTTGAGCATTTCCTCAGACGTATCCAGCACCACTAGCCGTTTGACTTTAGGTGCTATGCGAACAGTCCATTTTCCACCCCCAGGCCCAACCTCCAAAACGGTTCGATCCGGCCTCAACCAGCGATCTGCATACAAGGCAAAATAGAGGTCATCGCGTTTCCAGGGGATGCAATCGGCAGCTAGGTCATTGGCGAGAAAATCGTCCCACTCATCTCCGAAATCACCATTCCACTCATCCCCCAGGTACTCATACTGCGAGCGAAATTGGGTGTCCCAAAGATGACTGTATTCATCCCAATCCCTGGAATAACGGTTATCTGTATTCATGCACGCCCTTTCAAACTAGGACACCGCTAGAGTCCCCTCAGCGCGCAACGCGCTTAACCTGATTGACCCAGAGGGGCCGTCTGGACGACTTCCTGTGTCTGCTGTTTCGGTATAGGCTGTTCAGGCGGCGATAGGGGTGGCTGGAGGGGAGGCCCCCCGGCCCGCGCCTTCAGGCGACGTTGAAGCCACCGGAGCGCTCGCTTTGGCAGCCTGAGCGCTTGTCGGAAAGCTTTATATACTTCATAGCGCCCGGTACCAATAGGCAACACCCGCTCTCTTGCCCGTCGCAAGCCGCTGCCTGCTCCTGTAGTTCTCCGAGTAGCCCATAACACCTCAGCTAGCTCAGCCAGCCGCACTGACTCAACAACCATATGCGCGACGTGGTTTGCTGTCACGCGATCAAGCGAACTATCATCTCGTGACGCTGCCAGGCGTTGAGCTTCACAAAAAATCTGGTGCATTCCCTCCGACAAATTGCTGAGGTCAAAGTGGTCTCGCACGCGCTTCTGCGCGCACAACCCCATCAAGCGCCGCTCACGAGGGTGGCGTACTAGATGAGTCAGAGCAGCGACATACCCATCAACCTCATCTTTCCCATGAGGAATCAGATAGCCACACTCTGGCGTAACCAGTTCAGAGTGCCCCCCCACATCAGCAGCAACAGGCACCATAGACATCGCCATACTTTCATATACCACGAGCGCCAACCCTTCGCTAGCACTGGGCAGCAGTAAAATATCGCCTACTGCCATCAACTTGCGAACATCCTTATTGGGCAACGCGCCCATGAAACGAACATGCTGCTCTAATTTATGCTTCTTTATGAAGCTTTGCAGAGGAGCAAGCAGTTCACCGACGCCAATCACAAGCGCCACAAAATGAGGTTCCTCAAGCGCCAGCCGCTTGATAATTTCAGCAAATACGAGCGGGCGTTTCTGGTCAACTATCCGCCCCACAAAGAGAATCAGAGCCGTTTCAGGATCAAGTTTAAGCTGCTTGCGGATGGCTTCCGTGTCATAACGTTCGCGGTTCCATTCCTGGGTATCGATATTTGCATGGCAGACCCGGATGCGCTCAGGATCAGCCCCACGCTTTACCATCCAATTCTTCAAGTGAGCGGTGCAAGTGACATTCAGGTCAAGCTGGCGACCTGCACGCACTGACATCCCGGGATACCCGCCATTTTTCCAATGTTCCTCTTCCAAATGGTTATAATCCAGCAGGGCAAGATGGGGATGGTAGGCGCGCAAAAACGGCAGGAGCATATATGCTAGCTCGCTGTTAGAGATAAGCACAGCATCGATCTGGCGCGACTGAATGAGATAGTTAAGAAACCGGGGATAATCGTTATAATGCAAAAAGTGATTCAGGCAGAAAATATCTGGAGTGACCGAAGCAAACTCGTGAAGCCAGGGATGGCTCGATGGTGTAGTAGTGACTATTGTAAACTCGTATCCGCGCGCTGAGAGTACCCTGACAAGATCAAGGTTAAACTTATCTGCCCCACCGATCTCTAGCCAGGGTACAACAAACAGCACTCTGGTAGTATCTTGCCGCTTCTCCAACAAGTTTTTGAAAGGAAGCTCAACAGATACTGAGGCATAGGGCATATCGACACTTGGGACCCATAAGGGATGCGGGAACCGCTCAACAAGCCCATGATGCTTCCGACGCAACCAGGCACGGAATGACCGAGCGCGCTTTCTGTCACCCTCCGTCTCGGCAATACGCGACTGCGCTTCAACCCGGCGATACCAGGTTAAGTATTCAGGGATAGTGAACCCCCAATGCCCGGCTTCTGCCATATTCAACCAGAGGTCCCAGTCTTCATGCCCACGCACGATAGTTTCATCATACCCCCCAACCTCAAGAAATGCGTCCCGCCGTATCACCCCTTGATTCGTCACAACATTCTCTTGCAGGCTGCGCTCGTATTCTTGAAAGCCATGACTCCACAAATAATTATGTGATCCAAACGTGACGGTAAAAGAATTACAAACAGCAAACTGCGGTTGTGTCTCTAAGACCCACAGCGCTTTTTCCACCATAGTTGGCTCAACCAGATCATCGCTATCTAGTTGAAAGAGGTAACGCCCACGTGCTTCCCTGGCCGCCCGATTACGGGCAGCAGCCGGGCCGCTATTTGGCTGATGAATCACCCGCACACGAGGCTCCAATGCTTGAACGTGCGCTAACTGCATCAGGCTTTCGGTCTTGGTGCTGCCATCATCCACAATGATCCACTCCCAGTAAGGAAACGACATCCGCTGAATACTCCGCACTGTCTCCATAAATACCTGGCCCGTATTGTAGTATGGAGTGATAATGCTCACCACAGGTGCGATTGATTCAAGCGGCACATACAGCCTCGCAGGGCGCTTGTTACTGGCAGGCGTATTGGTATAATCAGGATCAAGAATGTCAATCATCCATGCGCTCCACACTCAAGAATGGGTCACTCTCTTTTCTGCTGTGCCCGCCCCGGAACTTTCACAATCTGAAGTTTCTGCGTATCAGCCAGGCTAATATCAGACTCCACCTCAATACTATGCCGGTAAGCCTGGACTACCTCATCTGTTGGCCCCATATACCGAATCCTGCCGCCTTCCAACCAGGCAGCGCGCGGACAGAGCATACTGATAGAATCCAGTGCATGTGTAACATAAAAAATAGTGACGCCCCGATCCCGGAACTCCTTCATTCTGGCAAGACATTTTCTCTGAAAAGCCTCATCACCTACAGAGAGCGCTTCATCAATGATAAGAATATCCGGGTCTACATCTGAAGCTACCGCAAACCCCAGGCGAGCAATCATACCAGAAGAGTAGGTGCGGAGGGGTGCATCAATAAAGGCGGATAGTTCAGAAAACTCTACTATGCTATCGAACTTTTCCTGCATCTGCCGCCTGGAAAAGCCCAGCATCGCTCCGTTGATAAAAATGTTCTCGCGGCCTGTCAATTCAGGATGAAAGCCTGCCCCTAGCTCAATCATTGGCGAGACCGAACCGCGCACCCATACTCGACCTTCTGTTGGCCGCAGCACCCGCGCGATGGTCTTCAGCAAGGTACTTTTGCCCGCGCCATTGCTTCCAATTAAACCTATCGCCTCACCCCGACGCACCTTCAACGTCACCTGTCGCAGCGCCCAGAACTCGTTATACTTCACACTACGCCCGGTAATGCGGCGAATCACCTGCTCTTTGAGGGTGCTGATCCGTTCAGAAGGCATGCGATAACAAATCGACACTCCCGACAGCACTACAGCCAGCTCTGACGGGCCAACAGCAGCAGGAAACGAACGCCTCATATCAGAACTGGTAAACAAACTTACCCTCCACTCGTGTAAAGATCATCCAGCCAACCAGGAGCGTGCCGGTGGCAATAGTAACAGAGATCAGTAGTTCGTGCAGGCCAGGGAGCGAATGATAGACCACAGCAGTACGAAAGCTATCGATGAAGAGAAACATGGGATTGTACTGTTCCATCGAGCGCAGTGGCTCAGGCAGGGTGCTGAGTGGGTAAAAAATCGGCGTCAAGAAGTAATAGGCGCTCAGGAGTACTTGATAAATCTCAAATATGTCATTAAAAAACGCGATGAGAGCGGCAACGATCAAGCCAAGGCCAAAACTAAACATCGTTGCCAATAACGCGGGCACAAGCATGAAAAGCCAGGTGAAACTTGGATACACACCATTGAACAACGTCAGCACGAGAAACGGCGCCAGCGCGAAGACAAAATTCACCAGGGCGCTTCCAATGGCCGAGGCCACAAAAATGCTGGGAGGCACATAGAGCTTGCGCAAGATAATGCCGTTCCCTTGCAAGCTCGCCATCGAAGCATTCGTGCCTTGCGCGTAGAGGTTCCACACCAATGTGCCGCCAAGAAGCTGGACGGCATAATAATCTAGATTAAACCGAAATACCTGGGAGAAAACTACTGTTAAGACCGCCATCGTCAGGAGCGGGTTTAACATCACCCAGATAAACCCAATAGATGAACGCTTATAGCGAACTTTGAGATCCTTGACGATGAGATTCCAGAGCAGGAAGCGATAACGCACCAGCTCCTGAACTTCATAAATCAGGGGAATTCTAAGTGCGTTCGAGTCATAAATTGGGGGAGATTTCTCCCTCATTCCTCTGGCGTGATTCATGGTGCAGCCTTGTCAATCGCAATGCCCTCCTCAGACGTGCAAGTCCAGCAACTTCCTCCATATCCTACTTTACTTCTTTACAGGCGAGGAGCAACGATACCTGATGAAACTTAAGCACATTCAGTTCAACAACTTGACTCTCTACACAGGATAGGCTCACTACTCAGCCATAGAGATTAACGGTTGATACTCATCCCAGTCACTTTGGTAGACAATCCAGGTGCCCCAAACCGTTGGCGGAGCAGGCGCTGCTCATGCGCCACCATCCGCTGGAGCACCAACAGTATACCAATAAAGAACCAGAACATCATCGCCAGATCGGGAACGAAATATGAATTATCTACCAGTCCGTGTACCAACGTTGCTATGATGCTTCCCACAATCCCTACGAGCAAGCGCTGAAGCAATGGCCCATCCCAAAGCGGCGTACACAGACAATACACCCGTCGGGCCAGAAGCATGAACGCTCCCAGCAGCCAGAAGAAGGCGACCAACCCAAGCAAACCAGTGCTGATCCAGAAATCGAGAAAAAAATTATGCGGATGGGAGAGGTGCGGATTATACGCCGCAGGAAACGCCTGCCCATCAAGGGCTTTCAGCGCATAGGAGCTAGGGGATGTTGGGGCATAGAGTGAATTAAAACTATCGGGGCCGGTGCCCAGCAAGAAATGGTCACGAATCATCAGCAGGCCAGCTTTCCAAAGCAGCAAACGCTCTGAGAGGATGCCATGCCCGGACGCATCCAGGAAGCCCAAAAGACGCGAACGCAGCAAGAAAGCACCTGCTCCACCTACGCCGACCACGACCATAAGGACAATCCAGTTACGGATTTCAAATATAAAAAGAAGAGAGAATACCACTGCCAGAGCCACCTCTGCTCCGCGAGAACCTGTCCAATAGAGCGCCCAGAAGAGCGGTATCATGAGAACCAGGCAGGTCCAGCGCAGTGGATCACGCCAGGGAATGCGAAAAGCTCTCGCACCATCCCCGGGGCGTCGAACCAAGCCAACCAACGCCAGCGCCAGAAGAATGGGCAGGGTCCGGTCCAGCAAGAAGGCCAGATTATTGGGGCTGCCATAGGGGCCATTGACTCGAAACGTCGTAGCATCCACATAGAGCAGGTCGCTGGTGATATGAAAGACTCCCTGAATGATGCCCATCACGGCAGCTATCAGCGCAGAGAACACCAATGCGCCAACAGCTCGCGCCACATCATCACGCGTCTGGAGATAGCGCAGAATCAACAGGAAATAAAGCAGCGGTTCGATAATCTCTTCACGATAGGCGCGCACACTTTCATGCAGATCAGGCGAAACGAGTGTAGCAAGCGAAGCGCCAATCAGAAATACCAATGCTGGCAACAAGAAGAGGCGCGATTTCCCCCACAGGTAGCGCACCCATTCCCTGCTGGCAAGGCGTTCTTTCGGCAGCACCACATTTCGCAGCACAACCACGCCAAGGCAAATGAACAGTCCAAGTTCAATGAGCGAGAACGCCGGAAAACCGCTGGGGGTGAGCGGCTTCAGGTCGAGATAATAGGGAAAGGTGAGTGGCAGCAGAGCAATGGCAATTGATGGGCGTATCCAGGCCAGCACCGCCGCAAGAACCAGCATAAGGAGCGATGCAGGGGGATGCTGCCAGAAGAAAAAGACGACAAAGGAAAAAACCAACCCAAGCCCAACAAAGCGAACAGCAAACCGAACACGTTCCTTCGGTATATCTACAGGCGAAATCATCATGCCCCCTTCCCTGCAAAAAAGCGCGCATGCTATCCCTCTTGAAGAGCGTAGACAACGCCCGGCGAAGGAAGACTTACCTCATACAAGTTCATATAACGCTGAGCCATCAGGTCTGCCCGATAGGCTTGCGCTGCCCGTAAACAAGCCTCGCGCATCTGAGAGAACACCGCTTCCGGCAAGCATATTATCTGGAAGAGCACATCAGCCAGATGGGCTATATCTCCAGTGCGCGCTACCCAGCCGGTAACTCCATGTTCAATCACTCCTGCTGCATTGGCTGCCTCGGAAATGAGCGTGGGACGCCCAGCAGCCAGCGCCTCGATACACACATTAGGCAAACCCTCGGCAGGGGAAAAGAGTATACACGCATCGCACGCATAATAATAATCTTCTGGGTGATTCGTACTCTGGTGCTGAGTGATATAGTCTGCAAGCGCGTCCCGACGTATCACTGCTTCAAGCACCTGCTGAGCATCAGCATTCTGCACTGAACCTACAAGGAAGAAATGCACATCAGCAGGCAGCCGACCTTGCTGTTTCAACAGTCCCATCGCCTCAGCCAACCAATGCATATTTTTTTCAAACGAAATGCGTCCCAAACTGACAAACACCCGGCGAGCATGTGGGGCGATGTGCTGGCGCAAGGTCGAATCGTGTGGATGTGCAAAGCGCGAAAGATCGATCCCATTGGGGATCACGAGCATCTTGCTTGCCGGAATATGAGCGCGAGTCACTAGCATCGTTTTTAAGTGGGCAGCATTCACTACCATCCGCGCGCACATCCAGTGGCTCAAACGTTCATAGAGGAGCTGCTTCGTCGTGTGCAGGCCACGTACCGAACCAATCAGAGTCGCCCTTGGCAAGAAAGGCCACGCTAACCGGGTAAGCAGATTCGCGTGATAGCCTTCTGTCTGGATGATCTGTGGGCGAACCCTCCGCGCTACTGAGGCAATGCAAGCTACTCCTTTCACCTTGTCCCAGGCGCTCCAGCCGAGATCAAGCGTGTAGTAGGAAACGTCAGCAGCATCCAACTGCGGCGCAAAATGCAGATCTCTGACTTTTGGGCCATACAGGCACAGCACTACTGGCTCAAAACGAGCGCGATCAAGGTGTGTCACCAATTCCACAAGCTGAGATTCGATGCCGCCAGCCATGAGAGAATCAACAACATAAAGGATACGTATCACCAGTTCCAATCTTCCTCTAGTATTTCGTCTCCTCCATCTTCTTGCCCCCCTTCTTTACAACCCATCACTAGCAAACAAGTAACAGAGAAAATAGGACTCTTGGGTAGGGAAGCATCCCAAAATCATGTTTTTCTGAGCAGGCTATGCTATGCTCTGCATTGATGAGTTTTTGAGTGAAACCTACAAGGTGCTATATGCTGCTCAAGGCTGCTGAGGCTGATCTCTACCCGTTGGTGAGCGTAGTTATCCCGGTCTATAATCGGGCGCGCACGCTTCAGGCATGCCTGACATCGCTGTTTGCCCAAACCTATCCACGCGAGCGGTATGAAATCATCGTCGTCGATGATGGCTCAACGGACGATACAGTCGAGCAAGCCAGACTTAGTGCCACCGCCTGGAACGGGACCTTCCGCCTGCTCCAAAAGCCAAATGAAGGCCCAGCAAGCGCGAGAAATGTTGGCATCCGCGCATCTGAGGCAGACGTTATCGCTTTCACTGATTCAGATTGCATAGCGGCGCCTGATTGGCTAGAGCACCTGGTCAGCGCCCTCATGGCCTCAGATGCGAGCGGCGTCGGTGGACCGCTCATTAATCGCCCACCGCAAGGATGGGTAGAGGAGTATTTGCACGCTGCTGGATTTTTCCGCCATCGAGTGCGTCATGGGCAGGTTGAATACCTCCTGACTGCTAATGCCGCCTTCCGCCGCACAGCTCTGCTCGCCATGCACGGATTTAGCGAGCGCGAGGGCGCCTGGTGCGAAGACGCTGATCTTTCTTTTCGCCTCATCCAGTCAGGATATCGCCTGTTACTAGCCGAGCAAGGAATCGTTACACATTACGGTGTGCCCGAGTCAATTCGAGACCTGATGAAAAATCTCTATCGCTATGGCTACGGCAACGTGGTTCTTTCACCAAATTGGAAGAATGGGCGCACCCCGTTGATAGAGTTCATCCGGCACGGAGGAGCTGTTGTCTTGTCTCCTGTACTGGCGCTTTCTCACCTGCGAGCAGCGGGCATCTGGCGAGCTATCAGTTTTTGGCCTCTAATCGTCATTGAGCATATTTCGTTCATCGCTGGCCTGCTCAGCGCGCTGATACATAGAATCTCCCAGAGAAAACAATGGCACAAAGCACCGTCTTTGTAAGCGTCATCATGCCGGTGCGGAATGAAGAAGCCTTCATTGACCGCAGCCTCGAAGCTGTCCTCAATCAGGACTACCCAGCAGAAGCAATGGAAATTCTCATGGCCGATGGCCTCAGCAATGACCGAACATTGGATATTATTCAAGCGCTGCCTGGCGCGGAGCGTGTGCGCATCATCCCCAACCCCCAGCGCATTCAAGCTGCCGGACTCAATAAAGCCCTCCAGCACGCGCAAGGAGATGTCATTATTCGTGTCGACGGTCACACGGTTATTGCACCCGATTATGTTCGCCAGTGTGTCACCCTCCTACAAGAGACGGGGGCTTATACGGTTGGCGGGTCTATTGCTCCGGTTGGCATCACATCCCTGGGAAAAGCTATTGCTTGCGCCTCCCGATCACCGTTTGCCGTGCCTGGCGCTTTCCACACAAGCCAAACAGGCCAATATACCGATACCGTGTATATGGGCGCCTGGCCGCGCCGGGTGTTTGAATTGGTCGGCGGCTTTGACGAGCGCCTCCCGATCAACGAGGACTACGAGTTGAATTACCGCATCCGCCAGGCGGGGGGACGTATCTATTTCTCTCCACAGATTCGCTCGGAGTATTTTGGGCGTCAGACGTTTCGTGCTCTCGCCTGGCAATATTTCCACTACGGAAAAGGGAAAATCGGCACTCTGAGGAAACATCCGGCATCGTTGCGCCCTCGGCAACTGGCCGCGCCAACGTTCGTCAGCGCCCTCGTTGGAGGGGTGCTACTCGCTCTGATTGTCCCACCAGTCTGGATATTCTGGCTCTGCATGCTCCTCGTCTACCTGGCAGCAGCGCTCTTTTTTTCTTTCACCGCTGCCAGGCAAGCGCATTATACCCTTTTCTGGAACATCCTTCTCGTTTTCATCATCATTCATCTTACCTGGGGTGCAGGTTTCTGGGCAGGATTCTTAGAAAATATGTTTCATCGCACCCGTGGACAGCTCGCCCCTTCTCCTTCCCACCAGGAGTCGTAGCAGCGGACAAGAAAAGGTTGTATTTATGGATAGAAAAGAAGCCTTTCCCAAGGATGCCAGAGCTTCCTTGCCTTCCCAACCATCTGGTGCGCACCGCCCCTCTCATCGTATGCTCAAGCGACCACAGTTCCCAATTGCCCGACGCCGAACTCTCCTGATCCAGAGCGACATTATCGCCATCCTAGTATCAGTCTTCGTGGCCCTCTGGCTCACTGCCTATACAGCACACCAACAACTGTCAGCGCAGTTAACGCCTGCGCACATAAGTTGGTTTCTCCTCTTTCCATTCGCCTGGTTCATTCTCGCCCATGTCAGCGACTATTACAGCTTTCGGGTTGCCGGGCATCTCATCAGCAGCCTGATTCGCCTGCTCTGGATCACGCTCGCTATGCTGGTGATCTCTCTTATCATGCTCGCCTCTTTTTTATATGGCTCGCTCTCAAGCTGGTTTACCATCTATTACATCTGCAGCTCGTCAGCATTGACTGGCTTATTGAGAATCGTTCGTATCCTGCTGATGAGTTGGTCAGGCTATCGCAGGCGAACGCTGATTGTGGGTACAGGAAGCGCCGCCCAGATTATCTGGCACGCTATCAAAGAAGAGGCAGCGCGCGATTACGAGGTGGTTGGCTATGTCACCAGTATTCACGATCACGCACCGCACGAAGCATATCCCGCCGTGCTTGGTACTGGCGCAGACCTTCCATCTATCGCCCAAAGCTACAACATCGCAGAATTGATCGTTGCCTACGTGAACGAAGTACCAGAAGACATTTTCCAGGGGTTAATGGAGTGCTACGGCCAGGGTCTGGAAATTGTGCCTATGCCTGCTTTATATGAGGAAATCACCGGGCGCATTCCGATAGAATTGGTGGGTGAGCATCTCTGGGCGCTAGTTTTACCTTTCGGCAAACACGCGCTTATCTCTCTATTCTATCCAGCACTCAAGCGCTTGATCGACTTCATTTTCTCGCTGATCGGCCTACTGCTCTTTGTGCCAGCCCTCCCATTTGTCGCGCTCGCAATCAAGCTGGACTCGCCTGGACCAGTATTTTTTCTTCAGGATCGCGTTGGGCGCGGTGGGCGAATTTTCAAGATCATCAAGTTTCGCTCCATGATTGACGATGCTGAGAACCTTACCGGCCCATGTTGGGCAACTGCCTATGATGAGCGAGTAACCCGGATAGGGCGCATAATGCGCAAAACGCGGATCGATGAGGTCCCCCAACTGATCAATGTCTTGTTCGGCCAAATGAGTCTTGTTGGGCCGCGCCCAGAACGCCCAGAATTTGACCATATCTTGGCAAACAATATACCTTTTTATCGAACCCGCCTGGTGGTGAAGCCCGGCCTGACGGGCTGGGCACAGGTCCGTTACCGCTACGGAAACAGCTTGCAAGATGCTCTACGAAAGCTCCAGTACGACCTCTATTATGTCCGCCACCAATCGCCTCTCTTCGATCTGATTATCGCTGTCAAAACTATTGGCACAATTATACGATTCCAGGGCACCTGACCAACACGCGCTGGATGAAGAGGGCAGTGCGCTAGAAATCTACCCATGAGGTGTGTTACAATGCCGATCAAGCGGTACAGAGCAATTTACCCCAAAACTGGAAAGGAGCGCGCGGATGGCAGGATTAGAGGGGGCATGGCTTGGGAAAACGCATATTATCCGGCGCATTGGCGGCGGCGGGATGGGAGATGTCTACCTTGCCGAACAGCCAGAACTAAGACGGCAAGTGGCAATAAAAATATTACATGGTGCAAGCACGGCTGCCAGTCAGGAAGAGCAGCGCAAAGTCATCCAGCAGCTTATTATAGAAGCAAGAGCAGTTGCCACACTCAAACACCCTCATATTATCCCTATTTATGATTTTGGTGAGCAAAATGGTATTCTCTATCTGGTCATGGAGTACATGCCCTTTGGCTCTCTGGCTGATTTTCTGGCGTATGCTCCCATGCAGCGCTACCGGCTTCCTTTACCCCCTCCCCTGGTTGCTGATCTCATTAACCAGGTGGCTGGAGCCTTGCAATTTGCGCACGATCATCAATTTGTCCATCTAGATGTCAAGCCGCAAAATCTGCTTTTGAAGATTCAACCCCGCTCACCCATGCCACCAGGGGGAGCTGGTCCCAATGTCATACCTTCTGGGGAGGTTCCAGTTCAGTTTCAAGTGATCTTAGCTGACTTCGGCCTGGCCCGTTTCATCACCTCCACATCAGCACAGAGCGGTGCAAATGGCACGCCCCTTTATACAGCACCTGAGCAATATCAGGGGCATCGCGTGCCATCCGCCGATCAATATGCGCTTGCCTGCGTCGCCTACCTGCTGCTCACCGGGGAGCCGGTCTTTAAAGGTACCTTCCCTGAACTGTATCAACAACACCTATCGGTGGTTCCACGCCCGGCCTCTTCTGTGAACCCGCAATTGCCACCAACAGTCAGTGGAGTTCTGGCACGTGCGCTAATAAAAGACCCGGCCCAACGCTTCCCGCGCATTCAGGACTTCGCCTCGGCACTAATACAAGCAGTAGGTGCTCCTAACCAGTGGCCTGTGTACTCGCTGCCCGCAACCCTCTTCAACACACCAGCCGCAACATCCCAGCCACCGGTATCTGCCGCTGGATCGCAGCCAATCAATCGCCCCCAGATAGCAATGCCTCCGCAGCAAACACCAGGCTGGGCCAGCCCGGCAATCTCACAGCCGAGTATCCCACCTGGAGTATCCCCCTATGCGCAGTCGGGGGCGCCAGCGGCCCCACAGCCCATAGGCCCTGCTTTCTCGCCAGGACCAGAATGGACGCAAACATCACAGCCTGGCGCCGGATGGGAAGATGCTCCAACCTTTATTAGCTCCCAACCCTTCCCCGGTGGAGGTACATCGTCTTCCCTAACTCCAACAACGGCTGGAGGAATCTCGTTTCCACCGCTTCCAGGTACAGAAATGGGAGACGATTATCCGCCGACGATGAGCACCATCCCAGGCCCTCCTCCCCGCTACCGTGAACCTGATGCGCCTCCGGCACCGCTGCCACCAAGTGCGCAAAAGTTTTCAACCCAACGGCGTAATCTCTTTCAACGGTTGTCGCTCTGGCAACGGCTCCTGTTTGCCAGTTTAGCTCTGGTTATTATTGCTGGTGCGTCGGCAACGGTACTCCTGATATTGCTCCGACCTCCCTCAAGCAATGCAAACCAGATACAGGTTACAGCACAAACTATTACAAAGTTCGGAAGCCCGGAGAATGTAACCAATCTCCCGGCTCTCAAAAGCCCGCCACAGGCGGAGGCGCAAATCTTCACACGCCTGCGTACACCTACTCAACCAACTGCGCCACGCGCAAATAGCAATCTTCCGGCTATTCCAACCAACACATCGGCAAGAGATGCAACCTCTAATTATCAATCAAACCTTCCCGCTCCAAAGCAGGGAGGCCCCATCGAAGGGCTGGATCAGCAACGGCTTGGCATTGGCCCACCAGTCGACGTATCCATTGCTAGCAATGGAGCCAACACTGTTGAGGTCGTCGATGGCGGAATGCTGCTCATCACTGCCTCCTCCTCCAAGCGTATCAGCTTCGCCGATTTCTTCAAGCAGCCTCTAAGCCAGAATCAAGGGGTTTTAGGTGAGCCTCGCATTGTTTTCGACGAGGGGCTGGGAGCATGGATTCTTGTTATCAACCAGTTCAGTCTGGCAAGCAATGGCTCAATCACCAAAAGCTTCTTTGACCTTGCTATCAGCGAAACCCCAGACCCCTCTGGCAATTGGGACATCTATCAACTCAATACACAGCTTGCTGTTTACAGTGACTGCACCTGGGCTGATAACCCACAAATCGGTATTGACCAGCTTGGCATCTTTATTACTGGCACCAGCTTCGACTGCGGGCAGAACGGAGCACTACGCGGCGCAGACCTGTGGGAACTTCCCAAAATAAACCTCTCTACCTCTCAGAGCGCAGAAACAATCTACGTCGCTACTGGCTTCACCACCGGGCAAGGCAATCCAATCGTTACTTTGACTCCTGCCATCGAAGGGTTTCAAGTGAAGACTGAATGGCTCATCAGCGATGATGCTGGTTATGTTGACGGCGGCCAGGTCTCGAATCAACTCACCATCTGGGCTGTTGTACCCAGCAATCAATCAGATACAGCCGCACGCCCGACTATCCTCAAGAGTTCGGTGACACTCCCCTATGCGTATGCTGATCCGCCTGTGGCTCCGCAGTTGGGGGTCAACTTCACGCTTACTACTGGCGACGCGCGTGTTACCCAGGTCCAGTTGGTCGGCGGACATCTCTATGGAGCTTTTACAACAGCCATCAATTGGGAAAAAGACCCCAGCACACGCTCGGCCATCTACTGGTTCGAGCTGCAACCCACTCTGGCAGGCTCCACAGACCCCGCCAAAAGCACAATCCAGGTGTCCCTTATCCAGGCAGGATTGTTGGGCGATCCCGAAAGCTACTTCTTCTACCCAATTATTGTCGTCGATGCCTTTGAGAATGCCGTTCTCTACGGGGAGGTCTCTGGCGCGAATCTGCATCTGCACACCATCCTCACCAGCCGTCTGCCAACTGACCCATTAAACGCAATGGGTGGCGGAGCAAATAACTTCATCTTTTTGCCGGTCGACTCAAACGCTTTCGACGGCCCACATTGGGGAGATTATGTAGGGGGATGTGCAGTTCCTCCTGCAACTGGCGCTACGAGTACCATGATTATGGTAGCAGGGCCTCACGTCACCAGCTTCACCGACCAATGGAAAACAGACATCTGGCAGATTCCGACAAAGGAAGCCTGAGGTATGCACACTCAACCGGCCACAGGTCTCACTCCAGCGCTTATTATCTATTTGATAGACGCCAGTGACTCCATGAACCAGCCCTGTGGCAAAACGACTAAAATAGGCGTCGTGAATACAGCGCTACGCCAAGTGATACGTGCTATGGTCGGGCGCTCGCTACGCGATGGCATTTTGCAATCCAGATATCGCGTCGCTATTTTCGCCTACAGCACGAAGGTCCTCTTTGTCACCAATGGAATTCGCAATCTGGCAGACTTTATGAACACAGGCATGCCTGGATTCGACGCCAGTGGAAAGACCGATACAGCAGGAGGTTTCGAGGCGGTCGAAAAATTGCTCCAAGAGCATCTGGCTGAATATCAACGATGCCCTGCACCTCTTGTCTGCCATCTTACCGATGGCGCTTATACTACCAACGATCCTGCTCCAGTCATACGCCGCATTCAAGCTATGCAGGTCAATGATGGCCCTATCCTGGTAGAAAATATCTATATAGCCGAAAATATGCTTCGCAAGCCAGTCCAAAATTGGAAGGAATGGCCTGGTGTTCTGGGGGTCAAGGATTTGAATGACGATTATGCGCGATACCTTTTCAGCCTCTCTTCACCGCTCCCAGAAACCTATCGGCGAAACATTAATAATTATGGTTATCATCTTCAGCCAAAGACAAGATTGTTCTTCCCAGGTTTTGAAAGTGACCTTATGCAGTTGGCATTTGCTATCTCAGCTGCAACCGAGCTAAAATAAGCGCCAGGAGCAGCGCCTATGGCAACCCTTGTCGAGAGCGATCAAGTCGGAGAAACCAGACTTTTTCAATCTCTAGGAGAGCAAGCCACCCTCACTTTGCTCTCCGTGCGCTCCCGGGAAGCCCAGGCGCAAGGGCTACCCTGTCAGGATTACGCGCGGGTACTCAGTAACGAGACGGGGTCTTCGATTAGCTTCTGCGTTTGTGATGGGGTAGGCAGTTCGTATCATGGCGGCTTTGCCGCCCACTATCTGGCAATTCGTCTTGTCGATTGGCTGCATGGCCTCACCGAGATTCCCGACCAACCGAAGGGGGTCTCTCTCTGGCTACAGCAATGGGCCAAAGAAGGCCAAAATGACCTTCTTCAGCTTACCCTGCCACCAGAGACACCCTTGCTCCTGCGCAGTATCCTGGAAGAACTCCGCGATACACATGGAAGCCAGACTGTTTTCTTCTGCGGGCGAGTAGACTATTCGCCCGGAGACGATTTTCTTGAAACATCCTCATCTGGCGCGCGCGCACTCTTTTATTGGATGGGTAACGTCACCGCGTACCTCTTCACTGGCGCTGGGCTACACTATACCCTGGGCGATGCCAACAACGATACGAACCGCTGGTCTACTAAAAAAGGCGCCCAGGGCGCACCAGCAGCCAGGGTCTTGACACTCGACAAGCTGGACCGTCTTCTTATCTTCACTGATGGCTTGAGCGCCAGCGAAGCAGAACATCGCCTGCTCCACGCCTCAGATATTCAAGCATATACCCAGGAACTGCTGTCACAACCGACAGCAGACGATATGACCATTCTTGAACTGCGCTGGGGGTCTGGTTCAACCTCAGAGAACCCCACCGAAAAGGCCAGCCACCATGAATGAATTCCAACCACGCCGCGACACGCTTCTCTGGATTGGTCCCACCCGCTACCGTTTTCTTCCACATCCCTTATTCCCCCAGGAAGATGCGGTATTTGTCCTTGAAGGTGGGCAGGCCCTGATCTACCAACTGCAAGAAGTGGAGAGCGGAAGTCTTCATGCCTTAAAAGTCTCCAAACCATCCTATCGGGGGGAACAGATGGCGAAGGTTACTGCGGCGCTCACAAAATATGCTAATCTGCCGGGTCTCTCAGTGAGCCACCGACTTTGCCTGACCAAAGCCACCCATCCAGAACTGATTGCCGCTTATCCTGGCCTAGAATATGCGCTTCTCATGCCCTGGATTCAGGGACGAACCTGGGCCGGATTGATGCTCGACCAGCAAGCCAGTCAGAACTATACCCCTCTGCAAGCGTATCATCTGGCGTTTATGACAGCGCAGGTGCTGGCGAGCCTGGAGGCTCACCAGTTGGCTCATACCGATATTGCCGGAAGTAATGTGATGCTGGCTGCCTCCCAGAAAGTGGAGCTGTTGGACATTGAAGGACTCTGGATGCCAGGTATTAAGCGTCCAAAGTGGCGCAATCAGGGCAGCCCAGGCTATCAGCACAGGCAACTGGGCAGAAAAGGTCAATGGCAACCGGAGGGAGACCGCTTCGCAGGAGCCATCTTACTTACCGAAATGTTGATCTGGTGCCAACCACACATACGCATGCTCGTGCCCCAAGGGAGTGAAACGCTTTTCCAGCCAGATGAATTGCAAAAAGAGGATACCCCCAAATGGAAAGCAGTACGCCAAGCTCTCTGGTCAAGTTGTGCGCCTGCGGTCGACCTTTTAGATCAAGCCTGGCGGTCACGTAAGCTCAAACAGTGCCCGCCACTAAGCGTCTGGGCAAAATGCCTCACGCTCCCTCAAGTGTATACTCCACAAGCAGGCATCTAACACGCCCAGCCAAGAAATGCCCAGGACCACCACAGAACCCTTGCGCACGCTAAATGGATGTGCTATAGTGCAAGCGGTGGCAGATAGAAGGCGAGGGGAAAAGATGTTTGTGATGGGCTGCACGGGTTTGCAGTCACCAGCATGGCTAAAACACGTTTTGAAAGGCAGGGAATATGTCTTCTCAGCAGGTGAATTCTGAAAAGATACGCGAAGGCATTGCCCAACTCCAGGATGTAGTCCAGCACCTCCAATCAGCGATGACACTGGCAGAGGAAGCTGCCGCAAGAGTCAGATCGAATTGGGAGTCCAGTGAAGCCGCGCCAGCCTTCTACAGTGTCATTGCCAAGTGGCAAGAAAAAGGTCCGACTCTTCTTCAGGATACCCAGAAGATCATCAACTTCCTGACAGATGCCGCCAACACCTACGACGCGGCTGAAAAGAAGCTCACAGCCAACTAGGGGAAATACCCTCATTTCCTTACAAGGGGATCGTTCGCAGGTTTTTTCTGCGTACCAGAAGCAGGAGGCAAGAACACATGACTTACGTTCACATTGATACAGCGGCGATCCGCAGTGCCGGCCAGGACTTTGATGAAGTTGCTCAGATACTCCTGAAAGGCATCAATGCCGCCCAGCTAGCCCAGGAAGTTGTCGAATCCAACTACGTCACAGAAGTCAAGGCGCAAGAAGTCAAATCAGCACTAAATGATTGGCTGGACTTTGCCCCAGGTTTCCGGGTAGAAGTTTCTAATCTGGCCGCCGATCTCATCCAGGTTGCCACCACCTACGAGCAGATCGACCAGGCGTAAATCACGAACATTGGCAGTGTGAGGGGCCACTCCTGGCAACAAGAGTGGCCTTTCCTCACTGTTATAACTGGCTACCCTTTTTGCTGCACAAGCCATACGCCCAGGCCACTTGAACACCAGCAAGGTGGTGTGGTTTATGACCCAGTTTCAAGCCGATTCAACAGTCCTCTTTGAGCATGCCACGCTTCATCAGCAGATTGCACAATCCTATCGGTACGCCGCTAGCTTGATTCAAGCGCACGGGCAGAAGGTCGTTAATGAACTCAACGACTGGAGTGGCAACCAGGGCCAGGGGCAGGACTATCAAAATCAATGGCTCCATCCCTCAGTGGGCGATCTCAGCGCATTAGCAGATGAACACGACCATTGGGCTGACTTCTTTAATACATTGGGCCAACAGGTGTTGGCTGCCGAGAACCAGCTTACCCCAGGCGGCCAACCAGGTGGGCATCAGAACTCGCATGTTCAGTAAACCCTGAGATGGTTCTTCCTCTTTGCCTGGCAGCATGAAAGGAGTTCAGCCTGATGGGATGGGTTGATGATGCCCTGGAACACCTTGAGCAAATTTGCCCAAATGATCTCAAACCAGCAGTAGAGACGCTGCGGCAGGGCTGGGACTTCGTTGTTGGCTATTATCCTGACCCCGCAGTTCTGCGCAGTCAGCGCGATAACCTGAGTGATTTGCGGGATCGCGGCCAGCAGCTTCTCTCCCAATATACAGACAGCGTGCTGAAGTTGCAGCAAACCTGGCAGGGAGACCTGGCGGCAAAATATCTTCCTCCGCAGGTGACGGGCTTCCAGATCGAACATGATATGGAGCCAACGGATAACAGTTTTAGCACCCAGCTATCAAACAATCTGCTGGTGCTAGTACGTTCACTGGACCACAACCAGGGGACACACAACCACTGGGCCGATCAATTTGAGGGCATGCGCAGCAAGCAAAACGACGCACGCGGAACCATTATTGCCGTTGCTGCCATCAACGTGGGAACTGACTGGATCCCTATCTGGGGAGAAATCGACCTTCCCGCTAGCATCACGGCTGCTGCCGCCATCATAGGCGATATTTTGGCAGCCGTGCGGGAATTTATCAACACATACAAAGTCCTCATCATCATTGGTGTGGTGGCAATTGGGGTTGGTATTACCTTTGATGAGCTGGTCTTGCCACAGCTTTGGCATTCATCCAGTATCAGCACAACAGGCGACGGCTCTGGGGCAAACAGCTTGACGCCCGATCAAATCAAAGAACTCGCCGAGGCGCTCGGCGTTGACGAATCAGTGGTGCAGCAATGGGCAAATATGGGACTAAGCGAGGCAGAGATGCTCATAGCCGCCATCCTTCTCACAACCTATGGCATCTCTGCCTACCATGCTGGAAGACTGGCGCAACGGGGGCTACAGCCCGGTATTTCCCAGGCTGTCCTTGAACAGATCGCTGGCCTTTTGCAGCAGCTCTGTAACATCACTGGCTTAAGTGATTTCATCATCAATACTATTGAGAGTAATGGGATCAACCCACAAGACCCCACGCCTGCTCTCAGGCAGTTGTTATATGATGATAACACTCCACTAGGGAGATTGTGGAGACTCATCACAGGAGCACGGGGTAGTGATCTAGGCGATCAACGGGTTCTGGGGGTGTTGGAACAACTTGCCAAAGACGGCGAACTGGGAGGGTTACAGGATGCTAGCCTGAATTTCACAACAGCTACAGGATCGAGTGATGCCGACATTGTTATTAATGGAAAAATCATTCAAGTCGGGGGAGCCTTCAAAAGCTCAAGATCTGCAAGACTTTTTGGACCAGTTGAAGCAATCATTACAAAAGGCTGGCCCAGGAAACGTCGATGTTGAATTGGAAGGAGACCCAAACGATCCCCTATGGCAAGACCTTATTGACAAGGTCAATAAATTACTCGGGCCCGGACATATCAAGTTCTTCGGACCTGATCAGAGAAAGTCCTGCTAGTAAAACATGGCAGCAGGTGATTCGCCGCTGCTATAGACAGAAAAATAGAGGCAGGAAAGGTCTCGTCAGCAGCGTGCGATAGATTCACCTTGAAGGAGCAGCCGATGTCCTCAACCGCCTTTAGCTTTAGCCAATACATTGAACACGGCACATTTTCAGAAGCCTGGCTCCGGGCCTGGCTCAGGCGCCTCTGGCAGCAAGGTCTGCGCCCAGGCTTCCGCTTCGATGAACAGAGCACTGAGCCATTTACCTGGGAAGCGCTGCTGCAAACGGTGTGCCCTTGCTATGTGGGGGATGAATCCTTTGAGCTTCCTCTCTCTGAAGCCATCATCCGCATAGCCCAGCAGGGAGAAGGGATGCTTACGGTTTGGGATCGGTCCATTGATTTGAAACTATTTATAGACGATCATGCTGTCATGAAAAAGGCTCACGCCACTGAGGGTGTATTGATGTCTGGCTATAAACACATTCTGCTCACCATCGACGCTACCTTCTTTCACACACCGGGCAACCGGCTGCCGCCTGAGCGAGAAACGCTCTATGAATTTCAGCAGGCCCAACTGGCCTTCCTTCACTGGAGCGAAGTTCTCTGCAAGGAAACGCAGCCACTCTTCGGCATCGGGATTGAACCCGAGTGGAGCTTCACAATTGGTGAGACAACAACTGAATATACCCGCGAGGCGGAACTGGAGCTGGCGCGTGCTATCCATAGGGGCGAGTTCCCAACATTACCACCTTGGGTTTCCTCACTTTATCTAGGAACACGCTTTGCGCCGACAAGGCTCATCGAAATGGTAAGCCGCATGCCTGATCGTTGGATGAAACATTACTCTGATGGTAGCCTGTTTCTCTTCTGGAACCCGGCAGAGAGCTATCGCGGGTTCCATTACATGGCTGGCGAGGTTTATCGGCTTAATAGCCTTGCCGTTCAGAGTCCACACTCACTTTCTTCTCAAACCCCCGAGTGGGACGAGCAATTGCGGCACGCCTTCGAGATCTATGATCGTGCTGTAGAACTGGCTCGCTCCATTGGTTATGAGGCAGAGGCTCGCGCAAACGAGCGAGCTATCGCAGGCCTGATAGAGCGAGCCGCTCAACTGAAACTGGCAGCGGAACGGCTGGGAAAGCGTCAGAAACCCTCAGAGCAACCTACCTAGACAGCAGGATAAGGGACATGAGAGAAGTTCATGGCAGGTAAGATGTCCGTACAGCCGAAAATGGCTTAGCGGCCCCTATAAGAAACTTCTTGCTTCCAGAAAGGAATCGGTTATTTCCGATTTCACGGCTGGTACGGATACACTTGATGATCGAGGACTCCTGTATTCACAAAAAGAAGTCGCGTCACATAACGCTCTGACAGGGGAACAGCCATGCAGACGATACTCGTTACCATTACTGGACCAGGCAAAAGCATGGACCTGGAAATCCCCGGGGAACTGCCCTTGCGCGAGTTACTCCCCGAACTGATCAAGCTGTGCGGTTCTCAATCCGCCGAATCAAACGAAGCGTCGCTCTCCTGGGTACTGTGTACCCCAGATAGCAGTGTCCTGGATGCAAACCGTTCGCTCATTGAATCCCAAATCATGGATGGCGCCATCTTGATGCTGCAAGATCGCTTCTCACTAGAGCGGGAGCGAACGCGCTCCCGACAATTCCAGCCTCAACCCATTGCGCCAAGCAGAGAAACAGGCGGCATTGGCGTCTACTGGAATAAAGAGGGATTTACAAAGGACCTTTGAGGGATCGTGACGAAAGGATGCCATCACGATGCACGGCACACTCTTCTATCGGCCACCTCGCGCTTACCCTGAGCGGCTACCTGAAGGGGAATTTCTGGTCGCTGCGCCGCCTACACTCCAGGCCAACCAGCAAGGTGGCGCTGCCGCCTGGCTTCAGTTGATGTTCCCATTGATTGGCAGCCTGGGATCGCTCGGCATGATCCTCGTTTTTCATACCAGCATCTTGATTGTCGTGATCTCCATTGGCATCGCGCTTTTTTCCGTCGTGATGGGCCTCGTTATGCGTCTCCAGCAGCAAAGAACAGTGAAAAAGCGGCTGAAAGCCGACCGCAAGCGCTATCAGATGGTGCTGGAGCAGCAAACCACGTACCTCAAAGACCTGGCACAGCGCCAGCAAAAAGTCAGCGCGTACCTCTATCCAGCCGCCTCAGAGATTGCTGCTGGATTAGTGAGCAAGGCGCGTTTTTGGGAACGCAGGCGTAGTGATGAAGATTTCCTGCATGTGCGCGTTGGATCAGGACCGTTGCCTCTCTGCTGCCGTGTCCGCCTGGATCTAGGGTCTACGCCTGGTGCTGAATATAATTATGAGCCTGATCTGTTGGCCTATGCCCGCTCTATCGTGGCTCAATACGATCACCTGGAAAGCGCGCCAATCACCATCCCTCTACGCGACATCGGCATTCTTGCTATCAACGGCCAGCGCGCTGCCGCGCGTGGACTGCTTCGCGCCATGCTCAGCGAGATTGCAACCTTCCACGCCCCAGATGACGTGCGAATCCTTGCCTATTATCCACCAACAGCCTCGCACGAGTGGAGCTGGCTGAAATGGCTGCCCCATTCCCACCGACTCCGCCAGGTTAAAATCGAAAAGCACGCACCTGAGCCGCTTTGCATGCTTGCGGAAACGCCTGCCGATTGCGACGACCTCCTCAACAAGCAAGTGAAGCCAGAGTTAGATCGCCGCCGCAAACTCAACGCCGATCAACGCGATCAAGGCACCGCACAGATGAAACCTCATCTTATCTGCATTCTGGATGGATTTACGCCTGATAGTCCCCTCTCGCAGCTTCCCGTCATCAATGAACTCTTCCAGGATGCCTCCAGGCTAGGGGCAACTGTTATCTGCCTGGTAGAAAACCACCATCAGGAGCCTTCAACAGTACAGGCACGCCTAGAAGTCTCTAAAGATGGGCATTGGCTGCGGTTCCAGGAGAATGCTCGTGGTGGGCAGCGGCTGGAAGGCATCCTCGCCGATAACGCAACCCCAGCAACAAGTGAGCAGATTGCGCGAAAACTCGCGCCGTTCAACCTGGCCGAAAAGGGCGCGCAGCGCGATCTTTCGCAAGACATCCGTTTAATAGAGCTGCTTGGAATGGAGTCAGCCGAGGCTGTAGACGTTGCCCACACCTGGCAGCCGCGTCCCTTACCAAATCTATTGCGCGTGCCCATCGGCATAAGTGCCGAGGGTGAACCGTTGATTCTCGATCTGAAAGAAGCAGCAGAAAAAGGAATGGGGCCGCATGGCCTTGTCGTTGGTGCGACAGGGTCAGGCAAAAGCGAACTGCTTAGAACCATCGTAACCAGCCTGGCAATCACCCATCCCCCCCACATGCTCAACTTCGTGCTGGTAGACTTTAAGGGTGGCGCTTCCTTCGCTGATCTGGCCGTTCTGCCGCACGTTGCTGGAATGATTACCAACCTGCAAAGCGACGCCTCGCTGGTGGACCGTATGTATGCAGCCTTGCTCGGCGAACAAGAGCGTCGCCAGCGCATGCTGCGTGAAGCAGGCAACCTCGATAATATCAAGCAATATCAGGCCAAAAAGCAGTTGGTCCCGTCCCTGGAGCCTATGCCCTATCTGCTGATTATTGTCGATGAATTTGCTGAACTGCTCGCAGATCGACCAGATTTCCTCGACCTCTTTATCAGCATTGGGCGCGTTGGGCGAAGCCTGGGCCTCCACCTGCTGATGGCAACCCAGCGTATTGATGAAGGACGCATCAAAGGATTAGAGGGCCATCTGCGCTATCGCTTCTGTCTGCGCACCTTCAGCGCGTCAGAAAGTTCTGCTGTGTTAAGCACCTCCGATGCCTACTATCTCCCTTCGTTCCCTGGCATTGGCTATTTCAAAGTCGATACAGACATCTACACGCTTTTCAAAAGTGCAACAGTCTCCTCGCCCTACACTCCAGCAGGCGACCACAAACGCACATCAATCACTCTCCGCGAGTTTACCTCTGCTGGAAAGCTGGCACCACTCCAGGCAGCAACCCATACCACTGCCCTGGCTGCTGATGGGGCTTCCCAGGCACCAGAGGATAGCTTGCGCACAGAGATGGACATTATCATCCAGCGATTGGCAGATGAGCGAATACGCAAGAATCAACCGGCCGTCCATCAGGTCTGGCTTCCGCCATTGGAAACCAACCTGACCCTGAGAGACCTCTTCGCCAGAGCGCGTTTGGCTGCCCTCGATGGAAGCCGATGGCCGAAAGTTCCCCCGCTGGGGCCATTAACCATCCCCATTGGCTTGCTAGATCGCCCACGCGAGCAAACCCAGGAACCACTGTTGCTCAATTTCTCCGGCGCTGGTGGACATCTGGCACTGGCTGGCGCACCACAATCAGGCAAAAGCATCCTCCTGCGCACGATCATTACCTCGTTCATTATGACCCACGCGCCCAGCGACGTTCAGTTCTACTGCATCGATCTCGGAGGTGGCTTGCTACGCATCTTCGAGCAGGCCCCACATGTGGGCGCAGTGTGCAGCAAGGCCGAGCGCGACAAAATTATTCGCATGGTACGCAAAATGGTCACAATCATCGAGGAACGCGAGTTGTTGTTTCGGGAACGCGGCATCGACAGTATGGCAGCCTATCGGGAAAGGCGGCTCAAAGGCGAGTTCCCCGAACAACTCTATGGTGATGTATTCCTGGTTATTGATGATCTGGCTCAACTGTTGAATGAGTTTCCCCAGGTCAACGATGATATTCTTGCCATTGTCTCCACTGGCCTCGCGTATGGGGTCCACGTTATTCTGGCGACCAATCGCTGGGCAGATATTCGCTCGAAACTGCGGGATAATATTGGCGCGCGCCTGGAATTACGACTGAACGATCCCATCGAGACGGATATAGGAAAAGCGGCAGCGAAAATGCTGACGGCTGCCACTCCAGGGCGTGGGCTGACCAAAGAAGGGCTTCAGTTCCAGACTGCTCTGCCCGTTCCTGGCGCCGACAGCGGAACTGGACAAGGCATCAGCGACCAGCGTGCACTAGAAGCCCTGGTGCGCCGGGCGCGCTCTGCCTGGCAAGGCCCACTCGCTCCTCCCATCCGCATGCTGCCTACCATCGTCACCTGGAAAGACCTTCCACCCCCAGGACCATCTGAACCTCCTGGCGTTCCAATCGGGCTGGAAGAGTTGCAACTTGACCCACTCTATATCGATCTTATCGGCTCCGGGCCACATTTCATCATCATGGGCGACACGGAATGCGGAAAAACATCGCTGCTGCGCGCCTGGATGCGCGGGCTAGAGCTGCGCTATTCCCCAGAGCAGGTCCGCTTTGGGATCATCGACCTGCGCAAGACACTGCTTGATATGGCCGAAAGCCCTAACCTGTTCGCCTACGCCTACACGCCTCAGATGGCGAAAACCAACGTGGACCGCCTGAAACAAGAACTCGAAACGCGCCGATCAACCGATGCCGAAGTCTCGATCCAGGTCTTGCGCAATCCCAAAACCTGGACCGGCCCCCACTACTTCTTGTTTGTGGATGACTACGAATCGGTCCTCTCGCCCACTGGCAACCCGCTCGCTCCGCTGGCAGATATGCTCTTGCAGGCACGCGACATCGGATTTCATCTCGTGCTGGCGCGCAGAGTTGGTGGGGCAGCGCGCCAAGCAGTGGAAGCGATCTTCCAGCGGCTACGGGAGATGAGCACCCCCGGTCTCATCATGAACGGAGACCCGCAAGAAGGCACATTGCTAGGAACGCAAAAGGCCGCCCCATTGCCGCCAGGGCGCGGCTATCTGGTCCGGCGCAACCAGCGCACCACGCTAGTACAAACGGTTCTGGCAGAGCCTATCATTGGGGAAAAGTAGCACGCCGCCATTTCGGTTTCTCTCCCTCGATACGGCAACCATCACTATCGTGCTAGCCGCTGGCCTGCTGCTCAGCTTCCCTGCGGCTTTTCTGGGTGGCTGGCTGCGCACACGCCTCATCCGCTAGTTTACGCTTTCTTATTCCTGAGATGATGAGACCTGGGCATCTGGAGGTACTACCTCTCCAATACCCAGGTCTCATCACAAAGGAGGGAACTATCAGAGTAAAGGTATCATCTCGGTCATCGCTCGCCCTTCGCAAGCAACTGCGCTGCGAATAACAACAACGCGGCGGCGCTCCACGCCTGGACAGCGCAAGCCTGGGGATACTCTACCAGAGACTCTGAAGCATCCGAGTTGAGAGGAGAATCCCACCCGGCAGGAATCACACAATACAGTTCCACTGGCGTGCCAAAATGCTCAATAGCACTTACAACGCGCCGCGCAATCATACAGGCATCAGTATATCTGCCCATATGCCAGAGCGCCGCAGCAGTAATCGCGCTATCGAACGGCCAGACACTACCTCGATGATAGGAAACGGGATCAAAGGCGTAGGAATTTGACGACAGCGTGCGCACCCCCCAGGCGGTAAGCAGGTCATCACACAGCAGCCGATGAGCCGTAGCTTCAGCAGCCGCTGCATCCTTCAGCGCGCCACACCAGAGGAGATGTCCGGCATTAGATGACACCAGGGGAACAGGTCGCTTCTCGCGGGTGAGCGCCATTGCCGGGCAACCCTCCCCAGGCAGCCAGAACAGCGGAAGGCGCTGTTCAATCTGCGCTAGGCGCTGGGCAACGCGGTTTTGCAGAGCCACATCTTCCTTGCGCGCTCGCAAAATGGAGAGCATGCTGCGAAAGGCAGCAAACGCATACCCCTGCACCTCGACCCATGCAACTGGCGGTTCAGGCCAGCTTCCATCCTCCAGCAGCAGCGAATCGCTGCTATCTTTCCAAACCTGATTGCGCAAACCTTGTCCACGCGGCTGACGCGGCTGCACCTCTACTAATCCATCGCCATCGACATCGCCAGCTTCCAAGGCCCAATACAAAGCAGCGAGAACGTGATCCCAGAGGCTCTCTATGATCTCACGGCCCTCTGTCACCTGCTCCCAGACCATGCCCGCTGTCATAAGATACAGATACGTGCTATCGACTGCACCATAGTAGCGGCCATTATCTAACGGCCAGCGACTCTCTGCGTCAGTGCCTTGCAAGCGTTCAGGGATGTGGGGCCAGTATTCGTGAATAATTTTGCCCGGTTGTTCCTCATTCTCATCATGTTCCCTGGTTCCCTGGGTGGCAGAGAGCCTGCCTAAGTTGCTGTTGGCAAGGCCCGCCACCCAACGCCTGAACTCCTCATCGCCTGGTCGCAACCGCGCTGCCTCCAGCGCCAGGATAATCGTCCAGAGCGTATCGCGGCCAAACAGCGCGTGGTAACGCCCCGCCGCGCTGCTGGCGCGCAAGCCAAAGGGGGTGTGTAACTCATCCAACCAGGCTTGCCCGCGATGCAACCAATCCTCAAGCGAGTGATCGTCGATAGGCGACTGAGCCTCAAAAGTCGTCATTACTCTCTACCCTTTGCTTCCTTTGCCAGTATTGTTAATGCGCACAGCAGCGGGCTACCTTCCAGCCAGCCCAGAGGTGGAAATCCCTTTGATAAAATACCGCTGGAAGATAAAGAAAATGACCACCAGCGGAAGCAGGTTGATCGTAGAGCCGGCCAGCACCAGGTTATAGAACGTGTAATTCTGGGTGCCAAAGTACGCCAGTCCCACCGTGAGCGTGTAGTTCTGCTGCTGGGACTGCACAATCAGCGGCCAGATAAAATCGTTCCAGGCGCCCTGGAAGGAGAGAATCGCTACCGCTGTGATGGCTGGACGCGCCAGAGGCAAGATAATTTGCCAGAAGATGCGCAAGCGCGAAGCGCCATCGATCATCGCCGACTCTTCCAACTCTTTGGGGAGACTCTTGAGAAACTGTGTCATCAAGAAGACCATCGTTGGCTGGACCATCGCTGGAACAATCAGTGCTGCCAGGCTGTCTGTCAGCCCCAATGAATCCGCCACCAGAAATTTAGGGATCAGGATAAGCTGCGAGGGTATCATCAAGACCGCTATCGTCAGGCCAAAGAGCACATTCTTACCAAAGAACTCCATGCGGCCAAAGGCATAGCCAGCCATCGAAGCCAGAAGCACATTGAGCGCTGCCGTTGCTCCTGCGTATACGAGCGAATTGAAAATATAGTGCGGGAAGAGGTTCGCACCGCTAAAAATTTCCTGGTAATTGCTCAGCGTAAAGGGATGCGGGATCAGACTGGGCGTTAGCACATCCGCATAGGTTTTAAAAGACGAGATCAATGCGAACAGAAATGGCCCCAGCGAGAACACGCTGTAGAAGATCAAGATCGCGTACAAAAGCACACGCCCGGCATGACGCTTCGCTGGCACCTCTCTGCCTGTTCTGGCAATCGCTCTCGGCACCGCCTGAGCGGGTGCCTGGCTGATGGTCGTTGCCATGTTTCACCTGCTTTCCGCCTGGTTCCGCCTAATACTGAATATTGGTGTCAATGAAGCGCCGCTGGAGGAAGGTGAAGAAAAAGATGATCACAAACAATACTACTGCCTCAGCGCAGGCGCGGCCTGTCAGCCCTTCTCCCTCCTGATTAAAAATCTCCAGAACGGGGGTCAGCAGACTTTTCTCCGGGCCACCGCTTCCACCGAAGCTCATGATCCACGCCTGGTCGAACATCTGGAAAGAGCCAATAGTGCCCAGCGCTGTGACCAGGAAGGTCGTGGGGCGCAGCAGCGGGATAGTGATCTTGCGTGTAATCTCCCAGGAACTTGCTCCATCGACCCGTGCGGCCTCGAAAAGATGGTCAGGAATATCCTGCAACGCTGCCAGATAGAGCAACATGAAGGTTGGCGCAGTCGTCCAGATGTTCAACGCCATGACCGATGGAAGTACAGTGGATGGGTCATAGAGCCAGGCCCTCCCTGGAATATGCACCAACGAGAGGAGATAATTAAGCACTCCCTCAGAATTGTAGAGCCAGATGAAGATCAGCGAGATAGCAACCGAGGAAGTCAAAGCCGGGAGGTAGAACGCAGTGCGGAAGATGCTGCGACCGCGCACTTTCTGATTCACCAGCAGCGCCAGCGCAAGCGCCAGAATGGTCTGGAGGGTGACGACCCCAACAGTGTAAAAGAGGATGTTCTTCAGGCTGATGTAAAAGTCACCGCCGTGAGTCAGGTCGAACCAGATATTCTGGTAGTTCTTCAAGCCGATAAATTCTGGATCTGTAATACCAAAATCTACCTTAAAGAAGCTGAAATAGAAAGCGAAGCCAGTGGCAATCAGCGTAAAGGTGGCAAGAATGAGGAGATAGGGGGCCAAAAACGCATACGCTGTCAGCGCCTCTCGCAGCTTGCGTCCCATACCTCTCCCGCGTCTGCCGCTTCTAGCGACCCCCGATACAGGCAGTGCCCCTTGCATACTTCATGCTCCTTTGCAGGTCGGCAAGAGCAGCAGCGGAGTACGCCGCTGCCCCTGCCAACAAATCAGGTCACTCGATTAATCTCCTCCACAATTGGGTAACAGCACCAGAGCGTCTGCTACTCATTCTCCTGAATCCAGTTATTAACGTTCGTTGCCGCCGTATTGAGTGCATCCTGTGGCGATGCCTGGCCGAGCATGATGGCAGTCAGCGCGTTGGCAAGTTCAGTATGAATCTCACCGTCTGCTGCGCCATAGAAATCAGCAACGCCATAATTCGCACCCTGTTGCAGCACGGCAACACCGGGATTCTGCTGGAAGTAGGAATCATTCGCCAGCGATTTAATCGTTGGCAGCGCGAACCCATCACGCAGCACATCGCCTTGATGCCCTGCACCCGTCAGGAACTGGATGAGCTTCCAGGCGGCATCAGGATGCTTCGTCCCAGCATACGCTGCCCAGGCGTTGGTATAGAGCAGGTTGCCTCGCTTGCCATTAGGTGCCATGGGAATTGGGGCAATGCCATATTGGACATTGGGGAAGGTCTGAGCCATGAATGGAATCATCCAGCCGCCCTCAAAGGTCATTGCCACCTTTTGATTCCCAAAGGCGTCTCCGTCCCAGGTTCCGCCCACATCACCAGGCCGCACGCCGGTATGATTCAACTGGAAGGAAGTGTAGAAAGTCGCGGCTTCAACGCCCTGCTGGCTGTTGAACGCTGCACTCTGTCCATCGCTGGAGAGCATCTGACCGCCATCGGCGAAGAGGAACGCGCCCCAGCGAGAGGCATCTGGCGGCAGCGCAATCCCATAGACTCCATTCTTCGTCAGCTTCTGCGCCGCGCTCTGCAAGTCGCTCCAGGTCCAGTTGGTGGGGTCTCCCAGGCCCGCCTCTTGGAACATCGTCTTGTTATAGAACAGGCCCAGCGAGTTCCAGTCCTTAGCAATACCGTAGACCGTGCCGTCGGCGCAGTCAAACGGCTGCATCAGCGAGGAATAGAAATCATCAGGTGAAACGTTATCTCGCGCCATATACGGGCTGAGATTCAACAGCTTGCCCGCCTTGATATACTCCTGTGCCTGGCCGGGCTGAAGGTAGAAGACATCGGGCACATTGCCAGCGGCCATGTCCGCCCGTATCTTGGTCGGGTAATCGCCAGGGATCACTTGCCAGGTGACGCTGATATTCGGGTTCTGCTGCATAAACTGATTCAGCGCCTGCTGAACCAGCGCATCCTCCGCCGGGCTGGACGACCAACCTGCAACCGTCAGTTGAATCTTTCCACTTTCAGCACTGGCAGCCTGCGTATTTGTGTTTTTGGGGCACGCATTCAGCGGGTTCTTCGGGCCTTTTCCGACATTCCCTGTGCCCGTACTTCCCCCCCCATTACTCCCACAGGCTGCCAGCAAAACAACGAGGCTCAGCAAGCTCAGAATGCTCCATACACGCCAGAAATGCTGTTTCCGAGGCAATCCCATGTGTTTCGCTCCTTTGTCTGGTGCGCCGACAACAGCGCCGGGCGCTTCTACTTAACGAATGCCTTGAGGATAAATCCGAAAAGGTGCAACAGATCGTACTGGTGCGCATCACCTCACTTCCCCTGCCCGCCTGGAATGCAGGAACAGCGGGCAAAGCATTGCTTTCGTCTGGACAACACCACAAACATCAGCTATGCGTAGATGGCCCATCTCTTGACCAGGAAACGCGCAGATCCAAGCGCCGCCCTCCACGTCTGGCCGGAGCAAGCCAGGTTTCTCGACCTTCATGCTCGACTAGCCGCGCAGCTTGAAGGGTCACTGGTTCCTCATTTATGGCCGCATTTACAACCGAGGCCCCGGCGGGTACCACCGCGCCCAGAGCAATCTCCCAATCCGAAGCATCAAGCTCCAACCGCACCCGCAGGCCATTAGGCACAGCCACAAGCTCAATATCAGCCTGCGTATCCCCAAGGGGAAGAGCGCTCAGGCGCGCAGAAGGCCAGGCAGCAGGCAACTGCGGCGCGCATACCAGGCGCCGCGCCGCCACATCCGGGCGCAGCCCAAAGAAGTAATGAACAACGGGCCAAATGATGCCGTAGTTCGACCAGAGCTGCAAGAAGCATCCACCATCGCCTCCGTCGTCCCCATCGGGCGCGTATTCGCTGAGCGTTCCCGGCATATGCGCCCCAAACGCCGCCGCCATGTGCCGCATCGTCCTCAGCGCCTGATTGGGACGCCCATAACGCGCCTCCCCAACGGCAAGCGCAGCGGTTGGCAGCGTCATGACACGTCGATTCGTCCTGGCATTCAAAACCAGCCCATAGGTCTCGCTCCACTCCGGCGTTTCTAAACGGTCGAGCAGCGCATCAGCCTGCTCGCGGTCTGGCAGCCCTGCATCTGCCGCCAGCGCCTGCACCATATGAAACAGCAGCCAGGGGCGGCGAAGCAGAGGATCGGCCTCCGGCTGGCGATCTTGCTCCAGCACCCGGCGCAAAAGCTCGCCATCGGCAAGGCGCGTATTCAACGCTTGCAATTCAGCACGCGAAGCGCGCACATCGCCAAAAAGCCGCTCTGTGGGAAACCACCAACCCTCACATACATGCTGACGCAGGCGATCTGCACGAACATGCAAGCGCGTCGCCACATCATTGTGCTGGAGGGTTTCAGCAAGCACGGCAAGCAGGTCAAGCGCCTCCACCAGATAGGCAGCAACATCGAGCGCCTGCAAGCCATCGGCCATTTCCGGGGTCTCAATAATACTGGAGCCTCGCGGCGCCAATTCGCCCGGCTCCAGACACGCGCCAAGCACCCACTCTTCAATACCTTGCAGGCAGAACGGGAACAGGTCTTCAAGCAGGGCGCGATCACCTGTCCAGCGATATGTATGGTAGAGCGCCCGCACAAAAAGTGGTGTCTCGACCAGATTACCGCGATGCGCCACCAGCCCATGCGAGACAATCTCATGCGCAACCGCGCCACTGTCATTGGCCCGCTGGCTGAGCGTGGCAAGGGTACGCAAGCTGGCGCACGCATCATCCGTTTGCCCGGCTGGCAGCATTGGCAAAACGCCATAGGCAGTGTCACAGCCAAACCACCAGGGAAACTCTGGCAGCCCACCCATCGGAGCGCGCCCCAGACCAGGCACATCCAGCATCAACAGAGAAGACCACGCTTTGGCCCAGGCAAAAACCTGATTGAGATGCGCATCAGGCGACTGGAGGAGGCAGCGCGCAAAGGGCGCGCGAACACGATCTATCGCCACCTGCTGCACCTGCCCCAACAAGTCAGCATCCCCCGCTCCATCCACCTGGCCTGGCAGATGCCCAGGCCGGACCAGTCTGGCAAAGACCGACGCCGCCGAGACTGTATCACTGGCAGCGCCAGCAATCAGAAAGCGAAGCTGGCCGGAGCGTGCTGGCGTCACCTGACAGCGATACCAGAGCGACGCGCCAATACCACACCCGCTGGTGCGCTCCGGTCCCCAGACATCCTTGCCCGTCTTCCAGGCAATTGGTGCCTGCGCTGCGCCAACACAGACCTCCCAGGCAGGGTGCAACTGATCGTACAAGCGAACTGCATACAACGACTCATCATAGGTGGCTGCATCATCGCCATCCATCCAGCCCAGACGTTCCTCGGCCAGCCAGGCACCGTGAAGATCGCTCCGCACCGCCAGAACACAGGTCAGAGGGATCAAATCTTCCGAGGCAGCAGCAGGATGCCAACTGATGGTAACATCTACAACCAGCACCCGCTCATCAGGCACAATCCACTCGCGCCGCTCCACCGCAACGCCCAGCACTGGCAATGTATAGCTAAGTGTCACGCCATCCGGGGCAATGCGCCAGGTATCAGGAGCGGTAAGCCAGTGAAGCGCCGTTTGTCCTCGCGCTTGCAGCCCCAGCCAATACCCATCCAGGAGCTTGAGCGGCGGCGCCCAGACGCCACCCATCTCACGCGGCTGATGGAACCCCATATCAGGGAATCCCCCGGCAAGGGTTGCCACGCTATATAAACGAGTGCCACACACAGCATACCAGTGCCGTTGATCGATAGGCACCTGAAGATATGGCTGAGCCGCATCTCCACAAAGGGCGGCATTGGTCATAGTGTCACCCACGTTGCTCAAGGTATTTGTTGCAGCACAATTTCCTTCGCCGCCCGGCTGTGCTGGCCCACCGGAGGGCTGAAACGTACACCAAAGCCTGATTGAGTATTTAGAAACCTTGTGTCGAGGCGCGCACGATCAGTTCGGGCTGCAATAAACGATGCTTTTCTGTCAGCGTTGCTCCCGCCAGCAGGTCTAAAAGCAATTGCACTAACAAATGCCCAACGTAATTAATGGGCTGGCGCAAGCTCGTCAGCGGCGGGGTCAGATACGTCCCCAGACCCACACCATCAAAGCCCATCACCGAAAAGTCCCGACCAATCCGCTGACCAGCATCGCTGGCAGCGCGCATGGCGCCAACGGCCAGCACGTCGCTAATAGCAAAAATGGCTGTTGGAGGCATCTCCTGGCTGAGCAAATGCTGCGTAAGGGTATAGCCATCTTCTTGAGAGAGTCCGCTTGGAAGGCAAAGCCGCGTGTCATAGGGGATACCAGCTTTTTCCAGCGCGTCACGATAGCCAGTACGGCGTTCCCGCTCCCAGAAATAGGTGTCTCCGCCGCCGATAAAGGCAATGCGCCGATGCCCCAGACTAATCAGATGCTCCGTCCCGATCCGAGCGCCAGTTCGGTTATCAACCTCTACCCAGGGATAGGGATAGCGGCGCGCATCACGCAGCTCCTCAGCAGGACGCCCAAACAACACATGCGGATAACGACGCGCGCTCAGATAATCCAGACGCGGATCGCTCGGTCGCAGATCGGTCAGAATAAACCCATCGGCGTGATGCCCGCCCAGAATACGCTTGTAGACATTTAGCTCACTATCACCCTCTTCCGCCCGTGCCAACAGGACATCGAAATGGCGGCTGGCCGCTTCATCCGTGATGCCTGCCAGCAGTTCAACAAGGAAGGGGTCTGTCCCACCAGCGCTCAAATTGAGGGCGCGCAAAGAAATAGCTATGGTATCTGTCTGCGCTCGATTCAGCCGCCTGGCGCTGGCATTGGGCACATAGTTGAGCTGCGCTGCCAGCCGTTGAATACGCTGGCTGGTTTCGCTGCCAATGGCCGGATCGCCACGTAAAGCGCGCGAAGCCGTCGATTTATTTACACCAGCAGCGTGAGCTATTTGCGCCAGAGTTGGCCGTGCAACCAGTTGCTTAGCATCTGATGAACCTGAAACTTTGTTTGCCATAGGCATCGCTCCTGCAAAAATGAAGAATCGCAGGGGATGGCAAGCTCCCGTGTTTGTTACGGTACTTACGCAACCGGTTGCACTATTTATAACATACCAGAGCTATCCTGTCAAGGGGGTTTCAACGAACACGGGGTCTATTCCGCTCCAGGGCGTGAGACATGTGACACCTCGTCAGACAGCGGCTGACGGGCTTCACTCTTTTTCAAGTGCGTCTTTGAGCGGGACCAGGCGCTGCTGGAGCGCATAAATTGCTGCTTGTGTGCGGTCGGCCAGATGCAGCTTCAGGAGGATATTAGAGACATGCGTTTTAACCGTCCCTTCGCCAATCACCAACTCGGCGGCAATCTCCGCATTGGAGCGCCCGCGCGCAATGAGCGTTAACACGTCCCGTTCTCGCGCCGTCAGTTCCTCCAGAGGCGAGCGCTGCTGCATCTCGCGCAAGACTCGCGCTGCCACCTGCGGATGGAGTATGCCCTCACCACGCGCGGCAGCATGAACCGCCGCGACTAATTCTTCTGGGCTGGCATCCTTCAGCAAATAAGAAAGTGCGCCTGCCTTGATTGCCCCGAAAATCTGGTCGTCTTCATAGTACGAGGTCAGTATAATGATCTGCGTACTCGGCGTGAGCCGTTTCATCTCACGCACAGCACTAATGCCATCCATCCGAGGCATCAACAGATCAAGCAAGACAACATCGGGCAAGAGGCTTGCCACTATCGCAACCCCTTGTGCGCCATCTTTCCCCTCGCCAACGACTTCCATATCAGGCTGTTGTTCCAGCAAGTACCGGAGTCCTTGCCTGACGACGGCATGGTCATCAACAATCACAATGCGAATCATGGCTGTTCTCCTGTCGGTGTACTGGCTATTGGCGTGTATGGAAGGGAAACCTGAATCTGTGTCCCCTGGCCTGGGGTACTCTCAAGAACAAACGTGCCGCCCAGTTCCTCCACCCGCTCGCGCATCGAACGCAGCCCAAGGCCACGCGGCGTATCGCTGGCCTCCAGATCAAACCCCTGCCCATTATCGATAATAGTAAGTGTGATCGTCTCTTCCCTTGGTGTCAGGTCGAGCGTAATGGCCGTCGCGTCCGCATGCCGGGCAGCGTTCGAGAGCGCCTCCTGGGCAATGCGCAACAGCGCCTGCTCTACCTGCGCCGGGAGCAAAGCGGACTGAATAGTAGTTGTCACCGTGATACCAAGACGGGTGCGATAGGCGGTTGCCAAATCCTCCAGGGCTTCAGCCAGCCCCAGGTGTTCAAGCTGCGTAGGCCGAAGTTCGAGCAGCAAAGCGCGCATCTCGCGGATCATTCTAGTTGCCATCTGCTGTAACGCGGTGATCTGGGGAACGAGCGGAGAATCAGGCGGCAACGCGCGTTGCATCCCCCCTACCAACATCCGCAGCGAAAACAGGTCTTGCGAGACTGCATCATGCAACTCGCGTGAGATGCGCGCCCGTTCGGCCAGGCGCGCATTTTGCCCGGCAAGTTCCTGGCGCTCCCGGATACTCTCAACCAGATGCTCAGCCATCTGATTAAAATGTACTTCAAGCTGACCAATCTCATCTTTACCCTTCACAGGCACTCGCTGCGCGTAATTGCCGTTAGCGAACTCGGTAGTTGCGCTCACCAACTGCCGGATACGTCTTACCAGGCCGCGCGTCGTTATCAGCCCAAAGAGTCCACCAATCGGTGACATAGCGATGCCCAGAGCCAATCCGCTGAGGAGTCCAAAGAGGAGCAATTTTTCAAGGTCTGGCGAATGCTCAGCCAGTTGTCCATCAGGCCCCTTGACCGGCGCCTGGAAATAGAAAACGCCGATAGGGTGCCGATCTCTGCCCCAGATAGGGGCAACTACCCAGGTGGTAAGACCTGCTGAGGTCGTCTCTGTATTGCTCTCCGTTGTTCCGTCCATCAGCGCGTTCGTGATTGCCCCCATCCGGCCCGGAAAGAGCCTCGAGACGGGTGTTTGGGCAGGATACCTGCCTGGGTACGAACTGGTCAAGATGTCTCCCTTTGGAGTCACCAGAAGGCCAAACTCCACCGGCTGGGCATCAGAGAGAAGCATATCTATGTAAGGGATCGTTGTGCCAATCGCACGCGGAAACAGCACTGCATCTCCATCAGGAGGTGGCAGCAGCGAATCGGGCTGACCAGGACGAAAGGTTGATTGCGGGTTGAGATAGGTTCCATCCGCCTGGAGCGCAGCCACAAAGGCATACTGCCTTGCTACCTGCTCGGCAAACTGCGGAAACACCGTATATACGTACAAACCACCAATAAGCAGCGACAGAAGAGAGGCTATCAAGAGTTCCAGCAAGAACACGGCGGTGACAGTCACCCAAACATATGAAAACGCCATGCGTGCCTGCAATCCTCGCCATTTTGGAGGGCGCAATAGGCTGCTCTCTATGCTTTGCTTGCTCGCTATTTTCTTGCGCTGCATTGCTCTCTCCGTTCCTATCTATCAGGGTTGTGTCTTGTTCGCCAGGGCTACATGCAGGATACATGAGCAGTGTTGTCTCGGCAACTCATCGTGAATTACTGAGACAACGCTGCAAGCAGATATGAGATCACTCGTAGCGCAGCACCTCCAGTGGACGCACCCGCGTGGCGCCCCAGGCGACCAGAGCAGAGATACCCATACAGACCATCACAGTCGCAGCCGCCACGCCCAACACCAGGCCAGGATTCGCCTGGACATCCACATTGAAGGCCACTTTTGCCAGTACCAGCGCCACCAGGGACGCCAGCAGCATAGCGAGGACTGAGCCGGTGAAACCTATCACTCCATTCTCGAACAAGACCTCGCCCAGCACGCTCTTGCTGGTGTAGCCAACAGCTTTCAAGATGCCCAGTTCGCGCCGTCGCTCCACCATCGCCAGCCCAACCGTATTGGCGATAATAATGAAGCCAGCCAGCATCGCCAGCGAGGAGACCGCAGTAAGCAGGATTATCAGGTTATTGAGCAGACCCAGGAAAAAGTCGACCTGCTCTGCCAGGTTGATTACGATGACCGACGGCACCGCTTGTTGAATCTGCCGGAGAATCTGGTCGACCCGGTCATGGTCCAGAATCAACTCATAGAAATAGCTGGGATGCCCGCCGGTCAGCGTGTTTGCCAGGCTGATGTCCCCCAAAATTGGAGGCGCGAAGGCGAGGTCGGAGCGTTGATAGAACCCGGCAATGGTAACAGTTGCAGTCGTTGTCCCATCTGGCCCTGCCAGGGTAATCTGATCGCCAAGTCTCAGGTTGAGCGGCCCCTGCGAGAGTGCCTGTGGCAGCAGAACATGTGTCGTGCCCGCATCTGCCGATGTCAGCGCGCTCCCAAGCTGGCTATCGTGATCCCCCTGGAGGAGTGTTTCCATAGGAAGTTGCCCATTCGCCAGATCATAGCCGGTCACGCCAGACAAGTCGCCTGCCGCCTGCGAAGATAGTCCCTGGCTGTTGAGCACCTGCTCAAGAGGCACCCCATTGATCTCCACTGGCATACTTGTCGCCGTAGCATAGACCGTCGTTTGGTTCACGCCAGCAGCCATTGCCAGTTCCTGGTCAACAGCGGCTTTATCATTGCTGCTTGCCTGGATAAAAGCATTGTAACCTGTATTTGCTGAGAGAAAGCCTTGAATCGCAGTATGGATACTCTGGCTCAGAGTCAAGATCAGGCCGATGGTGAAGACCCCAACAAACAGGGCCACCAGCGTCGTGGAGGTCCGCGCCTTCTTGCGCCCAATGTTGCGCAGCGCCATCTTGACCGTTGCCTTCCAGGTGCGCGGTGCGAAGATGACCAGCACCCCCAGAAGTACGAGGGCCAGAACGAGCAAACCAAAGGCCGGCTGCTCAACGATCAGCACGATTGAAAGCGCCAGTTCTCCAACAATCAGCAGCCCATACCCCCAGGAGAAATGCTCTGGCACCGGGAGCTTGCCGATGACGAGAGCGACGAGCATGAACCCCAGGCTGAGGAGCAGCAGGAAGAGTCCCCCGCCCCCGACCGCACCCAGGGCCACCACCACGTTCTGCAAAATAGAGAGCGCCAGCACGAAGAAGAGCGCAACCAGCAGCAGTCCCAGCAGCAGCGACACCCAGATGCTGCTCCTGGCATGCTCGCTTAGCCCACGCAGGACAGCAATCGGGCGAATCTGGCTGGTCTGGACGATAGGCAACAGCCCAAAGATCAGCGCGGTACAGAAGCCAACGGCCAGGCCAGAGAGAACGGTGATCGGGTCAATGGAAGTCGGCACGGGGAACATCAGGGCATTCTCAACCAGCCCCCTGACCAGAAAGCTGACGCTGGTACCCGCTGCTGCGCCAATCACCCCGCCAATCAGGCCCAGCAGCCCAGCCTCGACACCAAAGAGCAGATAGAGATCACGACGGTGATAACCTGCCGTCTTGAGCATAGCAATCTCCGTCTGGCGGCGGCGCAGCATCACCTGCATCGTATTGATAATGCCGATGCCGCCGATCAGCAGCGCCAGCAGTCCCACGACTTGCAGGAAGTAACGAATCTGTTGCACCGTCGCCGAATTGTTTTGCAACGCATCTTTGGTTGTGGTGATCGTTGCCAGCGGCAGCGCGGCCTGAATTCGCTCTTTAGCAGCCGCAGCATTGGCATCGCTGTGCCCCGGCACATCAGCATACACCACGCGGTAGCCCAGGGGCGTGGGGTCTGTACTGGGCAGCGCCGCGAAGCCCTGAAATGCCATCACAATTGTCTCGCCTGAGAACAAAGCTGTGTTTTTAATGACGCCCTTAATCGTAGCGCTGAAAACCCGCCCGCTCGCGTGCATCATCAGGGTATCGCCTACCTGGACATTCAGGTCCGTCATCAGGTTCTGCGTCGCAACCACATCCGTGCCGGTCAAGAGCGATACGAACGTTCCATTCTCCGGCGTGACAAACTGTGGCGCACCAGCCAGAGGAAACTTCGCGGGGTCAACAGCCCAGATTTGGGGCGTATGGATGGTCCCTTGGGAATCTACAGTCTCTCCATTCACCTGCGCGGCTGCTGTGTAATCGGTCAGCACGCCCTGAGCGGTGAGTTGATCGAAGACTGGCAAGTCCGACGCTGGGAACGGCGTGTTGTAGCTGAAGACGGCCAGGTCGCCGCCGTTGAGGGCACGAATATCGCCTGTTAATCCAGTGTTCACCATGTTGCCCACCAGTTGCAGGGCCACTATCGCCAACACGCCCACTGCGATACAGAAGATCGCCAGCAGTGTGCGCTGCCCCCCGCGCGCAAGCGAACGGATCGGATAAGACCAGTAAAATCTCGCTTTCATATCGCCTACTCCTTTGCCTTTTCGCCTTTCCTTGTGCTTGCTGTTTACGAGCGATCAGACCTCACCAGCTTCCGCAGCAACCAATCCATCTACAATGCGGATAGAACGATCTGCTGCGGCAGCTACTTTGGGGTCATGGGTAGCGGTAATAAACGTGGTGCTTGTTTGCTCTTGCAGCGTGCGAATCATCTGCAAGATGTTCTCGCTGTTGCGCTGATCGAGGTTGCCGGTCGGCTCATCCATGATGATGATCGCTGGATTCGTCACCAGCGCACGGGCAACGGCTACGCGCTGCTGCTCGCCGCCAGACATCTGATGAGGGCGGTTGCCCAGGCGATGGGCCAGCCCCACCAGCGTCAGCAGTTCCCTGGCGCGTTCCGAGGCGCTGCCGGGGTGCTTACCGACGTACAGGGGAATCTCCACGTTTTCCTGGGCAGTAAGGGTGGGGATCAGGTTGAATGCCTGGAAGACCATGCCAATCTTCTGGTTGCGTACCTTGGCAAGCTGTCCCTCACTCATCCTGGTGATATCGATGCCATCAATCAACACCTGGCCGCTGGTGGGGTTATCCAGCCCGGCAATGATGCCCAGGAGCGTGCTTTTGCCGGAGCCAGAAGGGCCAATGATGGCAACAAATTCGCCCTGATGAATCTGAAAGCTGACGCCTTTGAGAATCTCAATACGCTCATGACCCAGGGGCAGGCTCTTGTGGACCTCAACGGCAGTTAAAACGGCGTGCTGTGCTGTTTCGGCTGGAGCAGTTGCGCTGTTCTGTGCTTCTGTGGTCATAGGTGTCTCCTCTCTCGCCTGCTGGCCGTTTAGTAGGCCAACGTTTTATCGCTCAAGAAGAGCGTAGCAGGAGAACCCACGCTTCCCATCTCACGCTGGGCAGATTGCGCCTCATACTTTCGATAGAGAGGAGAGCTGTGTAAGGCAACGCAGTGGCAACGATAGGGGAGGTGACTCACAGGCTAGCGAGCCTGGCAAAGAGGTGAGCGCGTCCTTTTTTCCGGCATCTGAGCAATTCCAACCGCGGAGTCACTCTCCGGCTCAATGTTCCAGAATGGAACGGCGCTTTTTCTAAGCAGGGGGTTGGCCGGTAATCAACAAAACTCAATCCCACGTCCTGGATTGGTTAAGCTGTTCCCTGGCACGGAAACCAGCCTCAAGGCGCCAGGCGCCAATGGCGGGCACGTCTCTCCAACGGAGCGGCCTGAAACGAAATGACACGCCCATGCCTTATGCCGTTCTCCCAAACTTACCCTTGTATGCCGAAGCATCCAAGGCGTTGAGTTCCTGCTTCGCCGAGGACCGTTTCACACGAGGCGTGCGCCGCGTGCCAGCGCGTTCCTCTCCACAGGCGTTTCCTGTGTCCGCCGAACTGGCGGCCAACCGTGCTAAGTTGACGGCGGCATTCAGGTCACGATCTATGACCAGGCCGCACTGCTGGCAATGGAACGTCCGATCTGCCAGCGTTAAGTCTTCCTTCAGCCAGCCACAGCCCGAACAGGTCTTGCTCGATGGCTCCCAACGAGACGCCAGGATGACCTTGGAGCCATACCACTCCGCCTTGTAGAGCAGTTGCCGCCGGAACTCCGCGGAGCTTACGTCGGCAATGGACTGCGCCAGATGATGATTGTTCAGCATGCCGCTGACGTTCAGGTCTTCCATGACAATCACTCGCTTGGTTTTCGCCAACGTTGTCGTGACCTGATGCAGCGTGTTAGCCCGCTGATTGGCAACCTTCCGATAGAGTGTAGCGAGCTTGCGCGCTGCCTTCTTGCGGTTTTTGCTGCCTTGCACCTTGCGAGACACTGCCCGATGCAAGCGTTTGAGCTTCTTGAGGCGGCGCTTGAGGTGGCGCGGGTTCGGAATGACGGTCCCGTCCGAGCAGGTGGCGAGCGCCTTGACGCCCAAGTCGACCCCAACCACCGGACCAGCATTGGCAGGGACGGCGTGCTCTTGTTCCACTTGCACGCTGACATACCAGTGTCCGGCCTGCTCGCTCACCGTAGCCGACAGCACCTTCACGCTGCTGGTAGGCAGATAGCCGCGCTCTTTCAAGCGCAAGCGCCCCAGGCGGGGCAGTTGGATGGCATCAGGAAAGATCACAATGGAGCCCGTCAGCCGGAAGCTGCCCAAGCCGTTTTTCTTGCTCTTGTACGTGGGAAAGCCCACCTTGCCCTTGAGCTTGCCTTCCTTCTTCAGTTGGCAACGCCGGAAGAAGTGCGCAAAGGCGCGGTCCAGGTTGCGCAGCGCCTCTTGCGGCGCGCATTTACTGACCTCGTACAGCCAGGGCAGATCGCTCTTTTTCAGCGCGTTGAGTTCCCGATGCAAGTCGATGGCGGACGGGCTGCGTTTGGTGGCCTGGTAGGCTTCCTGTTTGCGTTGCAGTCCCCAATTGTAGGCGAACCGCGCTGCGCCCGCGTGCTGTTTGCAGGCGGTCACTTGCTTATTGTTGAGGGCAAGCTCGGTTTTATAGGCCCGCGTCACCAGCACTGCTGTATCCTTTTTGCCGTTCTGCTTCCACTCGTGCGAGTTCCGCCTCAACGAGCCGGTCCAGCACGTTCATCATCGTGTCTTCTTGCAGCGCGGCCAAGAGTTTCAAGCGTTTCAAGGTCTGCCGCCGGACCTTCATGTTGGCAATCTCCATAGGGAGAGGATACGCTATTTTCTCTATTTTGTCAAGTATGGATAAAAGGCCACAAAACGCCTCATTTACCCATGCTTTCTGAGACTAATTTGCACCCCTTTGATTGATGTAAGGAATAGCCACTGGCCTCTTTACCGTCCTTGAAAGACGGGCGGGCGCTTTTCGCGGAAAGCGACAGCGGCCTCATGGGCGTCGGCGGTACCAAAGCAGCGCAGAATGGCCTCAACCTCGTTTTGAAACGCACGCTCCAGTTCTGGCTCCAGCGGGAGGTTCAGCAGCTTTTTACTCTCGCGGACGGCCAGCGGGGCGCGGCTGAGCAGCTTATCGGCCAGCGCCTGAACCTCGGCATCCAACGCTTCTGGCTCGGCCAGGCGATGCAGCAAACCCAACCGCTGAGCAATCGCCGCCTCAAAGACATCAGCCATCAGAATAATCTCGCGGGCCATCCCCTGCCCAACCAGGCGCGGCAGCAGAACGGTCGTGCCGCCCGTGATAACCATCCCTACGCGAGCCTCCACGCAGCCCAGGCGCGCCCGCGTGCTGGCGACGCGGAAATCGCAGGCCAGAGCTAGCTCAAAGCCGCCGCCAAGTGCATACCCATCCACCGCTGCGATAGTTGGCTTTTCGCCAAGAAAGAGCAGGCGCGTCAGGCGTTGCAGGTCCATAATCAGCGCCAGAAACTGTTCAGGAGTCTGATGTTCGGCCTCTTTGAGATCATCCCCAACGCAAAAGTTGCCGCCTGCGCCAGAGAGAACGATCACCGAGACATCGGGGTCGCTCTGGGCGCGTTCAAGCGCCTGGCGCAAGGCAGGAACCATCCCTCCACCCATCGCATTCATAGCGCCGGGGCGATTCATCACGACGCGAGCTATCTTATCAGCAACAGTGTAAAGAACAGTTGGCGGTTCGCTGCTCATGCAACCTCCTGGGAACAAAGCTACCGGCGATGAACGGTAACGCGCACACCTGCGCGGGTACGCAAGGTCAGCGCGGGTTCGGGCGTCACAGCATGTCCGGGAACGAGAGAGAAACGATAGCGCTGGGCGACAGTCGCCAGAATTAACTGGCCTTCCAACATGGCAAAACCATTGCCGATGCAGAGACGCGGCCCTCCGCCAAAGGGAATGTAGGCATAGTGCGGACGATTCGCGGAGCGCTCCGGCGTAAACCGCTCTGGATCGAAGCGCTCCGGCTCATCCCAAAACGCCGGATGGCGGTGCATGGTATACGCGCTGAACGAGACAAACGCATTGGCCGGAATAGGATAGTCGCCAATCGTATCTTCTTTGATGGCCTTGCGCATCAAAAACCAGGCGGGCGGATACAGCCGCATCGCCTCCTCAAACACCATCCGCGTGTAGGGAAGATTGGGCAGGTCTTCCACCGTTGGCACTCTTCCAGCAAGCGCCGTCGCCAGTTCGGCGTGGAGACGCGCTTCAACCGCTGGATGCTCTGCAAGCAGATACCAGAGCCAGGAAAGGGCCATTGCCGTTGTCTCATTGCCCGCCAGCAGCAAGGTCAGAATCTCGTCATGCAGTTGATGGTCATCCATCCCCTCGGCTGTCTCCTCGTCCACCGCGCTCAAAAGCATCGACAGCAGATCGCTTTTCTCTTCTTTGCTCTGGCGCCGCTCACGGATGATCTGATAGACCACCTGATCCAAAACATTCAGGTCTGCATGGAAGCGGCGATTGCCGGGGGTTGGCACCTGAAGTGGCGGAAAGGGGAAAGAGAGATATTTCCCCAGGAAGGAATTGGCCCTGTTGAACGCCACAGCAAACGCGGGCACATCCTGGCTTATATCGGTGCTGAAGAGCGCCTGCGCCACAATGCGCAGGGTCAGGTGCATCATCTCCTGGGCAACATCGATCTGCTGCCCCACTTTGGCAGTGGACTCCCACTGGTCAAGCATGGCAAGAGTCGCGTCAGTCATCAAACGGGCAAATCCGATCACCTTCTGGCGATGAAAGGCCGGTTGAATCAGGCGGCGCTGGCGCAGCCAGAAGTCGCCATCGCTGGTCAGCAGCCCGTGCCCCAGCAATGGCGTAGCGATTTTATACAAGATCAGGTCTTTGTTGTAATTGGGATGATTGCTTTGCAGGATGTACTTGATGTAATCGGGATGGTTGACATGGTAGACAGGCCAGGCAAGCAAGCGCCACTGGCTGATGTCTCCACATTGCTGAGAGAGCTGCAATAGAAAACGAAGCGGGTCTTGTCGAAACGCGAGGGTTGTTCTGAGCGGATTCCATCCTTTGATGGTTGGTGGAGTACGAGACCGGCTGGATGCGACAGTCGAGGTAGCCATGTGATTGCGTGTCCTTCCTTGATGCTGCCATCAATATACGAGCGCTTCCCACCTGTACTTGGTTGTATCTGCCAAAAATATGATACCATATGCTTACGATGCTTGATACGTCCGCACCACTCGTCGCGCTTTGCCCTCTGTGCGTGGAATCGTTCCATATGTCACCAGTTCCGGTTCAGCGCGGAAGCTCAGACGCTGGCGCAGTGCCTGAACGATGCGCTGGGGCAAATCTCCGGCTTGCTCTGGCACCAGACCTTCAGCGAGTTCCACACGCACGCGCAGGTACTGATGCGGCGGCGGATGGTCCACGATGATCTGGAATTCGCCAGAAAGTTGCTCGGAAAGTCCCGCCAGCACGTTGCCCACGCCAGTGGGGAAAACGTTCACGCCGCGCACATGCAGCATATCGTCGCTGCGACCCAGAATCCGAAAGCGAAGACTGGTGCGGCCACAAGCGCATGGGCCGGTCCCCAGGATACGTACCACATCGCGCGCCCGATAGCGCACCACCGGCTGCGCTTCCTTGTAGAGATGCGTATAGACCAGTTCGCCTTCAGCGCCATCAGTGATTGCCAGCGGCTGACCGCTCTCCGGCTCAATTAACTCAAGAGCAACATAGCCTTGCGCGTGGAAGTGCAGGCCCTGGCGCTCTGCACATTCTGACCCCATGATACTCAGCACATCAGCCATCCCAAAATTGGCGTCCATCGCGCGCAGTCCCCAGAGTTCTTCCATGCGTGCGCGCACTCCTGGCTCGCTCATGCCTGGCTCCGCGCCAAAAAGCCCCTTACGCAAACCCAGATCACGCGGTTCCATGCCTTGTGCGCGAACTGCTTCGGCCAGCGGCAGCATATACGATGGCGTGGCGCTGATGGCGTTGATACCAAGTTCGCGGATGGTCTGAATGAGCAGGACAGTCTCGCCAACACCAAAAGGAACGACAGTAGCGCCAGTCGTTTCCAGACTGTCGTGATCCGAATAGCCGCCGACCCAGAGGCGATAGTTGAGACAATGCACCACGCGATCACCAGGGCGCAAGCCCGACGCCCAGTAGGCGCGCGCCCCGCACTCGGTCATGACATTGCGGTCACGCCGGGTAAGCGCAACATAGAGGGCGCGGCCCGTTGTGCCAGAGGTCTTGTGAGCGCGAATAATCTGCTCCGGTGCAGCAGCCAGATAGCTTCCAAACGGCGGATGCGCCGCCTGACTGCGCCTGCACTCGTCCTTCTCAGTAAAGGGCAGCAGAGGGAGATCGGCCAGATCGCGGATGGCCGCGCGTTCGACGCCCGCTTCGGCAAACTTCGCCTGATAGAACGCGGAATATGCCCAGACGTAATCAAGCTGCGCCTGCAAGCGCTCATTTTCCAACCGCCGCAGGGCGGCAAGCTCCATTGTTTCTAGTGCCTCATCCCAAAATCGTCGCTCCACCAGTGTAAACCTCCTTCTTGGGCCAGTGTACCTTCTAGTGTAGCGCATCTGTCCAGAGGAACGCTCAGGCTATCAGCCAGTTCATAGCTTGAACCGCCTAGCCAGCTTGTTTCATCAGCCTGGAACAGCTATACTGTTCAGCGTAGGCTTCTCTTGCATAGCCTGTTTGGCGCCCCATCAGGAGCAGAGACGTGTTTCACAAGTATTGACTCTGAAACGGTTCCCCTCAATTAACCAATAATACTCGGCTTGCTGGCGCAGCACCAGATGAGCAGGGTTGTCGTTGTATCTCCCACTGCTCTCCCGTCAGGAACTACCGCCAGTTCCATTGCATTCTGCCTCCCGCTCGCGCTCCCCCTGCTGCCTCTCGTATGCCCTATCAGGCTTGATTAAGCGGTCGTTTGTACAGCCAGCCACCGTACTGGCAATTTCACACACGAAATGGAGCAGAGAAAGCATGTTTTCTATCCCTGACGATTTTAGCCAGGCAATGATTACCCTGCATGGAGCAGAGGGTGTTGATTGGCTCAACCGCCTGCCAGAGATTCTGGCGACTTGCGAGCAGCAGTGGAGCATTACTATTGGCGCACCATTCCCCAACCTGTCGTACAACTATGTCGCCTCCGCCACGCGCGCCGATGGGACCGCCGCCGTGGTGAAGGCATGTTCGCCAACTGGTGAGTTTACCCAGGAATCTGAGGCGCTGCGGCTGTTCGCAGGGCGCGGAATGGCACAGTTGTTGGAGTACAGCCACGACATCGAGGCAATGCTGCTGGAAGCCCTTCAGCCGGGCACACCGCTCAGCAGCGTCGAGAATGATGAAACAGCAACTTCAATTGCGGCCAGTGTAATGCGCCAGTTCTGGCGACTCGTGCCGCCAGAGCATCCATTCCCAACGGTCGCCGATTGGGGGCGTGGGTTCAGTCGCTTGCGAGAACACTACGAGGGCAGGCATGGCCCATTCCCGCCCAGATTGCTTGAGCAGGCAGAAACGCTCTTTGCCGAACTAAGCGCCTCAATGGCCGAGTCAGTGCTGCTGCATGGCGATCTTCACCACGAGAATATCCTGGCAGCAGAGCGTCAGCCCTGGCTCGCCATTGATCCCAAAGGGCTGATAGGCGAGCCAGCGTATGAGACAGGTGCGCTGCTGCGCAACCCGTTGCCAGCCTTGCTCCAGAGGCCCCAGCCAGCGCGCATCCTTGCCCGCCGGGTGGCTCAACTGGCCGAGGAATTGGGTCTGGACCGGGCGCGAGTGCGCGGCTGGGGGCTGGCCCAGGCGGTACTTTCCGCCTGGTGGAGCGTAGAAGATCATGGTCGCATTGGAAGCAACGCCATCATCTGCGCTGAACTGCTCGCCAGCATCCCCTAATTAGCGCCCATGTACCTGGCGAATCTGGCGAATCTCATCGCAGTGCGCAAAGACATGTTTGGCCTGACTATCCATCATCCTGCCAACTGTAATCTGGGAGGGTTCTGACTCCCAGGGCCAGGCAAAGCGAATCGAGCGCTCCCAGGCATTCGGCAGATGATGCACTAGTTGCAAAACATGGACACGATTAGCGCGAAAGAGCGCGATGGCAGGCTCAATCGCGCGGCCCGCGTAATCCAGCGATTCAGCGCAGACGTTATCTGGTGTATACCAGTCGTGGCGATAGAGGCAGCCAGAATTAGACAGGGCCGCCTTTATCGCCATTGTCCAGAGATCGTCCCCATCGGCGATATGATGCACAATCTGCCAGATGCTCCACTCCCCATCAGCCCGCGTCAGATCAAGTTCCCGCTCGGAAAGACCAGCAAGAACCGAGTCTAATTCATCCAGTCCACGCGCATAGAGAGCCAGGCACTCTTCCTGGGAGCGTTGCCTGGGGGCAGTAAACAGAATGATATAGCCATCCGGGTCTTGCACCCGTAGAGCCGGATCGCCCCAGGGACGCCGTGTCTCCTGCGCGTCGAATCCGCGCTGCATCAGATCAGCCTGCTGCTCGGTCAGATCGCGGCAGAAAAATACAAGCGTTGCACCCGGCCTGAGTATATGGTGGACATCGCTCATATAAGGCGTGACATCGCCCGCCGGGCCAACGAGCAGAAAGGCATCAGTATCGGGATCAAATATCGTTGCCAGATCAGCCGCCGGGTCGGCTGACCCGACAACGAACCCCGGCAAGTTGGCATAGAAGGCCACGCTGGCAGCGACATCACGTACTTGCAAAGCTACTGATGGACGTTGTTCCATCGGTTATTCCTTTCTTTCATTCTCGCGTTTTTCGGCTTCGGCAGCTTCTTCTCTGAGCGTTTGCAGCACATCTTCATAGAGAGAAGCGGAAATATGCGGCTTGAGCGCCTCCAATGTGTCGTAGGTCTCCAGGCGATAATCCCGCGCATCCCAGTCCCAGGTTGTCCAGTCGTCCTGATTGTAAGAAGACCAGTGGGGAATGTCTGTTGTGTAAAGGACGAGCTTGCCGCGTGCATTGCGCGTGACGATCTGGTTCACCATTCGATCATCGGCAGTATGGACCATCTGGCGTGCCAGCCGACGCCCCTGAAAGTTTCGGCGCATAAATTCGTCCTCGCTGGGTACCATAGTCGTCGCTGCTTGACGCTGGCGCACCCTGGCCTCCTCAGTCTGCACGAAAAGTCGTAAGGCGCGGGCAATGACCGCAGAGAGACTGCTGCCCGCAAGCTCCTGCGCACGCTCAAAAATAGGCAGATCAGCCTCTGAAACGTAAATCATTTTATTGGGCATGTTGCCTCACCTCGCTTTCTTTCTGCCCCTGTCATAATTATATATGTATATGTATATACATATCAAGAGTGCCAACCTTCCCATCTTCCACCTATAGTCTGCTTGCTACATGTGTACTATTCGATAGGGATAGCTTCAATAATACTGCGGCGGCCTGGGGTTGGAATCATGCTGGTAAGCCGGAACCCCGCCTTCCTGAGCAGCGCGCGAAATTGCTCCAGCGTCCGCTCGCGCCCGCCCGTCACGACCAGCATAAACAGGTCTTCTGCCGCCACTCGCGCCTCTGGCTGGTGTTCGGGAAGCACAAACTCTATCAGCACCAGCTTACTGCCAGCCGGCATCGCCTGGCGGCAGCGTCGCAGGATGGTGAGCGCATGTTCATCGTCCCAATCATGCACAATCAGCGAGAGGATATACAGGTCTCCGCCCGCAGGAAGTGCGTCAACGAAGAAATCGCCCTCTTTGACCTCGCAGCGATCCACCACTCCTGCTTGCTGGAGGCACTCCTGAGCCTGAGCCTTGGCAGATGGAAGCTCGAAGAGCGTCCCCTGCATCTGCGGATAGGTTTGCAGCAGAAGCGAGAGGAACAACCCATTCCCTCCGCCAACATCCACTACAGAAGCATAGGGAGCAAAATCGTAGACCGTCAGCACGGCTTCCGCATCCCGGCGCATGCGCCTGCTCATATGCCAGTTGAAATGCGCAAACAGATCAGGCTGCTCGCCCAGATGCTCAAAGAAACTTTTGCCAAAAGCCGCCTCACAGCCAGTTTTTCCAGTCTTTACGCTGAAAAGCAGTTCGGCAAACGCTCGATAATACACTTCGCCTGAGACAATCACATAATCGCGGATGGACCCTGGATGGTCACTCAGCAGCATTTCATGCCCGGCGGCAAGTTGATAGGTATCATCCGGCTTGCGCTCAAAAACGCCCAACACAACCAGAGACGCCATCACCCGTTTCAGTGCCTCTGGATGCACGTCGGCCAGCGCTGCCAACGCCTCGATAGTGCGCGGCTGCTTCCAGGTCAGGTCAGCCAGCCCCAACTTTGCCGCCACATAGACAAGCTGCGCGTGAACATAGCGCCCAATCAGATCATCAATTGAGACAAAAGAGGATACTTGAGACACCATTGTACTCCTTTCTCTCTCTATTGTATGGCTGCTGAGCAAGCGGGGAAGATGGTTCCTTGATTTCTGCCAGTCTTCTCGCTACAATGTTGCTACCATATACTCAATGATTGAGTATATGGTAGCAACAAATCAAACTGCCGCAATAAGAAAGGATGAGAGGCACCATGATGAGGCCCGAACTGCCTCTGAGCAGTATCACCAGGCACATGGCCCAGCTTGAAGATGAACTACAGCAGCTCGCTGCTGAATTCGAACAGGTCAAGCAGCAGCTCCAGGCAGATGCAACGCTGCTGGCTAGATTGCAAGAGAGCTATCAGCAGGTACAAGAGCATCTGGCCGATAGCAAATCGCACGATGCAATCACGACAGAGATGCTGCTATCCCTCATCTCCCCACTCGAAAACTCGCTCATCCTTTTGGGGCAAGAAACAGCGCGCGAAGCATAGGTTCTCTATCCTTCCTGTATGGGTCTGCTTCAATCTGATACACTATGGGTCATACCAGTGGAAGAAATGGCTGGCATTACGCAGCAGAAAGAAGGCATAATTAGAGGAGACATCTGAAGAGAAGGAGCCGTTGATGGAGGCCAAAGCAAGCAGCACAGAGGGTCTGGAGTCGTTGCAAGGCAACCATATCTTACTCACCACCTTCCGCAAGAGCGGCGTGGCCGTCCCCACGCCAGTCTGGTATGGGCGCGCTGGCGAGAAGCTCTATGTCTTTAGCCTGGCCTCCGCAGGGAAGATCAAGCGCGTGCGCAACAACCAGCAGGTGCAGGTTGCTGCCTGCACAGGGATTGGTCGAGTGACCGGGCCAACGCTGGAAGCGCGGGCGCGCATCTTGCCAAAGGACGAGGAAATTCTTGCCCGGCGAGCGCTGCGGCACAAGTATCCCATCGCCTTCCGCTTCAGTGAGGTTTTTGCCAACGGGCTGCTCAGGCGCAAATGGGCATTTCTAGAAATCACGCTGGCATAAAGATACCAGGGGTATTTCATTTTGACGCACCACTTTATATGAAGGCAGGACAAACGCATGGCCGAATTTCTCCAGTTTCCCACAGGCTTTGTCTGGGGCACCGCTACCGCCGCGTACCAGATCGAGGGGGCCGCAAATGAAGATGGCCGGGGGCCATCCATCTGGGATACCTTTTCGCACACGCCAGGCCGGACGCTCAACGGCGATACGGGCGATGTCGCCTGCGACCATTATCACCGCTATGCGCAGGATGTTGCGCTGATGAAGGAGCTTGGGCTGAAAGGCTATCGCTTCTCGATCTCCTGGCCGCGCGTGCTGCCAACGGGATGCGGCCAGGTGAACGCGGCTGGTCTTGATTTTTATGACCGGCTGGTGGATGCGCTCCTGGCGGCGGGCATCGATCCCTATGTGACGCTGTATCACTGGGATTTGCCACAGACGCTGCAAGACGCGGGCGGTTGGGTGAACCGCGAGACCTGCCAGGCGTTTGCCGACTACGCGCAGGTGGTAGCCGGGCGGCTGGGTGATCGCGTGCATCACTGGATTACCCATAATGAGCCGTTAGTGGTAACGCTGCACGGCCATTTGTATGGGCATCACCCGCCAGCCATGCAAGACCCCGCCGCTGCCTCGCAGGTGGCGCACCATCTCATGCTCTCGCACGGGCTGGCGCTGCCAGTCCTGCGGGCTGCTGGGGATAGCCAGACACAGGTGGGCATCACGCTCAATCTACACCCAGTCTACCCGGCGAGCGATGAAGAGGAAGATAAGCTCGTAGCGGAACGCGATACGCTGATCTATCAGCGCTGGTTCCTTGATCCGCTCTTCCGGGGACGCTATCCGCTTGAAGCCATGCGCAAGCATGGAGTTGAGCAGCCGATCATCAAAGAAGGCGACCTGGAAATCATCTCCCAGCCGATGGATTTTCTAGGCGTAAACTATTACACGCGGCTCATTGCCAGAGCCTCGGCGGGCAAGGGAAAGCTGGAGCCAGAAGACGAGCATACCACGATGGGGTGGGAGGTGTACCCTGATGGGCTGCGCGTGCTGCTGGAACTGGTGCATCGCAACTACGCGCCCAAAGCGATCTATATCACCGAAAATGGCGCGGCCTTCGAGGATACGCTGCGCGAGGATGGCACAGTGGACGACGAGCAGCGGCGGCGCTATCTGGAGCGGCACTTTGGCGCGGCGCACGCGGCAATGCAGGCGGGCGTGCCGCTGCGCGGGTATTTCGTCTGGTCGCTGCTTGATAACTTCGAGTGGACCTACGGCTATTTTCAACGCTTCGGCATCATCTACACCGATTACGCCACGCAGCAGCGGCACATCAAGAAGAGCGGCTACTTCTATCGGGATGTGATTGCGCGCAACGGAGTAACTTGCTACTGATGAATGCAGAGTTGATTGAAAAGTCAAGGACTTTTCAATCAACTTCTGTTATTATTACTCTGGAATTTGAAGAGACAAGAAGCATATCCTTTCTATGCCTCGTCTCTTTCCTACCTCCTTTTATACGGCATATGTTCTAAGGATTGTGGTTAGGTACAGAAACCCTACGGAGGAGAACCATGTTCTTCAATGCCGTTGCCTGTACCGTAACCCCTCTTCTGTCCTACATGCACCCGCCTATCTTTTGGGCGTCCTTGATTGCTGAGATTCAAGCCAGGAATCATTTATTCGGGCTATCAGCCACCCCATAATGTCACCTGGGGTTTACTATCCATCTCTTATCTAATATAACGCTAGCCTGCTGTTTAGGCGGCAAGTATTGTTGCGCTCTAGCGTGGAAACATCACGTTTGCTCAATGATCTAAGGAGGTGATCGCAGCAGAGAAAGCGTACCCCATCAAGGATAGCGTATCAGTTCGGGTACCAACAAAGCATCATCATGGATACGACTTCTCACCATTGAGAGCAGTTCGCAAAGATCAAGGAGGTAAATCATGCAAAGGTTTCTTGTACGCACGGCAAGCGTGTGCGGGCGGCTGACGATTGTGCTGGGGATTGGGATAGCCGTACTTCTGTTTCAAGCGCAGGCTGCGTCAGCCTACTCGTTGTTGGGTGTGAAATGGGGAGGCCAGCCATCTCCTGGAGTGTGCTGCGCCAGTCTGGACGTAAATCTGTCAGGCACCTTCTTTTCAGTAGACATCACTGGTTGGCAGAACGGCGTAGCTGCCTGGAATAACAGCCCCGCCTTGATATACTACATCATCATAACAGCTTCCCCACCCATCCACCTGTCGGATACGTATGCAAGCGGCACTAGCTGGGATGGGATCACCTACTGGGGTGATGACGGACAATACTTTATCTGGGCTACCGCGTACCTCAACAACTACTACACCCAGAATTACAGTACATCAAAAATCCAGGGTGTAGCTGCCCATGAACTCGGCCATGTTGCTGGTCTAGACGAGACGGGCGCCTGCCCGGCAGTCATGTGGCATGTTACTAATTCGTCTTGTCGGGCCACTGTTCCACAAACTGATGACATCAACGGGATAGATGCGCTTTATTAATGCGGGCGCAGAAAGGATAGGTGGGTATAATATGTTGAAGATATGGGGGAAGTGGTTGATCCTGCTTCTCATGGCTTGGAGTGTTGCTGTAATGAGCGGCTGTAACCAGACACAAGCACCGCAGGCTACAAAGGGGGCGCTTACGATCCACAAAGCAGCAGCATCGTGGGCTGTCCTGTATCATGACTTCAAGAGCCTCAAGCAGAACTCCGACCTCATCGCGGCTGGTACAATTGCTGGTGTCTCTAAGATGACCGGGAACCCGCCGCTGGTGTTCACCGAGTTCATCTTTCAGATCAGCCGTATTATCTGGAACCCCAGGCAGCTTGTCACAAACAATCCGATCATCGTGAATCAAACTGGCGGCATTGTGGGCAACGACCTCTACGAGATAAGTGATGACCCACTCTTTCAGCAAGGAGAAGCGATGATTCTCTTCTTACAGCAGTATGCCCCCGATCTCTATAAAGTGACAGGCGGGCCATCGGGGCGCTTCGAACTACACAATGGCATGGTGACACCAATCAACGATGAAGGCGTGAAGTTCACCACTCCTATGTCTGAAGCCGATTTCACTACAGCAGTCACACAGGCATAGGTTCGTGAAGACGCTGCTTTACGCAGCAATAGAAGTTTATCGGCAAGAGAGCAGATATACTGTTCCCTTGCCTTTATCTTATATAAACCGAGAAGGTATAGTATTCTCTATGAACGCTATCGAGACATGCCCCCTTGCCGGTTCGCCAGAAGCAGGGTATCATGCTGGTAGTAATGGAAAACGTATAACTGTACCCTCGCAATAACGAGGAGCCGACGATGACCCTGAACCATACCGATCACATCATTGACGCCTGGGCACAGCCAGCATCGAAGCGGAGCTTTGAACCGCTGCCAGAGATCGTTCCCCATCTCTCCTTTGAGCGCTGCACAGCGCAAGCGCACGAACCTGGCCTATCTGATACTGTCGCAGCGAAGTTTTTCTCTGAGAACGCTCGCCGGGTGTTTAAGCTAGAGTAAGGAGCAGGCATGATCGATTTTGCGCCCAACGAGGAACAAACCGCCATTCGTGATCTGGCCCACCAGATTGCGGTGGAGCAATTCCGCAAGCACGCCCGCGCGGCTGAAGAGGCGGGCGATATGCCTGCTGAGGTCAGGCGCGTGCTGGCCGAGACGGGGCTGCTCACCCCATTTCCCGAAGAATATGGCGGCTCCGGCACGCAAGACGCCGTGACCCACGCGCTGATAATGGAAGAATTGGCCTGGGGCGATGGCGGGCTGGCGCTGCATGTCTTCGGCTCCATTCTGGCGCCGCTGGCGCTGCTGCTGGCCGGGCAAGAATCCGACAAGCTGGCATTTTTGACCCTCTGTGCTGAGGAAGAGAGCGCGGTTGGCTGGAGCGAGCCAGCCGCCGGATTGGATGTGCGCCAGATGGGGAGCGCGCTGCGTACCTATGATGACGGCTGGCGCCTCGACATCACCAAACGCGGCGTGATTCACGGCCACACCAAAGGGATCAAGCTGGCATTGGTCCGGCTGGAGACTTCCTCCGGCAACGAAGGGCCAAGACTGGTCTTTTTGCCGCCAGACGATACAGAGTGCGTTATTGAAGTGACTGCTGAGGAGGAGCCGCTTGGCCTGCGCGCCGCGCCACGCGCCCGCTGGCGGCTGCGCGATGGCGCTGGAGGCGGGGCTATTGTGCTGGGCTTGCCAATCTCACGAGATTTACCAGATGAAGGCAAGCCAGGCACGCTGCGTTTTATCGCCCTGGCGAATGTGCTGCTGGGCAGTCTGGCGGTCGGTACCGCTCGCGCCGCGCTGGACTACGCCGCTGACTACGCCCAGAACCGTATCCAGTTTGGCAAGCCCATCTCCTCGTTTCAGGCCATTGCTTTTATGGCAGCGGAGATGGCAATGGAGGTTGATGCGGCGCGGCTGCTAATCTGGCGGGCGGCGCATGCCTGGGACACAGGCGAGGACGCGCTGCGTCTGGCCGAGCGCGCCCGTATGCAGGCCATCAAGACGGCGCAGCGTGTCACAACTGACGCCGTACAGATACTCGGAGGCGCGGGCTTCTTGCAAGACCACCCGGTTGAACTCTGGATGCGTGATGCCGCCGCCCTGGCCGCGCTGGGCTAATCAGGAGGAGCTACCATGATCGACTTTCAGCTTAGCAAGACTGAGCAGGCGGCACGCGAGGCCGCTCATTTCATCGCCGAGAAAGAACTGCGCCCGATTTCGCTGGAATGCGACCGCACAGAGAGCATTCCCGACTCCTTTTTCCAGCGCATGAAGCGCATTGGCGCTACCCGCACGCCAACGGGCACAGGCGAAGGGCGTCGCTGGAGCCTGCTCGGCGTGTTGGCAAGCGAAGAGACAGCCTGGGGTGATGCCGGGCTGGCGACTGGCATTCCAGGACCAGGGCTGGCCGGGCCGCCAATTATGGCCTTTGGCTCCGATGAGCAGCGCAAGCGCTTCCTGAGCATCTACGAAGACGAGCAGCCGCGCTGGGGCGCGCTGGCGCTCAGTGAACCGGGCGTTGGTTCAGATGTCTCTTCGATTGCCACACTGGCGAAAGAAGATGGTGACGAGTGGGTGCTGAACGGCCAGAAGCACTTCATCACCAACGGTGCGCGGGCTGATCTGGTGGTCGTCTTCGCTACCATCAATCCGCAGTGGGGGCGTGCGGGCATCCGCCCATTTGTCGTTCCCAAGGGAACGCCAGGCTTCACCGTCGGGCGCATCGAAAAGAAGCTAGGGCTGCGCGCTTCACAGACGGCGCAGCTTTTCTTCACCGATTGCCGCATCCCAAAAGATCACCTGCTGGCAGGACGCGCCTTCGAGTCGATGGCGGGCTTCAAGGCGGCAATGGGCACACTGGACGCCACGCGCCCGATGGTTGGCGCGCTGGCAACTGGCATCGCGCGGGCCGCGCACGAAGTCGCTGCTGCATGGGTACGTGACGAACTGCCGCAAGGCTATCCCTTCAGTCGCAAGGATGCTGTGGTGGAAGAGTTGGAAGACCTGGGAGCGCGCATTGACGCCGCACGACTGCTCTGCTGGCGCGCTGCCTGGATGGCCGACCACAACATACCGAACTCAAAAGAAGCCTCGATAGCCAAAGCCTACGCCGGGCAGTTGGTGATGCAAGTCACAAGCGCGGCGGTGCGCATTATGGCTCCGGCAGATGATTGCGAGTGCAAACGCCTCGTCGAAAAGTGGTTCCGCGATGCCAAAGTCTTTGACATCTTCGAGGGGACGGCACAGATACAGCGCCTGGTGATCTCGCGCCGCATGTTTGGCGATGCCGGGCCAAAGCGAGATTAACGTTTATAGAGCAAAGTGGCGGCTAAAGGCTGTGCTTTCAGCCGCCACTTTGCTTTATACAATATCACTGCTGGTATATGCAGGCCAGCGGGCACCGCTACTGAGAAGATGGCACTTCCTGGTCGCGCAGTTCCGCCACTTGCTGGGCAAATGTACAGGCTTCCAACCAATCAATCGCATTGGCATCCAGATGAATCAGAGCGTGTTCATGCCCTTTGAGCCGGATCTTCAAGCCTGAACTATCCAGCCCAATCTCCTCAATCTCCCGCACTGGCACACCCCCAGCCAAACGCTCAATCGTCCGTTCGGTTTCCTCCATATGGTGCGTCACCAGATACCGTATCAACCGCGAGATAAGATTGTTTCCAGGCACGGCCATTGCCGATGCCCGCTCAGCCTGCTCAACTTCTCGCTCCAGGATTTCGGCGCCACGCAACAACACTTCCCGGTCGTCGGTCAGAACCAGCACCATATCTGGGGTGCCTTGAGCATCCTTCACCTGAAGTGTCACTTGATCGGCCATACTCCGTTTCTTCCCTTCATGCTGTACCAGTACAGCGCCCTTGGTTCCCCCTTTTTCCATGCTTTTCTAATACTATACTACGAATCAACGAACAAACGGTTGGGCGCAAGAATTTTCAGCAGGAAATCCGATCACCCAATTTTCGTCTTATTTACAAACACACCAGGCATGAACACACGCAGCGCAGCAATCCGCTCTGCCATAGGACACCAATTGGTGCGAAGGTTCCAGACGCCCTGAAGATCAAGAATATGCTATGCTCTAGGCAAGGCCCAAAGCGACGATACAGGCGTTGTGCATTGTCGAGAGGGTATTCTTGACGATCACTATCAAGCACCGGGCTGTGCTGGGCGTAGCAGCCCGTAAGAGGTGCCAGTAATGAGCAACCCACAAACGCCAGTACCCCAGCCTATTGAGGGCGAAGCGAGCAGAGGTAAGGCGAGCAAGCAAGAATCGTTGCCAGTCCACCATAACCCCGGAAAGGCACGAGTGCTGGTTATTGACGATGAGCCAGAGATTGGTCGCGCAGTGCGCACCGGCCTTGGCGGTGCTAAGTTTAGCGTCGAGTGGGCGCCAACCGGCGAGCAAGGCATGGACTTGCTAACGCGCTGGCACCCCGATGTGGTTATTCTTGATCTTTCCTTGCCAGATATGGACGGCATTGAAGTTTGTCGGCGGCTTCGCGGCTGGTCCTCTGTGCCTATCATCGTGCTTTCTGTGCGGGGCAGCGATCACGACAAGATTGAGGCGTTGGAACTGGGCGCCGATGATTATCTCACCAAACCCTTTAGCATGGGCGAATTGCTTGCGCGGATTCGTGTTGCCCTGCGCCACGCCGCACATGCCGGAGGCGGAAGTGGCAGCGAAGCGCAGTTTCAAACCGGCGATTTGGTGATTGATTTTGAGCATCGCCGGGTGCTGGTTGCACAGAACGAAGTGCGCCTGACCCCCACCGAGTACGAAGTCTTGAAGTATCTGGCAATGAATATCGGCAGAGTGGCGACGCATCGCGCGCTCTTGCGGGCTGTCTGGGGGCCAGCGTATGAAGAGGAGGCACACTATCTGCGCGTCTTCGTGGGCCAGCTTCGCCGCAAGATCGAGCCAGACCCCAGCCGCCCGCGCTACCTGCTCACCGAGCCGGGCGTCGGCTATCGCCTCCAGAGTATTTGAACGCTATTTGGGCATATCGGGATCGTGAAACTCGGCAATCACTTCAATCTTGCCCACAATGTTCTGGTTGAACGCTTCCAACTCCTCTGCCGGTATCCAGTATTCCTGGTGGATAGAACTTCCAACGGTCTGGACCTGATAGCGGCTCAGAAAATCTGTCCGCACCTGAAAGCGTGTCACATAGCCGGTATTGCCGTTGCGCGCGTTCCAGTCGCGCGCAATCTGTGTGGCGTACTCCTCGTTCAGCACCGGATAGAAGATGGGCTGATGGGGCAGCCTGGGCGGAAATGCAGTATAGCCGCTCTCTTGAATAAGCGCCAGTTCTTTTTTACCGACAGGGCGGAACAAGACCGTTGTATCGCTCACGCTGGCATCTCCAATCAGGTCTCTTATAGAAGAGCTACCTTTCATCCTATTGAGTATAGTCGCGCGCTGAGGCACAGAGCAACGCCTTGAGCAATTCCGCTGTTGCCAGAGATGAGGAGTGCCCTTGCTCTCAGTGGGAAATGGAGAGCAAGGGCGCGAACGAGAAGATTGTCAGTCCCACTGATCCTTCACGCGCACGTTAGATGCCAAAATGCCGGGACATGAAATCGCCGGTAGGTAGATACGCTAAAGCGGTTCAGTGGAGCCTATCTCAGTCGTCGTAGCCAGGATTATCGTAGGGGGTAGCCCCCTGGCAATTGCGCTGCTGCAAGACGAGCGGAGGGTGTGGCTCCTGGTTGAAGTTAAAGGCATCCATCATATCGTTGGCCGCCTTATCTCTTCCCGTCAGAGGACCAGTCTGGGCCTTGCATCAGCGCATTGAGCATCTTCACAGTCCAGTTTTCGCCAACACAGACGCTGGCGGGCGGATGCTCGCTGTATTCCCCTAGAGTTACAATCCACGAGACGACCGGGAGCTTCCCGTCAGAAGCATCGCTCATAAATTGCTCAGTTGGCACGACAAACTGCCAATCAGGGCCATAACGGATATGCTTGATGGCATCAAAGGTGGACCAGACATAGCCTCCCTGGCCGGAATGCGGTGCGTAGTAGCGCCAGCTATACCCGGCTGCATCCAGTTCGTCGGCGCCAGGCTTAAAAAGAGCTTGGAAACTGCTGGCAGTTCCCTGATAGCGTCGCGTTATAATATTCTGATGGGAAATGATGACAACTGAAAACCTCCCTGGAAACAGAACAATACATGAAAACAGAACCGCTCATAGATCAACCGCTTCCTGATGCTGCCCCTGATCTGGATGAAGCAGCCCCAGTAGAGCAGCCAACCGCCAGGCCCGAAAGCCTGACCAGGCGGCTCTTGACCATGCCGCTTTTCTATAAAGTGCTGATTGCCAATTCGGCGATTGTCGTGTTGGGCGCGCTGGCAGGCACAACCATTACCCTGCGCGTCGCGGAGGCATACCCCGATGCCCGGCTGTACGCGCCGTTGGTCCTGCTCTTTACTGCCGCCGGTCTGCTGTTGAGCGTGATCTTTAACGGCCTCTTGCTCAAAGCCGCTTTTCAGCCGCTCAAGAGCCTGCGGATAACGGCCAATCAGGTGCAGCAGGGCGACTTTTCCGTGCGAGCGCGGCTGTCGTCGCTGGCGGACGCTGATATGCTGGAATTGGCCCAAACACTGAACAGCGTGCTGGACGATGTAGAACACTATCGGATGCAGATGCAGGCGCTGGCCGGGCGCGTGATTCGCGCGCAGGAAGAAGAGCGCCGCCGGATTGCCCGCGAATTGCACGATGATACCGGGCAGACGCTTACCCTTCTGCTGGTGCGGCTGAAGCTGCTGGAAACCGGAGCAGAATCTGAAGCGCGCCAGGCAGAGATCACGGCCCTGCGGGCGCTGGTTTCAGCAGCAATTGATCGTGTACGCCAGCTTGCGCTGGACCTGCGCCCGCCCGCGCTCGACCATCTTGGGCTGGTGGCGTCCATTCGCTCGCTGGTGCGCCAGTTGAAGGAGACTGCACCGCTCTCGATCTCGCTGGAAGCACCCGAAGCGCCATTAAACTTGTCGCCGGAGCGTGCCATCGCAGTCTATCGCATCGTGCAGGAGGCGCTGACCAACATCCTCAAGCATGCCAACGCCCGCCATGTCCAGGTGGCGCTGACCAGACAGCAGAATCAGCTTGTGGTTCGGATTAGCGATGATGGGCGCGGCTTTGAAGTCCAGAGCCTGGAGCGCATCCGAAGGCAAGATACTGATGGTCGCGGGCTGGGCCTGTTTGGCATGGAAGAGCGCGCCCATCTGGCAGGCGGGCGTTTCTATATCGAATCGCAGCCAGGGCGCGGCACAACAATCCTGGTGACAATTCCGCTGGAGGAGGGGAGTGGTGAGCAAGCTGCGCATCCTGCTAGTTGACGATCACCCCATCTTTCGCGCGGGCTTGCGCACGCTGCTCAACACCCAGGAGGACATGGAGGTTGTGGGTGAGGCTGGCAATGGCGCTGAGGCACTGGATCAGGTACGCGCCTTGCAGCCAGACGTGGTGGTGATGGATATTGCTATGCCTGGCATGGACGGGCTAGAAGCATTGCGCCAGATACACGCGGCGCATCTGGTTAGCCGCGTGCTGGTGCTGACCATGCACGCCGAAAACGAGTATCTCCTTCAGGTACTGGAAAACGGCGGCTATGGCTACGTGCTGAAGCAAGGTGTTGACTCTGATCTCTTCGAGGCCATTCGCACCGTTGGCGCGGGCAACGTCTTCCTCTATCCGTCGGCGGCTACGCTGCTGCTCTCGCGCTATCTCGAAGGCGGACGCCCTGCCCAGGAGCGCAGCGCTTACGACGGGCTGAGCGAACGCGAGCGCGAAGTGTTGACCTTGACGGCAGAAGGCTACAGCAGCAGCGAGATTGGCGATCAGCTTGCCCTTAGCCCCAAGACAGTGGAGACCTACCGCGTGCGCATCATGCAGAAATTAGGACTGCATCATCGCTCAGAACTGGTGCAATATGCCCTGCGCAAAGGGCTACTGCAAGCACATGATGAAGAGGCATAATTTCCCCATCAGCCGGATGTAGCATCCCCCCACTCTCGCCCTCTCAATTGCTCGCCCTGCTGGTATCGCTCTTGCCGCCCCGGCCTATGATGTATATGGGAAGCAAGTGTAAGACTTATACAGTCCATCCAGCCATGAGAAGAGGAGGACTGACCCGATGCGTAAACGAACAGTAAACGAAACATGGCCCAGAGTGGTCATTGTGGGCGCCGGATTTGGCGGCTTGCGGGTGGCGCGCGCCCTGCGCAAAGCACCAGTGCAGGTGACAGTCATTGATCGCCAGAATCATCATCTCTTTCAGCCGCTGCTCTATCAGGTGGCAACGGCTGACCTCTCGCCTGCCGACATAAGCTCACCCATTCGCAGCATCTTGCGGAATCAGGCCAATGCTGAAGTCCTGCTGGCCGAAGTGACTGGCATAGATGTCGAGAGGCGCCGCGTGCTGATGGGTGATCGCTCCGTACCCTATGACTATCTGGTGCTGGCAACCGGCGCGTGGCACAGCTACTTTGGGCACGATGCCTGGGCACCTTTTGCTCCAGGCTTGAAATCTATCACCGACGCCACCAGGATTCGACGGCAAGTGCTGCTGGCCTTTGAAGCTGCTGAGATGGAAACAGATTCTGCAAAGCGCCAGGCACTTTTAACTTTTGTCATCGTGGGCGGCGGACCAACCGGCGTAGAGCTGGCCGGAGCTATCGCGGGGCTGGCCCATAAAAGCATTGTCCGCGACTTCCGCCATATCAGCCCGGCGTCGGCGCGTATCATCCTCGTTGAAGCAGAGCCGCGTCTGTTGGGAGCGTTCCCGGCATCGCTCGCCGAAAAGGCAAAACAAAAATTGCAGCGCCTTGGCGTGGAGGTCAGAACGGGGGTTGCTGTCAAAGATGTGGATGCCGAGGGAGTGCTGATTGGCGACGAGCGTGTGCCCGCCAAAACAGTGATCTGGGCAGCGGGCGTCAAAGCCTCGCCCGCCGGAGTATGGCTTGGCGTTGAAACTGACCGTGCCGGGCGTGTCATCGTTGAGCCTGATCTGACTGTTCCTGGGCATCCAGAGATTTTTGTCATTGGCGACACTGCCAGGCTGACCGTGGATGGGAAAACGCTGCCTGGCGTGGCGCCGGTAGCGATGCAAGAAGGGCACTATGTCGCTCAGGTCATTCGCAACCGCCTGGCAGGCCAGATCAACCAGAAGCCATTCCGCTACCGAGACAAGGGAAATCTCGCTACCGTTGGACGCTCATTTGCCATCGCCGATCTGAGAAAGGTCAAACTGGCTGGTTTCATCGCCTGGGTCGCCTGGTTGGTAGTGCATATCTTCTACTTGATTGGTTTCCGCAATCGCCTGCTGGTGATGATACAGTGGGCCTGGTCCTACATCACCTACCAACGCGGGGCACGGCTCATCACCGGAGAGCCAGGTCAATTGCTTCCAGCGGCCAGTAAGCAGCAAGAGATTCAAGAGGTCCACCGCTAAGCGCGCTGCTCTGTTTGTCAATTCTGCTGCACGTAGGCGCATGGCCCTATTTCTGCAACATCCAATCCAGTGCAGCACAGAAGGGGGCAAGAGCAGCCTGGCTCTCTGCCCCATAAGGAATAAAAGAGGAGCAGCAGTATGGGAAAGCCCGGAACTGTCTATAGAAAGACTGAACTGGTGGGAACCTCATCCATCAGCATTGAAGATGCTGTCAAGCACGCGATAGATCGTGCGCATAAAACCCTGCGCAACATGGGTTGGTTCGAAATCAAAGAACAGCGCGGCAGGCTCGTCGATGGCGCCATCGAGTATCAGGTCTGTCTCGAAGTAGGATTCGCTCTTGAAGATACCATGTCCTGAGCAGCGAGCAACAGAGATCATTGCCTCCAACCGGATTGAGAGGAGGAGTTAATGCACTCACAAGCGGATACCACACCGCCAGGGAGACCACCGGAACCGCCAGTGCGCAAACCGGTGGAACCACCGCTTCCCGGGCCAGTGGAACCGCCATTGCCCAGACCAGCAGAGCCACCCGGTCGCCCAGGCCAACCACCGCTGACCAGGCCCGTTGAGCCGCCGCTCCCTGGACCGGTGGAACCACCGCTCCCCAGACCAGGGCAGCCGCCGACAAAAAAGCCAGAGGAATCCTGAGTATAGCCTCCTCTGGCCCTTTTGTTGATGTTCTGGCCCTGACTGCTCTTATGCTACAATATCCGGGCTATTCTGCTGTTGGCAGAAAAAAAATCGGGCAAAGGTGCTGCATGGCAAAAGAACTTGACGCTGTCGTGACCCTGCGAGAAGGCATGGCCTTCACCGCCCGCTCTGGCAGCGGGCACGAGATCACCATCGATACCGGAACCGCCAACGGAGGACAAAACCAGGGACCCACGCCAATGGAATTGCTATTGATGGGCACGGCTGGCTGCACGGCAATAGATGTCATCTCCATTCTGCGCAAGAAACGCCAGAACGTCACAGCCTATGAAGTGCGTATTCATGGCACGCGAGCGCCGACGCATCCAATGGTTTTCACCGAGATCACCATTGAACATATCATCACCGGCCATGCCATTGATGAAGCGGCAGTAGCGCATGCCATCGACCTCTCGGTCACAAAATATTGCAGTGCCGAGGCGATGATGAGTAAAACGGCGCAGGTCACAGTCACGCATCGTATTCTAGAAGCGCCCTGAGCGCTGGCTTATCTGCGGATACTGAAACTGCCCTGTTGTATCCTGGCGTCCGGGAAGCAATCCCTGTTGTTGTACCTGTGCTGGCAGCCGGAAAGCAGATATCGACGCCTGAAGCGCCTGCGATATATCCGAAAGATTATGGGCGGCTGTTTCCTGTCCACGCGCGATCTCGCCCATGCTTTTTGCCATCGCGGTCAGGTCTCGAACCATCCCAGCGACCATCCCTGCCACCGATTCTTGCCAGACAGCTACCTCAGTAATCGCTTCAATATCTTGCGCTTGCTGCGTGATTCCTGTCCAGATTGCCTGAAGGACTTGCCTCGCCTCGTCACTCAACTGCTCCAGATCGTTAAATTCCAATGCGGTTTGCCCGGTTGTCTTCGTCACGCTGTAGATGTCACCCTGCACCGTGCGCAGCAGAGTGGTGATTCTATGGATAGCATCCTCTGTCCGTTCGGCGAGGCGTCTGATCTCCTCAGCAACCACGCTGAATCCCCGGCTCAATTCGCTGCTCGCCTGCTCAGCTTGCACTTCAGCATTGAAGGAAAGGAGCCGGGTTTGCTGGGCAATTCCCTCGATCAATGCCACGACAGAGGTAATCTCTTTGGAGTGGCTGCTAAGTACCTGCATTTGATCTTCAATCGTCCGCACCTGCTCGGTCCCCCGCTTGATCCGCTCCAACACCTCCAACGTCGTCTGCCCGCCGCGCTGCGCGTCGCTCACTGTCTCGCTAGCGGTGCCTGCGGCGGTTCTGGCAAGGCGCGCAACCTCTCCTGCTGCAACGGCAAGCTGGCTCATACCTTCTTTAACCTGAGCAAGCTGCGCTTCTTGATGCCCGGTTGATTGTATCAATTCAGACGCTTGCCGGACGATAGACCCAGCCGCATTAAACGTCATGGCAGCCGAATTTTGCACCCGCGCAACCAGTGTTGCAAGCTGCTCCACAATCAAATTGAAGACATCAGCCAGCACGCCGAGTTGCAAATCGCTGACCTCTGCCTGAAGACGCAAATCACCCTGACCAACGGGAGTCACCTTCGCAACCAGATACTCAATCTGCTCTTCCAACTCCCGGCGCAGCGACTCCTCTCGCCCCAACAAGCTCGTAATCGTATCCAGCATATCATTCATTGAGGATGCCACCACCGCCACCTCGTTGCGACCAGCAACATCGAAGCGCTGATTAAGGTCTCCTTCCTTGACCAGACGAGTAAGCCGCAGCAATCCATTCAACTGGCGAATGATCGAAGAAACAATCAGCCAGGCCAGTGCCATCAATACCAGAAAGCCAATAAGCGCTAAAGCGAGAGCGCCCCAAAAAACATTCTGGTTGCTCTGGCTAGCGCTGGCCTGGGTAGCCTCCACGCGCTGCTGGTTAAGCGTCACCATCGCGGCCAGGTCTTTAATCGTGGTATTATAGGCCGTTTGCCCTTCATTCGCAAGGGTCGTGGTCGCCAGGTTAATCTGATCTTGATGGCCGCTGTCAAGAAGGAAAGCCGCATTCAAAGATAACTGACGATAGGTTGCCCAACTGAGATCGAAAGCGACAAATTCAGGAACATCCTGACCAATGAGCGTAAGAGTGTCGACGAATCGCGCATCTAAATCATCCGACAATTTCACAATCTGACTTGATAATGGCGTTTGATTGGCTTGCGATCTAAAAGCCAGGCGATCATCCAACGTGCTATGAATATCCTCCAGGTCAAAGCGTATCTCGCTCAGGTTTAACGATCCCCGCAGCGCCTGATTAAAACTCTGGGTTGATTGCTGAAATGTCGCTGTGTTGGCAATGCCAACAGCCAGGGCTGTGATGACCGAAAGCAGACCGGCAAGCGCAAAACCCATCGTTAACCGTTGAGCAATCGTCAAATGTGCTAAAGAAAACCGTTTTCTCATGCTCTTCTCTCCAGAATTTGAGGGCCTGGCACTCCTGGCCGATGCTCCAGGCTTGTTCGCTTTTCAGTATAGAAAGCAGGGTTGCCGTCTTTCTTCTCCTGACGACCCATCTGCAAAAAGCTGCTATTCAACAGAGAGCATGCACAGCCGCCATTTTTGCACACCTCCAGACTTGACAGCGCGGGAAGAGTGCGGTACAATACAAGGGCTGTGATTTTCTATCCCTGGTTTCTCCTGCAAGGCGCATTCGTCTAGTGGCCCAGGACGCCGCCCTCTCAAGGCGGAGATCACGGGTTCGAATCCCGTATGCGCTACCCAACCTATCCCACTGTTTGCGAGGCCCTATCGGGCCTCGCTTCCTTTTCATTGTCCCCCGCGTTTGAAGGTCTTTCGGCAGCAACCCGGAAAACCAACCCATCAAACTAAGTGACAGCAGTGTACTCTTGCCGATGCCATTTTGCAAGCGTATAGGAGAATAAGGTACACCAGATTCTGAGAGAAGAGGAGCAACAAGCCCGCGAGCTTCGTCTGGCATTGACCGCGCTGGCTGATGAGCAGACACATCGTGACCCCCTGAAACAGCCGCGCTACATGACCTTTGAGCAGTTCTTCCGCGAACTCGGCCATACAGATGAGGAAATCGAAGAGGTTGGGGCATTGGAGCGAGCGGTAGGAATTGCACCTACCTTTCCGCACTGGTAATGCGGCGTCCTGGACTCTGTAGACGACACTCGCCGGAGGCGCTGCAAAGTTCGGCAAGCTGCTTCAATGTATCAGTTGGACACACTGAGAATGTAGGCTCGCCCTGTTGGGTGCAACGCTGCCATAGTATAGCACAGACTTGCGCCTCTTGCCAGGCGTTACATCGCTTTCCTGCACCATGCCAGGTCAGTACCGCCCTTATCTGCCTGAGCGAAGATCACTACAATTGTACAGTTTTTCTGACATGCTGCGCCCAAAGCCAGGGGTGGGCGATCTTCCGCTCCCGATCCCAGGGAGGGCGCCGGGAGCCTTGCCAGTAGAACTCCACTGCCTGGGCGGCACTGCCGAACAATGCGCGGCAACCCAACTGGTAAGGCCCGTGTTGAAGCCCAGCACACCCGTCCGACCACCAACACCCTCCAGCGCCTGGAGCAGCGCACGCAGTTCAGGAGGAAGTTTTGCTATTTGCGCGGGAGATAACCCCTGAAGCGGGTTGGCAGGCAGGAGAAAAAAGCGCACCTGTCCTCTCTCCACTTCTTGCGCCAGAGCGTTCGGCGTCAGAATGGGGTCGCGGCCCATGAAGCCGCCCAGTGCCATCACCGGCTGACCAGTATCAAGAATAATTGGGGCCGCCTGCATCGCGTTAAGCGTTGCTACCAGAAAGCGCGCGTGCCCCCGATGAGACTCCAGGTAGCTGACCAGTTTTTGGTCCACCTGGACGCGAGCATTTGCCATTCCCACAAAAAAGTTGTTCTGGCGAAGCGGCCCGGCCACCGGGAGCATACCACTGCTTCGCCCCAACGACGCCGCACTCCAGGTAGTTGGTGCCAGCAACAAGGTACAGACCCCTATCGCAGCCACCAAAGCCGAAGACATCACGCGCTTCTCACGCTGCCAGGCGTGACCTTTCCAGACCGATGCAACAATCGCACTCAGCCGCTTGAGCCAGACAGGAAGCTGCGATTGATCCGCCAGCCGCAGCAGCACCAGCATACTGGCACACGTTAAACACAGCGCAGCCAGCAGCGGCACCAGCCAGGAATTCCAGCCGGGCGCTTCAGACAAGAAGCGCACCTGCACCAGCCCGGTCAGCACCAGCACCGCTGGCAGCAGCCAGCCTTGCCAGCCGGGCTGGCGGAAATTAGCCCAGAGTTCCCTCGCGCCAATGCCAACCAGCGCGCAGATAGCCGGTGCCAGCATCACCAGATAATAGGCATGGAAGAAGCTGGCAATGCTGAAAAAGACCCCTTGTGTCAGAAGCCACATCCCCCACAAGATCACCGCCTGCTGCTTGCAGTTGAGTCTGCCAGGCCGCCAGCCGCGCCAGCCCTCCGGCGGCCTGCGTGGGCGAAAGCGCCAGCAGATAGCAAGTAGGCCGATGAACGCCAGCGGCAGCAGCCAGCTTATCTGGTTCCCCAACTGCTGATTCAACAAACGCAGCGGTCCAGGCGCGCCGTTTTCGCCTGCGGTGAATCCGCGAGCAAAGGCATTGAGCGGTTCACTGGCAGCCGCTGCGCGATTGCCAAACCCAACGAAGCCTATGAGGCGATCCAGCCCGTTATAGCCCAGGGCCAGTTGCACTTCTGAATTCGCCGTGCTTGATCCAACATAGGGGCGCTGGTTGGCGGGAATCGCATCAACCACCACCGCCCAGGAGAGCGAGCAGACGGTCAGCGCCACGCCTGCCAGAGCCAGATGCCCCAGGCGTATGCGCCAGCGATGGGGCGCCGCAAGCAAATAGAGCAGCGCAAACGCGGGCACGACCAGATACGCCTCAAGCATTTTGACATTGAAGCCGATCCCAACGAGCGCGGCACACAGGAGCAGCCAGCGCAAGCGCCCCGTTTCCGCTGCCCTGCTGACAGCCAGCGCGCCCGTCAGCACTACCAGCACCAGCAGGCCATCCACGATATTGGCGCGGCTGGCAACAACGCTGATGGGGGTAAGTGCCAGCGCCAGGGCAGCGAGCAATCCAGCCAGGACACCAAAGATGCGCCGCACCAGATAATACAGCAGCGCAACAGACAGCACACCCGCCAGCGCCTGCGGCAGCAAAAGGCTGAACCCGCTAAAGCCGAGCAGCTTTGCGCTGGCAGCCTGTATCCAGAAATCAATCGGCGGCTTATCTATTGAGACAAAGCCCCCAGGATCGAACGAGACAAAAAACAGGTTATGCCAACTCATCAGCATACTCTTCACGGCAGCGGCATAGTAGAGATTGCCATAGCCGCTGGAGGTGAGTTGGAAGAAGGAAAAAAACGCTGCAATCAGCAGCACTCCTCCAAGAGCAGCCCATTCCCAAAAACGAGCGGGTATATGTATGGAGAAACGATTACACAGTGTTCGATGTGTTATCCAGGTCATTTGCTCTTTGCCCTCCGAGAAGGTATTGCATCATCTGCACCATGCCCAGGTCAAATCTGGAGAGCGCTGACTGAAGTGTGCCCGTTGAGACGCAAAGCATTTTTGGATTACAATATCTATTGTAAGTAAGGCATAATGACCCTGTGCGGCTCTCGGCGCAGAGGGGAGCATATATGGCAAGCTATCGGCTATCTTCATCATCAGACCCAGGCTGCCGGCCCTGGGTGCTGCTACGCGACTGGCTAGAAAAACACACATACCCTCCCCACTGGCTCCCGCCACGTTGGCAACATCCAGCTATCGGCTATATAGCAGCGACATCCCTCGCGGTGATCGCCTCTAGCCTGACACTGCTGCTGGAAGCTACCTTTCCCCCGCTGGTGTTGCAAGGGGCGCTGCTGGCAGTCGTTATCGTGCTGGTAGCCTTGAATTGGGGGGAAGGCCCCAGCTTTCTGGTAACATTGATTGGCGCGCTCTTCCTCGCCTTTGTGGCGCTGCCTCCCCATTTCTCCTGGGAGATCGATGATCGTTCAGAGGTAGTGGGATTCGTTTTATTCCTTGTGACTGGTGTGATGATGAACCTGATAGCAAGCCAGGCGGGGCGAGCGCGACGAAGATCAGAGCAACTGGCTCACGAAGCTCAATTGGCCCGTCAGCGCGCTGAAGGGCTGGCTGATTTGCTCAGCCAGGCGCACGCGCGATCTGAGCAAGAGCGCCATCACTTGCAGCAGGTGTTGGATGTCCTGCCAGTCGGGGTCAATATCGTTGATGCACAGGGTCATCTGCTTCAAATGAATGCCGCGATGCGCGCGCTTTGGGACCGGGAGGCACCACCAGTTGGGGAAAGCATCCGCACACTCGGCAAAGGCTGGTGGCCTACAACCTGCGAATCAGCTCCCGGACAGGAAGGCGCGCTCACCTACGCGCTGAAAACAGGAGAAGCAGCCCCCGTTCGAGAAGTGGAAATTGAAACCATCGCCGGGCAGCGCAAAACCATCCTCCACTCTGCGGCGCCAATCCGAAATGAGCATGGAGCGATTATCGGGGGCGTAGTAGCTAATACCGACATTACAGAGCGCAAGCGGCTGGAGGAGGAACTCCGCGCAGCCAACCAGCAGATGGACGCCTTCCTGGCAATCGCCAGTCACGAACTGAAAACCCCGGTCACCATCCTCAAGTTGCAGGTGCAGTTGACCCAGCGGCGTCTCCAACACCTGACCTCCTCTGATGCAGCGCTAATAGCTGGACAGTCCGAGTACCTCGCCCCCGCCCAGGAATCCATTACACGCATCAAACAGCAGGTAGGGCGTCTGGAGCGGCTGATCAATGATCTGTTGGAGATGTCGCGGATTCACAGCGGGAAGCTGGAACTGCGCCCAGGGCCGCTAGATATAGGGGCGCTGATCCGCCAGGTGGCTGAGGACCAGCAAGCATCCTCTTCACGGGCAATTCACCTGCACCTGCCAGCTAGACCGCTAAGGCCCTTGGTAGCAGATGCCGAGCGTATCGAACAGGTACTCACCAACTATCTTACCAACGCACTGAAATACTCTCCAGCAGACGAGCCAGTGGATGTGGGCCTCGAAGTTGAAGATCAGCAAGTGCAGGTCTGGGTGCGAGATCACGGGCCAGGCATCCCCAGCGCTGAACAGGAGCGCATCTGGGAACGCTTCCATCGGGTGCCTGGGGTTGAGACCCAGAGTGGCTCAGGCATCGGGCTAGGACTGGGGCTATCCATCTGCCGCGAGATTATCGAGCGCCATCATGGGCAGGTCGGCGTGCATAGCATCCCAGGAAAAGGCTCAACCTTCTGGTTCACCTTGCCGTTCGCGGGCACAGCATGACCTTTGCTATCCCCTGGTCGGTTTTCTGCCTGGTGGGCGCGGCGTCAGCGCCTCTTCTTCCTGCGTATTCCCCCGTCCACTGGTGAGCCTGGCAATGGGTTGAGGTGATGGCAGCGATTTAGGAAGCAGAGGGCGCTTAAAGAACAGCTTTGAGTAATGCTCATCAGGGGCAATGCCTGTCATTTCCCAACCATTTTTCCCAAGCCACTCCAGCACCTCATACAATGTTGGCGGCGTTCCATCTTCCTGCCCTGACGACCGGCTATGACTGCTGGCGAGCCGCTCGACCGGATGCCCGTTGATATAGACGGCCTCTCCACTACGCCAGAGCCGAACATCCACAATGATATACTCCCACTGCTGCATAATGCCCCGGCCTCCTCTTGTATAGACAATTTAGTACACGCTCACTTCCTCCAGGCACCTACGCGGTTGGTTCTGGAAGCATACCCACTGCATTCGCGCTGTTGGAGCCTTCAGTAAACCAGACATTGTTCGCGCTGTCAAAGACCAGCCCATAAGGCGCGCTCTGCGCAGTAGGAATGGGATAAAACGTAAATTGCTTGCTTACAGGTTGAAATTGCCCGATGGCATTATCGCCCAGGTCGGTAAACCAGATGGTTCCCTTGGGGCCAACAGCCAGACCATAGACCCCCGCAGCATCTGAGCCGCTTACAATAGCAGGCACCGCGTATTCCTGAATGGCACCCGTCGTGGGGTCAAGGCGACCGAGCCTTCCAGCCTCAAACTCGGCAAACCAGATCGAACCATCCGGTGCAACCACGATCTCCATCATACTCACATTCGCAGTTGGCGGAGAGTAGGACTGCATTGCTCCAGTGGCCGGGTCCAATCGCACAATCTTGCCACCGCTCAATTCGGTGAACCAGACGTACCCCTGGCGATCAATTGCCAAACCATACGGCCCCACAATCTTGTCAGGGCCAGCATCAGGCACCGGATATTCGCGGAGCTGGTGGGTTGCCACATCCAGCCGACCAATGCGATCAGCGCTCAGTTCAGTAAACCAGAGATTGCCGTGCTGGTCAAAGGCCAGGTCTTGCGGCCCGCTGGGTCCGTTATCTGTGCGCGGCGGCGTTGGGTACGTCTGGAAAGCCCCGGTAGCCGGGAGAAACTCACCGATATACCCGGCATTCTGTTCCGCAAACCAGATATGATGCTGTGTATCCGCAACAATCCCCATAATGCCATAATCAGCATGCGGCGGCGTCCACTCTGTCACTTTGCCGGTATGCGGGTCCAGCATCCCCAGCCGGTTGCCAAGCATCTCCCCAAACCAAATATTGCCAGACGCATCTATCGCCGGGCGCATCAGTCCGCTTTGCGGATGCGGCATCTGAAACTCCCGAATGCTGGACACTTCAATGCTATAGGGCAGGGTTGCCATGTTTCTCTGCGAATCGCTGCCGACATCAGAGCCAGCACACCCCGCCAGAACCAGGAGCAGCACTAACAAGATGGCGAATAATGAGATAGCACCTTTACGTGAGTCCCACCTTTTCCCAGGCCGCGTAGGCGGCCTTTGTAGCGCCGCAGCACCTTTCGCCGCGTGCTTTAGGCGCCAGGCTCCGGTGGCTTCACCATTCACCAAATACCTGCGTACCCTCCGAAACATTGCCATCATGATGCCAGAACCCCAACCAGACCATCTTCTGTCAGCGCAGTCAGTCGCACACGGCTAAGCGTGTTGCGCAAATCGCCCGCAGACGCGGCGCAAGACGGGTCCAGTTCAACGCGCAGATAATTATCCGTCAAGCCCTCCCAGCCAGAAGGGCGAGGTTCTTCCCAGAGAACTTCAACCACGCGACCGACAAATTGCTCGCGGAACGCTCGCCCGTGCGCCGCGTTCAGTGCCAGCAAGCGCTCGCTGCGAGCCTTTTTTATCGGATCAGAAACCTGCTGTTTCATTCGCGCGGCGGCTGTCCCCTGGCGAGCCGAAAAGCGGAAAACATGCGCCTTGGCAAAGCGCATCTCCTCCGCAAAACGATAGCTCTCTTCGGCCTGTGCATCGGTCTCGCCCGGAAAGCCAGTGATAATATCGGTCGTAATCGCTATCTCCGGGACCAATCGGCGGGCGGTTTCCACAATCGCGCGATAGCGCGCCGATGTATAGCGCCGGGCCATCCGCCGCAGAATCGCGTCGCAGCCGCTCTGCAAGGGCAGATGCAGATGGCGACACATGCGCGGGTTTTCCCACAGCGCCAGCCAATCCAGCTTGAAATCTTCCGGCTCCAACGACGAGACACGAATGCGGCGAATCTCCGTCTGCTCCAGCAGCGCCGCAATCAGATCGCCCAGATCGCCACCTTCGGGGGCATGATAATCGCCTAAATGAATGCCAGTCAGCACAATTTCCTGATAGCCAGCCGCCGTCTTGCGCCGCGTATGCTCGACAATTGAAGCGATGCTTCGGCTGCGCGAGGCGCCGCGCACCAGAGGCACAATACAATATGTGCAGCGGTTATTGCAGCCATCCTGCACTTTCATTTGCACGCGCGTTCGGCTGAAGGGCGAAGGCGCCAGCGGAGCCAGATCAGTCAGCGGCGCATTTTCTGCCCGCGCCTCCTCATCCAGCCCGCGATCCGAGCCGGTGTGCATAGTCAGCACGTCAAGCATTGGCAGCGCGCGACGCAGCGCCGGGGGCGACGCTGGCAACTCCGAGCCTGGCATCGTCTTGCTAACAGCTTCATGGTTGAGAACGCGCTCCACAAGCTGATCTTTCCCGGCATTGCCAACGACCAGATCAACGCCGGGTAGTGCTGCCACTCCCTGCGGATTGATTTCAGCATAGCAGCCCGTCACTACCAGCAAGGCATCCGGCGCGCGTCGCCGCGCCTGGCTAATCATCTGGCGCGAACTGCGATCCCCAAGGTGCGTCACTGTGCAGGTGTTGATGACATAGACATCCGCCTGGCTGGCAAAGTCACGCTGCTCAAAGCCAGCGCTGCGAAATTGCTCGCTGATCGCTTCGCTATCAGCCTGATTCACTTTGCAGCCAAGTGTTGCTACCGCGAAGCTGCGGCCAGTGGCACCGGCAAGCGCCGCTAGTTTCTCTTCTGGAAGTACGTGTGTCATAGTCTTTCAGCAGCATTATAGCATGCTGCACACAAGAGCGCCCACCCACCACTCTGGAAGCCTGAATGGTGAGCGGGCGTTGGACCGCTGGCCCGGCGCTTATCGTGCCAGGATTGAGCAACCGATCAAATATTCTTAAAACCTTGGGATAGGGCCATTCGCGGGCACTGCCGTACAAAACTGGGTGACCTCCACGATCTCGCTCGCAACCGGCTGTCCGGCAGCATTGACGGCAATCTCCTCACGCCCATCACTGCCAATATAGGAGATCAGATACATGGTGATATGGTCAGTATCTGAGGGGTCAGAGACAAGCACGTGGGTGAAGGTGAAATTCCCATCAGCATCACTGGTCGTGGTATAGTCCTTCGAGTCCTGGAAGGTCTGATTTGACACACTCCACGTCTTCGAGAGAAACAGTTTGACATTTGGCGCAGGCGGACCAAACTGATTATTGACGACCTGAAGCACCTGCCCGGTGACTGACCCCATCTGCAACAGCATCATCGCCGTATTGGCCGAATCTGTCCCGGCGAAGTTCTTGACAAGCACGCTGAGGGTCGTAGTGGCAGCCTCGCAGTCAGAATCTTTCTGCTGCTGCGCCAGCGCCAGGTAGGTTTTAGCAGCCTGCTGGCGTACTTGGGCAAAAACGCTGGCGCTGCTAAATTTGCCCGAGTCACTCAGCACAACGTTAAATGCAGCAATGGCTTTCTGGAGGCTATCAACCGTTCCAACGTTCACAAGTTGATTGCCCCAATCCAGATACGCCTGAGCCTCATCATTCAGCGCTCGCGTGGCTTGAGCGGTCTGTGAGCTATAGTGTTTAAGCACCACCTCGAACTTATTGATGGCACCATCGCTATTCTGCTGGGTGCCATCGGTAGGCTTCTGTGTGGGATCATTCGGAACCTGATAGTGGTGCTGATTCGCCAACTGCTCGCCCCAATCATTATAGGTGCGCGCAACAGCCTCGTTATCACCTGCACTCTGATAGAGCTGCACAGCTCTGGCATAGTTCTCCTGACTCTCCAGAGAACTCACCTGGGCACTACGCAAGGGGCCTTGCAGGCCAATGCCCGCTCCACCGAGAATCACCAGCACCACCACTGAAGAAATTGCCAGCCGCACGGTGTTCTTTGCATTATAGCCCTGGCTGAAGCGAAATAGAAAGACACCCAGAACCACGACACCCACCACCAGCGATGCGATGCCAACACGAAATCCAGCCGCCGCCCAATCGCCGCTATCCCCCACTGCGCTGACCAACGCAATAAGCAGCAGCCCTACGGCCACCAACCCAGCCGCACCAGCCACGAACCAGACCGGCAATGGAGGCTTTGGCGGTGGGCTAACCATACCGGGCAGAGGGAGGATACCCGCCGGGCCAGGCGCACCACCAGGCGCACTATATCCCGGCGTATAAGCCCCCGGAGGCACATTAAACGTTCCCGTAGGACCGCCAAAAGTTGGCAACTGCCCAGGAGGCATGGCACCGGGCTGGGCAAACATTTCGCCAGAGGGCCAGCCACCCTGCACGACCGGCCCCGGCATGCCGGGAAACATACCACTTGGCGGGCTAGCCAGCGGCGCCTGTGGCGATGATCCTACCATGGGCCAACTGGGTGCTGGAGGCGTCAGCCCGGCGGAGGGCATGCCAAACTGCGGCCCCCCTGGCCCTGACGGTGTTGGTGGGTTCGGCCACAACATCCCCGATGACGACGGAAGAGGTGTGGGCGTCTGCACAGGCACTGGGCCAGCAGGTGGCACCTGGCCGACTTCAGGAGATGGTCCCGAAGTTGGTAGAGGGGAAACTGATGGGGAAGAAGATACAGGAGGCACACCAGGGGGCTGATTGCCCCAGTTTTCTTCTGGGCGGATACGGATGAGTGTATCAGCAGAATCTATCTGCTCTTCTATCCCAGGAAAGAACTCGGAAGCGCCCCCAGAAGTGGGCGCGACGGTTCCTGGCTGCGGGGTTGTAACCGGAGCGCCACAACGCGGACACGCGGTAGCGCCAGCCGGAAGCAGCGCGCCACATTGCCCACAGTGGGCTTCAAACGTGCTGGACATCGCCGGGTTCTGCCTTTCTTCAACCAGAATGTCATCATGACAAAGCGACAAATAACAGGTCGCAAGCGATAACACGGCTATTATAATCGTTGATTCCCTCAACCGTCAACAAAACAGGACCAGTCGAAAAGGCAGAAAAACCCGGATCGGAGCGCGAGCCTGGCAATTTTATTTGCCAGGCCGCTCAGGCACCTTCCCTCGCTATCTTTTCCGAAACAGTCGGCTGTACCGGCCCTTTACCGCGCATCAGCCGGCCAATCCCTCCACCCAGCGCGCCAAAGGGCACAGCGCTGATAGCTTCGATGATAACCATGACAACCACTGCAAAGAACGTCTCGGCGTCCAGCGGGTGAAAAACCAGTGCCTGGCTAATCGTCCCCAACGTCCCTGAAATCACTGCCGCAATCACCGCGTCCGCGATGCCCAGCCGGATATAGCCAGTCATCCGCGCAGCCACCGCACCCGCAAGGATATAAAAAGCGACATTGATCAGATAGGCGTACTCAAACACCTGTGTTTCGTCGGCGGCATGCAGGCTGGTCCAGATGATGGTATCAAGCAGCGCCAGCGCTACCGAGATCAGCCCTAGAATGCCGCCCCATTTCAACGACCGAAGCATAAGGCGCTTTCCTCCCAATTTCTCACGCACTCTCAGAAGGGCTAGAACGCTCGTCAAAGCGGGCCATCTGCCAGTGTCCCAACGCGCCGATACAGCGCAATAGCCTGCTCGCGCCGCGCATGATGCTCAACAATTGGCGCAGGATACTCCTTGCCGATGTGGCAGCCAGCGCGGCGCTGCTCCTCAAGCGGCATCTCCCAGGGCGCGTGGATGAAGCGAGTTGGAACACGTCGAAGTTCTGGTACGTAGCGGCGAATATACGTTCCATCAGGATCAAAGCGCTCGCTTTGGTTGACAGGGTTGAAGATGCGAAAATAGGGCTGCGCATCCGTGCCAGTGGAAGCAGACCACTGCCAGCCACCGTTATTTGCCGCCAGATCACCATCCACCAGATGCTGCATAAAATAGCGTTCGCCCCAACGCCAATCGACCAGCAAATCTTTGGTAAGAAACATCGCTACAGTCATGCGCAGACGGTTGTGCATCCAGGCTTCCTGGCGAAGCTGGCGCATTCCAGCATCCACCAGCGGATAGCCAGTTTGTCCCTCGCACCAGGCTTGAAAGAGTTGCCGGTCATTCTCCCATTCCAGCCGGTCATAGTCGCGCTTAAACGCGCCACCACGCACGTAGGGAAACTGGGCCAGTATCTGTATATAAAAGTCGCGCCAGGCAAGCTCATTGATCCAGGCGCTAATACTGGCATAGATCATATCGTTTCTCGTCTGCCTGCGAGCTTCTTCCGCCAACATATATGCCGTGCGAATGGAAAGCGCGCCAAACTTGAAAAACGCCGAAAGGCGCGAAGTGGCATCCAGAGCAGGCAGATTGCGCTGGCGCGCATAACCAGCGATGCCCAGCGGATTCGCCAGATCGAGGAAGCGATGCAGCCGTGCCAGGCCAACCTCCTCACCGCCAGCCAGATGCACCCACTGTGCTGCTTCTTTCGCCTGGCTCACCCACGCGGGCAGTGCCAGCGGCTCTGTCGGCAGATTCGTCAAGCGCGCGTCAGTCAGTCTCAGGCGCTCCAGCGGCACCCCTATGGGTACAGGTGGTTGAGCAGCGAGCGCATTGCGCCAGGCACGCGAATAAGGGGTAAAGACAGTGTAGGGCGCACCCGATTTTGTCGTCAATTCCCCAGGCTCAACCAGCACCTCATCCTGATAGCTTGCAACGGCAGCGCCTTGCGCCTGCACGCGCGTCGTAACCTGCGCATCGCGCGCCAGCGCGTAGGGGGTGTAATCTCGATTAAAGGAGAGTGCTGCTGCCCCAGTTTCCTGAACCAGCCTGGGCAAGACTTCTGCGGGGCGCCCTACGCGCACGACCAACCGCGAGCCAGAGCGGCGCAGATTCTCATCCAGCGCTTCCAGACAGCGGAGCAGGAAGGCCAGCCGTGCAGGTGCAGCGTTCGCGCTCTTCAACAGATGAGGATCAAATAGAAAGACCGGCACCACCTGCGCGTATCGTTCCAGAGCCGCCGCCAGCGCGGCATTATCATGCAAGCGCAGATCGCGCCGGAACCAGTGAATAGCTGTTGTTGGCTGGTCAGATGCAAAAGCGCCCATCTTTACGTTCTACTCTATGGTGAATCTGGCGAGAAGGCCACCGTCTTTGGGGGCCAACAGAAACGTTTAACGGCCCAGGGCTTGACATCAGCACAAACCCTGCCTATACTCAGGCGTATCGCGGCCAGATTCAGCGACGCTGTTCGCACCCATCCATCCTACAGAAGATCACTACCCCAGGCCGCACTCCAGGTGGTGAGCATGGGAGCCTGGAGCAGAGGAGAAAATTGTGGAATCACACCAGGATATGTTGTTGACTCGACGCCAGATGCTGCGCGGGCTAGGGATCGTCGCGCTGAGCGCGGGAGCAGGGTTTGGACTGTTCTCTTGTGGAGGACCGACCGGGCCGGTCACGATCACTCCCAGCCCTACACCAACGCTGCCGCCCAAGCCGCGCGCTGGCGCCCCAGCCACCCTGGTTCGCGCGGTGCTGTACAGCACCGGGCCAGCTAACGGCATTGCCTATTCATCTGATAGCAAAAGCCTGGCAACCGCCGGACTGGATAAGGTCGTGCGAACCTGGGACGCGATTGACGGCGGCCTGGCCGTCGACACATTCATGGGCCTTCCCGACATCGGCATCTCCGTTACCTATTCCCCTGATAACAAACACCTTGCGACTGGTTCTATTCCTGCCGCTGCAACCGACCCATCTATCTGGGTCTGGGACGCCACCAAGAGCCAGACAACGGGCCAGTTCCAGTTGGTCGGCCATACGGATCGCGTCAACGCTGTGAAGTGGTCGCCAAACGGCAAAAACCTGGCCTCTGCCTCCGACGACTCAACCGTGATGATCTGGGATGCCGTCAAGTTCGGCAGCCCGCTGCTCACACTCAAAGATACCAACGGGCAGACTTCCGTTGATTGGTCGCCGGACAGCACGCGCGTGGTCTCCGGGTGCAGCGATAATACCGCAAAAATTTGGGACCCGGTGAAAGGGGGCAAAGCGCTCTCCACCTTCAGCGGCCACACAGGTCGTGTCCGCTCGGTCGCCTGGTCGCCTGATGGGACACAACTGCTCACCGGCTCAGACGATCAGACACTGAAGATATGGAGCGTCGCCGACCCCAGCAAACCTGTGATGACCCTTACCGGCCATAAAGGTGAGGTTAGTTCAGTTGGCTGGGCGCCCAATGGGAAATATCTGGGGTCGGGATCATATGACGGCTCGGTGAAAATCTGGGATGCCAAAAATGGCGGCGACGCGCTGATTACCCTGGTGCCCACAGGTTCCAATCAGTATGCAGAGTGCATCGCCTGGTCGCCAGATAGCTCGGCCATTGCAGCCAGCTATCCCGCCGACGGGATGGTCTGGATTTGGGAGTTTGTGACCGTTTAGAATGCTTCACAACAACTGCTGCCCCGGCTGGGGCAGAGTCATAGCGCCGCCAGGACAACGGTAAGGGACAGGGCAAATGAGCACCGGGGTTTGTGAGGTACTCCTCCAGGAGAGATTGCATGGCTGAATCGGCAGATGTGGTAATCATCGGTGGTGGGATTATGGGCGCCAGTCTGGCGTTCCATCTGACCCGGCGTGGTGTGCGCGATGTGCTGATATTGGAAAAGCGGACGGTTGCGTCGGGCGCATCGGGTAAGACTGGCGCCCTCTTGCGCCAGCACTATACAAATGTTCCCGAAGCCACACTGGCCCATTTGAGCCTGCAAACCTTTCGCCATTGGGATGATGTGGTTGGCGGCAATTGTGGTTTCCTTGGCTGCGGCTTGATTGCCACCGTTGCCACCGGCCCCGGCTACGAAGCCAATGTCGATCTGATGCGCCGCAATATCATCATGCAGCAGCGCGTGGGCATCAAGACTGAACTGGTCACAGCAGATCGCCTGCGCGAACTCCAGCCCTTTGGTAATTTCGACGATCTTACCGTTGCCGCCTATGAGGCCGAAAGCGGCGTCGTTGATTCGATTGCCGCCACGCAGAGCATGGCGCGCGCGGCCATTAGAGGCGGCGCGCGCATCCTGGAAGGAACCGAAGCCCTGCGCATTATGCAAGACGGTGAGCGCGTGGCGGGCGTGGAGACCAGTGCAGGCAAGGTCGAAGCGCGAGTGGTGGTGTGCGCGGCGGGCGCGTGGTCCGCCCCCTTGCTGCAAAGCCTGGGCATCCAGGCACCTATCGAGGCTATTCGCGTGCAGGTGGCTGTTCTCAACCGACCACTCTCCATGCCCACCAACGGCCATATGGCGTATGTGGATACGGCTGCCAATATCTTCTGCCGTCCCTGGGGACCAAATCGCACGCTCGTGGGTATTGGCGGTGGCGAGTTTCACGATAAGGTTGATCCCGATCACTACAGCGAGAGCAATGATCCCGCATTTCCGCCGCTTGTCCAGCAATATCTCAGCCGACGCATGCCCCCGATGCGCGCCGCCACCTATCTCTACGGCCACGCCGGGCTATACGACATGACGCCCGACGCCCACCCGATCCTTGACCGCGCGCCCGGCCTGGATGGCCTCTATCTGATGCTTGGCTTCAGCGGCGCGGGCTTCAAGAAGGGTCCAGCGGTCGGACAGTGTATGGCCGAACTCATCACCGATGGGCGCGCCAGCACGGTTGATCTCACACCGTTCCGTTTCAGCCGCTTCCTCGACGATAGCTGGCAGCAGCCCTGGAGTGATACCGAATACTCGCTTAGCAGCGATTTTGGGCACCATTTCTAATTCACCCGCCCAGCGATTTCCAGATTGCTAAAACTGCCCAGAGCGAATCTGACTCATACTGCCAGCACGGCTCTTGATAATAGCAGCCCACCCAGTTTTTGGTCTGCTGATGGCTAAAGCTGCTCAGCGCCAGCGCCAGCATATAGGCGTTGATGCCCGGATCGCGCGAGAGGACCGACGCCCACCAGTTCGATTCGGTTTCTTTGTGATCGGAAGCATGCCAGTGAACATCAGCCATAATCTGGTCGATGGTCATGGCGGGGAAGGTGCAGGAATAGCCGCCGCACTGCGGAGTCGTGTGCTGCGAGCGGTCGTAATCAAGCACTGCCTGGCCGACTTTCTGCACCAGCGTCGGGTCGTTCGGGTTGCCGTGCATATCGGTAAAGGCGTCTTTCAGCACCCAGATATTGCCAAACTGATTGCCATAGCCAAGCTGCCAGAAGTCTGGCCGGTCACAGTTCATGATCGAGGAAAAATAAGTCTGTCCGGGAGGCGGCGCTTCATTCGCGCAGTTGCTGTAGTTGATGCGCGCGCCAATCTGCTCCGCATGCGTCCACCAGAGCAACATCTCTGGCTCTACCCGCGCATTATAGCGCGCATCATAGCGCGCGGTTGCCGCCAGGGCATAGGGCATCATCTGGGCCAGGCGCTGCTGCTCATCTTTGGGAATAGCGCGGGGCGCTTTGGGCGCATCAAATCCATATTTAGTGATGTAGTAGTTGATGTCAGTCGTATTCAGGCCAGGCGGCAGGGCAGGGGTTGGGGCCTGAAGCGAGGTGCTTCCGCCGTTGGCCGCGAACTGAACGGCCTGGGGTTCCAGCCCGCCTTTCAGAACGCCACCAAAGGTAATAGCAGCCGCCAGCGCGACCAGCACACACAGGATAATGACGGCCTGCACCCGGCCAGGAATATTGCGCCAGGCCCATTCGCTGCGTCTGATGCGTTTTGCCCCGCGCTGCCCGGCGGAGATAAGTGTTACCCCTTTTCCGGGCATAACTGGCTGAGGGGAGGAACTGCGCCTGAGCGGCAGCGTTGATTGTCTCCCTCTCTGAGTCAGGCTGGAGCGGGCACCAGAAGCTGATAGATCAGTCTGAATCGGGCCGGAGCGAGCATCGAAATCCGACAGACGGCCAGGGGAAGATACGCGCGGAGATGCTTGCTGTGCTTCCCCGGCGGCAGGTGATGAAGGCGGAAGATCGTCATGCGCGAGACGACGTTTTGCGAGCGATGGCTGCGTCTGGTCGGGCATAGAAAACGAACCCTGCCCGGCGGATGAAAACGAAGGCGAGCGTGGGGGCAGCAGCCTTCGCGTCGAGCGCCCCACACTTGGAACCGACGGCAGCGTCAAACGCGGCTGAGTGATCGGCGGCGTTTCTTGCAGGGACGCGGCCTCATCCTGGGCATACGGGTCTCTACCTGGCGTTGGTTGTCGGTCTGTCTGCCTTGCTGTCATGAATCCTGCCTGTCTGTACCTGGCGTCAGTATCCTTCTGCCAGCTAAGCTCCGCTCGATACAGATGCAAAGTACGGGTCAATTATAAGCGAGCAGAGCCAGGAGCGCAACTTTGAGCGCTTTCACCAGGACAAACGGGCTATCCTCTCAAAACGTTTGCATTCTCGTGCGAACAAGAGGTATGATGCTGGCGCGCGAAATTGATCAGATGTAGGAAAGAGCCTTCATGAAAAAAGTGTATGGGTTATGGCTGCTGGCGTTCAGCCTGAAACTCTTTGGCGCCGGATGGGATACCTCCTGGCACTTCAAATACTTCTTCGATACCTTCTCTCCACCCCATAATATCAACACTATTGGCTTTCTCCTCGCCTGGGCGCTAGTTATCTATCATTGGGGCGGCACTGACTATGCCCGGCGGTGGGTGGCACGGCTCCGGCCCAGCCTCCAGAGCTTCACACACACATGGATTATGGTTGAACGGCTGGGAAGCGACCGGCATATGGATATGGGGTCGCTCTGGATCACTACCATCGGGCTGATTGTCTTTCTTATCGCGGCGCCGCTCGATCAGCTCTGGCATCGCATCTTTGGCCTTGATCTGACCACCTGGAGTCCGACCCATCTGGGCCTCTTTGCAGGCACGGAACTGGCGATTCTGGGCGTGTTGATGGGCGTCTATCGTCATGGCCGCACAGATAAACGCGGCTCCTTTGATAGCCTTACCCTGGTCCTCCTCAGCGGCTTCCTGCTTGAAGCCTTTCTGTTTGCCTGCGGCCAGCAAGAATACGGCTACATTGCACTGTACGCCCTCAACCATCCTGACTATGTGAATACGCTGCACCAGACAACCTTTCCCATTCCCGCCCTGATCGCTCAGTCCTACACGCAAGGTGGACCACAGGCACTGGCAACTGGCAATGTGCCCACCTGGCTGTACCCGCTGTATCAGCTTCTGATCGTGAGTCTCATCTTGCAATTTGCGCGCCTGCTGCATCGGCGCGTCTGGACAGCTACCGCCGTTGCCGCGCTGTATCTGGCCTATCGCCTGCTGGCGCGCTTCCTCTTGCATACCTTCGATTTCCCGGTCTCGTTTGTGCCCTATTATCTCATCGGCATTGCCCTGAGCCTTGACCTCTTTGGAACCTTGGCCCAGCTTTCCACCAAAACCACGATTCGGGCCGCTGTAAACAACGGCATGAACCTTACCCTGCTTGGCCGCAAGCTGACCATCCGCTGGGCAGCCATCATCTGGGGTGGGCTGGCAGCCGCTGGCGCCACTGCTGCCGTCTATGGCGGTGGCACGCTTATCCAGCATTTTGAGGTGACGCCGCCGATCCCGCCAGGTAGCCCGCAATTTGGCTTTCTCGACGGCGGCTTCCCGCTTGGGTTTCTGCTCTCCTGCCTGGGGCTGTGGCTGGCCTATCAGGTCGTTGCGCTGCTGGATATGCAGGCCCGGCTGCAAGAAGCCCGCAGCGCTGCCAAAGCTGCTGCCAGCGCGCAGGCGCGCGTGACCGCGACAGAGCAGGTCTGAAGGTCACAACTTGATGCCAAAGACAAAATAGAAGGGCGTGTAGATGCGCGACTCCGGGCGTGCCAGATCGTCTCTTGCCTGTTTAAGCAGTGCCTGATACTCTTCTGGTGAGATAAGCTGCATTCGCTTGGCAACAAAATCGCCCAGGTCGGTAAGTCCGGCTAGAGTGTTTGTCTTCTGAAGTCGCTGCTGCCGCGTCGCGGAGCGCCCTTCGCCGATCACAAACTTGCGGACCTGTACTCGCTGTACCCCAGCGCCTTCCAACAGTTGTGCCAGCGCTGGGCCAGCGCCCGCATAAAGTCCTCTGCCCTGCATCGCTCTGGCACTCAATTCCCATAGACGCAAGACTGCCTGGCTAGTTGAATCTGAGCCAGATGCGCTGAAGTCAACCAGTTCGATATTCCCGCCGCGCCTGGTGACACGGACCATCTCGCCCACCACGTCCGGCCAACGCGCAACAGGAACAAAAGGGGAAAGCAGGCGAGCATGGGTGAAATCAAAGGATTCATCTGCAAAAGGGAACGGTTGGAGCGCATCTGCCTTGAGAAAACGGAAATTGGCTGGCAGACCAACTTTAGCAAGATGTGCCTCCGCCCGGCGAACCTGGTCTTCGTTAATATCGAAGCCCACTACCTCTGCACGCGGAAACTCCACCGCCATTTGACGCCCCCAAGTGCCGGTCCCACAGGCGACATCCAGAATCGCGCGTGGCTGGCGAATCGGCGCGCGATAGTTCTTGCCCGCAGCCAATTGGAGCAGCACATGTTGAACATCCAACCGACCAAGCTCATCTCCTTGCAAGATATACGCTGAGGCATCATCCCTTCTCCAGAAACTTCGACCGGATGTTTCCTCTTCTGCTGCGGATTTGCGACGAAACCAACCCCAAAAGCGCATAATTCCTCCTGAAGTAACAAACAGACTGTGGGTGTACTATATGGCTGCTGCTGCTTAACGTCAAGAGTTGGTCCCCTCTTAATGGGTGTGCTATTCTGAGGTGCCTCTAACGCCATTGCCACAATAGGAGAAGAATACAGTGCCGCAGATTACCATCAACGATGTGACCTTTGCTTATCAGTTAGAGAACCAGGACGCAGAGCAGACGCCGTTGGTGTTCCTACACGGCGCCACGCTCACGCGCGAGACCTGGGCCGCGCAGATGGCCCACTTCGCACCGCGCCATCCCGTGCTGGCATATGATGCCCGCAATCATGGGGCATCCTCGCTCACGCCAGGCGAGCATGATCTGGAGACGCATGCCGAAGACCTGCTGGCCCTGCTGGAAGCGTTGGGGCTGGAAGGGGATCGGCGACCCGTTCTCATCGGCCTAAGCATGGGCGGGATGATCGCTATGCGTGCCGCGCTGCGCAGCGCGGCTGCTGCCCGCGCGCTGGTCCTGGTGAACACCACCAGCCAGGGATGGTATCCGCCTGAAGAACGCAACGACGTGCGCGCAACTCTGGAGCAACTGACGCCGGAGAGCATGACGCATTGGGCGGGCGTCTGGGAAAAGACATTTTTCACTGCCGCGTTCCGTGAAGCGCACCCGGAGCGCGTTGCCGACTGGCGCCGTCGCTTTGAAGCGCAATCCATCGAGCAATACCGCGAGGCGATGCTGGGGCTGCTGGAGCGCCGCGACATCAGCGAATATCTCAATATTATCGATTGTCCAACGCTGGTGCTGGCAGCCGCGCAGGATGTGACCATCCCCCCGCAGCTTGCCGAAAAGTTGGCAAAGGCCATCCCCGGCGCAGAACTCCAGATGCTGGCGGATTGCGCGCATCTCTGCAACGAGGAACAACCCGCTGCATTCAACGCCGCAGTTGAAGGGTTCCTTGGGCGTGTGCTACAATAATCCTCTGATAGCCTCACTGCGGTCACGCCTCTGAAAAACGTGCGCCAGAGCGAGCAGGTGTTTGCCCACTCCCTGCCGCGCTTTGCTTTGCGCTCTGCAATGAGCGAGTGGGCGTGCCGATCAGAACGGCACGCATTGCTGGATGAACGCGCCAACAACAGTGACACAGAAACAACTCTCTGAATTTTTGCTCAATTTGGAGCGCGCAGAAGACTTTCCCAAAGATGGCCCAATTCTGATTATCACCGATGGCTTCTGCGATAAGCTCTCCATCCGGCGAGAGCATGCGTTCCTGCTCCCGTCTGGGCGAGATTTGCCCTTTGTGCCCAGGGGAACCAATCTTTAGAATCAAGTGACATCTGGAGTGGAGGAATCGATGGCTGATTTTGAACACGATACGCGCGTGATCGCTGCTGAGGGAGGCTGGCAAACCACCCTCTCGCCCGACTGGCAGGTGATGGGGCCACAGGGCGGCTACGTTGCCGCGATTGCGCTGCGCGCGATGGCCGGGCTGGTGCAGCCGGGCTTTGTTCCGGTGGCGCTGACAGCGCAATATCTGACGGCAGCCGCCTCTGGCCCCGCCGAGGTGGGCGTCATCCTGCTGCGTCAGGGGCGCAGTGCCGCCTTCACCACTGCCACTGTCCACCAGGGCGAACGCATGGAGCTAGGCGCCAGCGCCTCGTTTTTCCATCCGGTTGATGGGCCAACGCGCCTCGCGCTAACGCCTCCAACGATTCCTCCGCGCGAAGCCTGCATCCCCATGATTGCACCCGCGCCGCCCGGCCAGCGCTTCCCGTTTCACGAGAACTATGAGCTGCTGATCCCCGAATGGATTACCGACCAGGCAAATAATGCAGACGATTTCGTCTTCTGGGGGCGCTATAAAGTGCAAACCTGGGGCGATGACCTGTTAGTGCAGGCCGCTTCATTGATTCCGCTGCTGGATATGGCTGTCTTTCCAGCCTCTTTCCGATCTATTCCCAGCTTTCCTGGAGCCGTCACCCTCGATCTAACCGTTCACTGGCACAGCCATCCACCATCTCAAACGTGGCTGCTGCTGCGCGGGCGCTGCCAGCACGCCAGCAATGGCATGCTCAACGGCTGGGCCGAGGCGTGGACACCAGAGGGCCACCTGCTGGCAACAGCGGCTCAGCAGGCAGTGCTGCGAAAATGAGCGAAACAGAGCGGGCGAGGCCAGACAACCTCGCCTGCTTCAAGATGTGCAGGAAACCTCATTCTGAAAAATCGATACGATAATCTCCCGCGCGCCGGTTCATTCCATCCTTCAGTTCTACTCGCCTCTTTTTCTTCCCTTTTGATTGATAGTAGGGCACTGAAATACGCTTGGTTCCCGGCTGTGGACGAATTCTGGCAACATAGAGCAGTGCCCGTATTTTTTTCTTCCTTTTCTCTCTGGAAGCCCCCTTATCTTTGGTTTCCTCAGAGAGAGGCTTCGCTGGCCCCTTAAAGGGAAATTTCTTCCAGGGAGGATGCGCGCCAATCAAGACGCCATCCGGGGTAATTTTCAGGCGCATCCGTGACCCCTTCACATCATGGCCTAGCTCAATATCCGCTTTCTGATCTGCGGCGTTATAGACCGTGAGGATGCCTTCCAGCTTCCCGCCCAGGAAACGATAGTAGGCGTAGCGCAGCACGATGATCGCCAGAATCAGCAGCAGCAATTGGATCAGCACGCCTATCCAGTAGCCCCATTCGACTCCCACCTGCACTGGCACATCCAGCGTCTTGGCGTTTCCTTCTATATCTTTGACCACGATATGAATGGTGTGCGTCCCTGGCAAAACATAGCGCGCATTCCAGGAGAATTGATAGTGTGTATCACTGCTCCTGGTGACAGAGATGGTCTTCCCGTCAATCTGCACGCTCACCGAAGCAATCGGCAGCGTATCCCCAACGACATCCAGCGTCATATTGGTCGTCCCAGCCACATGATCGCCCTTGTGCAGCGAGAAGTTGAGTGTGAAATTGGTCGCCGGGATCACAAACACCCCTGGACCACTCGGATCGCTCAAGTTCACAGGATCGGGTGGGTCTTTATAGGTCACATCCTGATAGTTGACCTCTACCTGGACATGGTGGGAGCCAACCTGAAAGGGCGTGGGCGACTCAATCATAAGCTGATAGGAATGGCGCAGTTGTGAAAGGATGGTCTGATACGAATCTGCCAGGCCCGTAGGATCAGGATTCGCAAACGAGGTGCCGCCAGTATCACGAGCAATCGTTTGAAGCGTATCCACGTCCGCATCCGTTCCCAGTCCAATGGTATAGACGGGCAGGTGTACCTGCTTCACCAGATCGAGCGCCTCTGCTAACGTATGGACACTGCCATCATCGTGCTGATCGGTTTGCAGGACAATGATCTTGCGATAATTGTCAGGAAGCGCAGCTAAATCTTTGGCCGCCTGATACAGCCCGTCATAGATGGGCGCCTGAACGCCGAGCGCGCCAGCCTGCAAGGGATCGACAACGGCATCCAGTTGAGCGTGGTCGGTCGTAAAGTTCAGCAGACGCTTGACGCCCGCAGAGCCGTACCCGGCGAGTTGATAGAACGCCACCTGATCTTGCAGATTCAAACTCTGGCCGAAGGCTTTAATGGCTGCTTTGGCTGCTGGCAGCTTATCATCAAGCCCCATCGTATAACTGGTATCCAGCAAGATCGCCGCCGCAATCTGCTGGCCGGCATCAGTCACGGGTGTCAAGCCTTTGAGCGGCATAGGCTGCCCATCGATCAGCACCGTCACAGGATTTGGCTTCAACTGTTCCAGGCCAATCACAGGCGTGCCATCTGCATTAGATACACTCATATAGATGAGTAAGTCATTGGGGCCACTAGGGGTAATATCTTGAATATGTACTGAAAGCTGCCCGTTATCGCGCGCCGCTTGCGGCGCTGCACCCAGCGCGGCCTGCGCCTGCCCTGGAGCGCCGGAGAGCAGCGACAACACAAATATGCAGAAGATGAAAGCGGCGCGTGGCAGAAGCGCACTCGATTTCATAAAGACTCTGCGCGGCGCATATGAGGTTTGCTGCTTAACGCCGCGCCCTCCCTCTCTTGCATGCTGCCCCTCGCGGGGTGAAGCGAGAAGAACTCCGGGGCCATTATAACCGCTCCACTCCTGCAAGGCAACAAAAATCAAGAGGGATAGCCCAAACGGGCAATAGCTCTCTCGGCCCTTTCAGCATCAGCGCCCTCAGCAGGCACGAATAGAGGTAGCGACTCTATGCGCTTGATACGCGCTCGGAAAGCTGGGATACATTCAGGCCCACTCTTGGTATAGAAAGAAACCCTTTGCCTCTTCTACTACCTCCTCCAACGAGATCATCCGGCTTTTCTGTTCTGTCCGCAGCTTCCACTCTACCGCGCCTTGAGCCAGCGTGCGCTTGCTCACAACGACACGAAGCGGCAGGCCGATCAGATCGGCATCGTTAAACTTGACGCCTGCTGATTCCGAACGATCATCATAGAGTACCTCTACGCCAGCCTGACAAAGCTGCTCATAGAGATCATCCGCAGCGCGTGTCACCTCAGCATCGCCTGTGCCCAGCGCGCACAACGCCACATGAAACGGCGCAATCGATAACGGCCAGCAGATGCCGCGCTCATCGTGATGCTGCTCAACGGCCATTGCCATGACCCGGCCCAGCCCAAGGCCATAGCAGCCCATCAGCATCAGATGCTCCTGCCCATCTTCTCCCAGGAAGGCAGCGTTGAAGAGTTTGCTGTACTTCAGGCCAACCTTAAAGAGATGCCCTAGCTCCACACCGCGCTGCACGCTCAGGCTGCCGCCACAGCGGGCACAGCTTGCGCCCGCATAGGCCGAGGCAATGTCGGCCCAGACATCTACGCGGAAATCGCGCCCGGCGTTCACATTGCGCAGGTGATAATCGGCGCGATTAGCCCCTGCAACAAAGTTCTTGCCTGTCTGCACCGAGGTATCGGCAATAATCAGCACGGCTCCACGCTGGCCGACAGGCGAGGTAAAGCCTGCCACTACACTTCCCACTTTTTGCAGTTCTTCCCGCGTTGCCAGATGCAGATCAGTCGCATTCAGCCCGGCGCGGGTGATGGCATTGAACAGCTTAATCTCGTTGATCTCCAGATCGCCACGCACCAGCGCCATGACGAGCCGACCCTCGGCCTCATAGCAAACCGACTTGAGCGTCCTGGCTGCCGATATATCCAGGAAGGCGGCCAGATCGGCAATCGTCTTCTGCCCCGGCGTATAGGCCTCTTCCAGCGCAGCCTCGGTCTCATCTGGCAGCGGAATGCGCACAAACTCGGCTTTCTCGCGGTTCGCCGCATAGCCGCACCGCGAACAAATCAAAGCATCATCCTCGCCCGCTTCTCCTGGCGCCAGAAACTCCTGCGAATCCTTGCCGCCAATAGCACCACTATCGGCCTCAACAAGCAGCGCCTCCACTCCGCAGCGCTTGAAGATGCGCCTGTATGCCTGAACCATTGCCTGATAGCTGGCGTCCAGCCCCTCCGCGTCGGCATCAAAGCTGTAGAGGTCCTTCATCCAGAACTCGCGCATGCGGATCAGCCCGCCGCGCGGGCGCGGTTCGTCGCGGAACTTGGTCTGAATCTGATAGAGCCGTAGCGGCAGATCACGGTAGCTACGCACAAACTCTTTTGCCAGCAGCGTAATCACTTCTTCGTGCGTCGGCCCCAATGCGAGATCGCGCCCCCGGCGATCCTTGAGTCGGAAAAGCGCTGCACCAAGCTCCTCAGCACGCGAAACGCCCCGCGCTGGCTGCGTCGTCCATAGTTCCAGCGGCTGCAAGACCGGCAGCGTGAACTCCTGGCCCCCGGCAGCGTTCATCTCCTCTCGAACAATGGCAGCGATCTTCAGCAAGACACGCTGCCCCAGCGGCAGCAGGCTGTAGACCCCAGCGGTAAGCTGGCGCGCAAAGCCCGCCCGCACCAGCAATTGGTGGCTGATCGTTTCCGCCTCCGACGGCGGCTCGCGCAGCGTGCGCAGAAAAAGTTGGGAAGAGCGCATGATGGTTTCTCCTTTTCAATGGAATGGACCAAACAAAAATGCCCCGTCCACCAAAGGACGGGGCACAGTGCCCGTGATACCACCTTACATTGCTGCGATGATCGCAGCCGCTCAGCCGACACAGAACTGAGAAAGCATCCGCCGAATAAACTCGCCAGGGGTCTGCGACCACAAAGTCGGCTCACGCCGACCCGCCGCGCGGGTTTTCTGGCGGAACGCCTTGAGCGGTCAATTCATTGGCCGATTATGAGTTCGATGTCGCTCCTCATGATAACGGGAGGAAACCGGCAAGCTCCAGAGACCACGCCTGGCTGATGGCGCGCTCGCTCACTTGCACTCACAGGTGGGTTCGGAAATATTTCGGCTGCTAGCTCTCACCGCTCTAGCTCGCTGGGTGCCTTCCAACATTTCCTACTGGCCTGCTCAGCGTTTTGCCCGATAGATTGTTACCGCTGAGATTTTACTGCTCAGTCGAGATGCTAGTCCCTCAAGCGGGGTCCTGTCGCATACAGCACGCGGATGGGGGGATAGCAAGAGCGCGCATTGGCAAGCTGTTCTGTGGTTGCCGGGCGTCTCTCCTGATCTGGCGCAGTGCGCGCCAGCAGCTTCAGGCGATAGGTGAGCCGCAGCGCCTCAAACGCTACGACCAACGCCCGCAAGCTCACCACGACCAGGGCAATAGCAACGATCAAGAGCAAAACCAGAACCAGCGTTGCCATCCCCATCACCTCGTTTTCTGTTCCAATCCCGACTGAGCGATTGTGTCAACTTCTCTTAATTATTGTACCGCATACCCGCTGCTGCAACTGTGAAACCCCTCACACTCTGTATTACGTAGAAGCGCAACAAAAGGTTCATCTGTCAGTTCCCCGCTGCGCCATTTGCTCCATCTCGCCGATATAGCGCCCAAAAAGATCAAGTGCTTGCTGAATTGGCTCCGGCGAGGTCATATCCACGCCAGCATCACGCAGCAGGTTGATGCTGTAATCTGATGAGCCGCGCGTCAGGAAGCGGCGGTAGCGTTCCACCGCAGGCTTGCCCTCGCTCAAAATCTGCTGCCCTAACGCGGCAGCAGCCGAGATACCCGTCGCATATTGATACACGTAAAAGTTGTAGTAGAAGTGAGGAATACGCGCCCACTCAATGCTAATCAGGTCGTCCACGTTGACCTCTGGGCCGTAGTAGCGATCATTGATCTCCTTATACATCTGCGAGAGCGCATCCGCCGTTAGCGCCTCGCCTGCCTCTGCGGCGGCGTGAATCTGGCGCTCAAAGGTGGCAAACATGGTCTGGCGGTAGAGCGTCGTGCGGAAACTCTCCAGATAGTGATTGATGATATACATGCGCAGTGCGCGGTCGTCGGTGGTCTCCAGCAGATAATGGGTGAGCAGCACCTCATTGAGCGTCGAGGCAACCTCGGCTACAAAGATAGTGTAGTCCCCATAGGGATAGGGCTGCGTCCGGCGTGTATAATACGAGTGCATGGAGTGGCCGAACTCATGCGCCAGAGTATAGACGCTGTTCAGGTTCTCCTGATAGTTCAACAGCACAAACGGGTGCGTACCATAGGTACCGCCGCTGTAGGCGCCTCCAGCCTTGCCCTCATTCTCGTACACATCGATCCAGCGCGAATTGAAGCCCCGTACCATATCCTCTACATAGTCTGCGCCCAACGGGGCCAAACCACGTGCCACCTGTTCCTTCGCCTGCTCAAATGAGACCTTGTAGTCCACTTCGGCCACCATCGGGACATACAGGTCGTACATGTGCAGTTCATCCAGGCCAAGCAGCTTCTTGCGCAGCCGGAGGTAGCGGTGCAGCACGCCCAGATTTTTATCTACTGTCTCAACCAGATTGTCGTAGACACTGACGGGGATATTATTCGCATCCAACGCCGCCTCAAGGGCCGTCGCGTAGTTGCGTGCCCTGGCGCGGAAGATTTGCGCCTTCACCTGGCCGTTGAGCGTGGCTGCCAGGGTGTTGCGCTGCTTGTAGAACGTGCTGTGCATGGCCTCAAAGGCATCTTTGCGCACGCGCCGATCACGCCCTTCCAGGAAGAGGATATAGTTGCCCTTGGTCACTTCCACATCCTGACCCTCGGCATCCTTGATCGTTGGCAGCTTGAGATCGGCATTGTTCAGCATATTGAAGACCTGCGATGGCACCTCCAACGCCTCGCTGGCTTCGGCCAGCAGACCCTCAACCTCGGCGGAGCGCACATGCGGCTTGCGCCGCATCAATTCATCCAGGGCATGCCGGTACAGTTCCAGGCGCGGATCGTCGCGGAGAAACTCCTCAATACGTTCCTGCGGAATCTCAAGAATCTCCGGCGTCATAAACGCGCTGATAGCAGCGGCTTTTGCCCCTAGTGCCATCACGCGATTGAGCCGCGCCAGATTGGCGCTGTTGGACGTGTCCTCATCCGAGCGCATGTTGGCGTAGGCATACAGCTTATGAAGCGTCTCCGAAAGCCTATCATCTAGCTGGAGAGCAGCATAAAGCGTTGCAGCATCGCGGCCAAGCGTCCCCTGATAGACGCCTAGCTTTGGCAGCTCATCATTCACCCAGGTAAACGCTTGCTCCCAGTCTTCTGGGGTTGCGTAGATGCTTTCTAGATTCCAGGTCAGTTCAACGGGAACCTCACTCCGTTTGGGAAGGGTTTTCTGCAAGATAGAACTCCTTTGTAGTTATTTCCCTCGCTCTGAAGATTATACGATATGTCTTTTTTTAGCCTCTCACTGCTCCTCTGTATTCACCAATCCAGCAGCCATCAAGCTGAGCAAGAGCAGAAGCTGTGGCCCCTGGAAGCTGTTAGTGGCATCGTACCATTCGGTCAGGGCATGGGTATCGCCGCCGGAGCCGCCGCCGCCAAGCACCACACCTGGCACGCCCAGCGAAAGCGGGATGTTCACATCGCAGCTTGTTGGCTCGCCCAGATGCGCGGCGCCCGTTACATGGCGCGCGGCTGCCAGCGCCGCCTGCACCAGCGGCGCATCTGGCGCCATACGCCCGGCAGGTCGCTCGCCCAGCACGCTAAACGAGAGTTTCAATTCCTGGGCTGTAGTACCTGGCTGATCGAACGCGCCGCGCCCACGCTCGGCCTGTACAGCCAATTCCACAGCGGCGCGATACGCTCGATGCGTCTCGGTCAGCTTCTGCGCATCAGCAGCGCGCAGGTCAATCTCGAACCAGGCTTCTTCAGGCAGGGCATTGATGGATGTGCCCCCGCCGATGCGCGTCACGCTGCATGTAGCTTTCGGCAAGCCACTGCCGCCAGCAGCCGAGCGCTGCGGCGCCAGGCTCTCAGCAATCTTGGCAATCTCAGCCAGCGCGCGCCCCAGCGCATAGATGGGATTGGCGCGGCCAAAATGCACATAGCTGTGCCCACCAGGGCCACGACAGGTAACTCGTTCGCGTATGACTCCCAGGCTGCTTGCTGTAATGTAGTCAGGGTGCAGGCCATCCACAACCAGAAAAGCCCCAATGGACTCAGGGGCAAGCTCGTATTTCAGCAGGTGGCGCACGCCGCGCAGATTTCCCGGCCCCTCTTCGCCAACCGTTCCCACCAGCACCAGCGGGCGCCTGGGTTTCAAGCCAAAACGCCGCAGCGCTCGCGCCACCATCAGCATGCTCGCCAGGCCCCGCGCATCATCACCGATGCCCGGCGCGCGCAGAATATTCCCCTGGCGCTGCACTTTGGGACGTACCTCGGCGGAAAAGACACTATCCAGATGCGCAGCAATCACGACCAGCGGCCCATCCTCCGGCGCGGGGACGCACGCAATGATGTTGCCCTCAGCATCGCGGCGCACATCTTCCAGACCCTCGGCGCGCAGGCGCGCCATAAAATGCTCGCCGCGCGCCTCTTCTCCAAACGGCGGCGCAGGCACTTCACACAGGGCAATCTGTTCCGCCAGCGCCTCTTCGCTGGCTGCGCGCAGCCAATCGAGCGCCTCCGCAACCCGCTTCTGACGCGCGAACTGCTCTGGGGCAGGGTATGTTATTGCTGATGAGGTAGTCATACTTACCCGGTTTTCAGCACTGATTCAATCGCTGCAACGACGCGATTCATCATAAATTCGTTGGCCGATGGGCCAAGATGCCCCACGCGAATGACCTGCCCGGCAAGCCGCTGGAGACCGCCACCAACGACGATGCCATACTCATTGCGCAGCTTGCCCGCCAGCTTTGCTGCGTCAACGCCTGTTGGCGGGAAGGCGACTGTTACCGTTGGCGAGGCACAGTCATCTTCGGCCAGCAGCCGGAAATTCAGGCCGCGCAATGCCGAGCGCACATAGGCCATAACGCGCCGATGGCGCGCGTAGCGCGCTTCCAATCCTTCGTTCAGCACCCGCTGGAGAGCGACATCCAACGCCATCAAATTGTTTGTGGCTACTGTCACTGGATAGGGATGCCAGTTGGGGCTATCTTCCAGATGCCTGCGCCACGTTCGCAGGTTGAGATACCACCCCGGCAGGGGGCGCCGCAGGCTTTCTGCCAGTCGCCAACCAGCTTCCGAAAGGGCCGCCAGCCCAAGGCCCGGCGCCGATTCCAGGCATTTCTGTGACGCTGTGGCGGCAGCCGCAATTCCCCACTCATCAAGCACCAGCGGAGCGCCACCTACTGAGCCAACGCCGTCGACCATCAGGGCAACATCGCGCTGGCGAGCTACTGCTGCCAATTCCTGAACGGGGTTCAAAACGCCAGTTGAGGTCTCTGAATGTACAACCGCCAGCACATCGACGTGATATTTGTCCAGAAACGCGCCGACTGCGGCGGGATCGGCACCCTTGCCCCACTCAAACTCAATGCTTAATGCTTCGGGGTCATAGGCACGGGCAATTTCCAGCAGGCGCATACCAAACGCGCCATTAACGACGACCGCCGCGTGCTTTTCCAGCCCCAGCAGTGTGCCCAGCGCCGCCTCGACGCCCGCGCTGCCTGAGCCAGCTATCGGGAAGACCGGGCTGCGCGTGCCAAAGACCTGCTTGAGCCGTTCAACCAGGGTCGCGTAAAATGCTGAGAAGGCCGGGCCATAATGCACCGGAACGGGCCGCGCCATCGCGGCCAGCACTTCAGGCGAAACAGGCACCGGCCCAGGAACTAAAACATCAAGCTGAAAATCTTCCATTGCGCTCTCCTGCCAGTATTTCCGCCGCCCATCAGCCACGTTGCTGTATGTTATTGGTACCGCCATTATATGACAAGATAGCAGACCTGGAGGCAACATTTTTCCAGGTCGGCAAACATGGCGATGTAAAAGCCAGACTGGAACCGACCTTTACATCGCCCTGGCAGGCAAGAGCAAACTTTAGTAACAAGCTACGCGCCTTGATACAGGCTCCAGACGCCGCCCTGGCAGTGCAGGATCGTTCCATGATTGCCTATGGCCCAGCCTTCGCTGGCCGAGACCATTACGACACCCGATAGGTCTTCACCTGTAGGGCTTTGCGCCATCGTCCAGGCACCGTTGGCATAGTGCATGATAACCCCCTCATTGCCTACTGCCCAGCCCTCATCTGACGAGATCATTGCTACGCCGGTCAGAGCGTAATATGCCTGGCCGAATGGGCCTTGGAAATGGGTTTGTTCCTGCCAGACGCCATTGTGATACCAGACGATCAGGCCATCCGCTTTTGAGGTTGGATGCTGGTCGGTGCTGGGCAGCACTCCCACTGCCCAGCCCTCATCTGGCGAGGTGAAGGCAAAGCTATACAGGCGACCATTAGCGATGTGAGGATCGACCTTGCTCCAGCGTGTACCATCGTAGTGCAGCAGCGCCGCTGGCGCATTGCCATCAAAGCCATCACCCACCGAGACACTGTAGTCAATCCCGCTGATCCATATATCGCCATTGGCCCCACCTGTGACCGCAAATGGCGCAATAGAGGATAAGACTGGATTGCTCACTGGCATCCAGGCGTTCCCATCATAATGCCAGACCTCGCTCGGCCCGCCACCATCGAAGCCAAGACCCACTCCAATCATCCAACCATCGCTCGCTGAGCGCATAAAGAGGCTCGTGAGATACTGCGCCTGGATATTCACCAGTTCCCACTTGCCACCAATGTAATGGAGTAAAATCCCCTGGCCTCCAATATCTGTAACATTCGCGGGAGGGACGGTATTACCAACTGCCCAACCCTCCTGTGCCGAGACCATGCTGATGCTGTTGAGTTCTATGCCTGAACAACTAAAGGTGCCAGTGCCACAGTGAAACATCTGATTGAGATCAGGTAATGGCTGCGGCGTCCAGCGCCCGTGTTGATAGTGCAGGATGACCGGCGAACCACTCAGCGCCTGATTCCTTGATCCACCGTAGTATGTATCTTGATAGGGCAACATATTCCCGGCAGCCCAGCCCTCATCTGGAGAAATCATCGAGATGCTGGTCAGATCGACTTGCGAGAGATCACCGGTTGCAGGAAGAGTTTGGGTCATTTCAGGCGAGATGGCATCCGTGTAGCTGCTCCAGGTGCCATTGAGGTAATGCAGGATAGTGCCCTGGCTGCCAACGGCCCACCCCTCAGATGGCGAGATCAGCGCTATCCCCAACAAGAACCCTGGCGTTGGCGAGGGTACCTCGGTCCATTGCCCATCATGATCGTGGAGCAGCAGCCCAGCCGTGCCCGCGCTGTTGTGGCCGACAGCCCACCCTTCCTCCGAAGTTCCCGGTACTGCCAGCGCAATGGCTGAGAGCGTCGCCTGTGGATCGGGCGTCTGCGCCACACTCCACGTCCCATTCTGATAATACAGCAGGTTTCCACTGTTGCCGCCACTGCCGACGGCCCAACCAACGTTGGATGCAATCATCGATAGACTGTGCAGGTCGATTTTGGGGCCTGCTGCCGCCTGCCACCGTCCACCAGTGTATTGCAGGATGGTGCCGCCGCTGCCGACTGCCCAGCCCAGAGATGGCGCAAGCATGTACAGGCTGGAGATAAAGCCATGATCCGGCGCGCTCACCGTTGTCCAGGCGCCATTGTGGTAGTGCAGCAGGGCATCGCCCGCTGCCCAGCCATCAGTAGTTGAACTCATAAAGACGCTGCCCAGGTCCGTTGTAACTGGGCTTCTTACCTGAACCCAGCGACCTCCAGTATAATGCAGGATAGTACCCTTATCGCCCACAATCCAGCCATCGGTGGCTGAAAGCATAAAGACACTGCGCAGCGCTCCGGCACCAGCGGGAGCATCGACCTGCCACCAGCTTCCCTGATGGTAATGCAGGATTATACCCTGTGGGGTATTACCGTTGGTCATACCAACGGCCCAGCCTTCGCTTGTGGAGAGCATCGAGATGCTGACCAGGGTAATCTTGCTGCGATCTAGAACGCTGATCGGGCTGCTGGCTTTTCGCGGCGCCAGTGCGAAGAAGCCAAAGATGGCGACGGCCAGCAGGACGACCGCCAGGGCCGCAACCAGCGCCGAAGCCCCAACAAAGAGGCGATGATGACGAGCGGGCGGCACAGTGGGTAGAGGGAGCGGCCCTGATGGTGCGGAGCGGCCAGTATGGCTGAGTAGACGATGCTGGCCCTGCTCGTGTTCAATCGAAGGGGATGGGAGCGCGGGTTCATCAAGAAACGGGGCCAGCCGTGCCCAGAAGGACTCGCCAGCAGGCGGCGGCGTGAAAGGGCGTCCCCGGTAGTACGCGCGCAGCCGCTCTTCCAGATCACCATCATGTGGCGGCAAGATAGTCATGGTCAATCCTCCCAATGTTCTACACCTGCATACTCACGCGCCAGGCGCTTGCGCAGGATACTCAGGGCGCGATGTAGCCGTGATTTGACCGTGCCCAGCGGGATACCCAGCATCAGAGCGATTTCAGCCAGCTCCAGGTCCGCAAAATAGCGCAGTTCCAGAATCCGTTGTTGCTCGGCTGGCAGGGCTGCCAGAGCTACCTGTAATGCCTGATCTGCCTCTAGCCGGAGCAGGCGGTCGCTTACGCGGTCAGCGCTTGGCATCTGCTCCGTTGCTTCAAGATCAAAGGGGACCATTGGCAAAGAGCGGCGGCGGGTGGTCATCCGGCAGCGCCGGGCAACAATAGTCAACAGCCAGGGGCGAAAAGGACGACCACGCTGGAAGCGAGGCAGGCCACGCCAGGCATCTAACCAGGACTCTTGCAGCACGTCCTCCACGCTGCTGCGATCAGAGAGCAGCACCTGAGCCGCATACCAGGCGACCGGCGTATAGATGTCGACGAGCTTGCGGAACGCGCCATGATCGCCTGCCTGGGCACAACGAATGAGGTCATCCTCCATTACTATGTTCCTCTCGATGATACAGAGTGAGCCAGGTCTCCCACCTGATAGTATGCGCCTGCTGACGAAAAGGTTCCCTGTCTTTGAGGCCAATTTTTATTGATGGCGCTGAAACGCTTGCCATGCCTGCTGGTTCTCTGGTATCCTGGAGAAAATCTTGTTGCCCGCTTGTGCCAGGGGTAGGATTCACATCATTCTTGGGACGACTGTTGTTGTTGGTTCATCGAAGGAGAAGTAAGGGAGGCCCATCGCCATGCCCGACATTCGGTATGTTTGCCTATCCGATCTGCACCTGGGGGCAGATAACAGCGTGCTGACCGCCATGAAACCTGACTCGATAGATATTGATGCCACCGTCACAAGTCCGGTGCTGACGGAGTTTGTCGCCTGCTTGCGGACGCTGATTGAGCAGAATGAAAGCTCCGAGAAACCTCGATTGATTCTGAATGGGGATATTCTTGAAATGGCCCTGGCGGATACAAACCAGGCGGCGATGGTGTTTGAACACTTCATCGACCTTATTTTTCCAAAAGAGGGCGAGGCACTCTTTGACAAGCACCTGCTGTATATCCCCGGCAACCACGACCATCACATCTGGGAAACGGCCCGCGAGACGCAATATAACAACTTCATTTCCCGTATCCCAGCGGGAGCGGCCCTTGAGCCTCCCTGGCATACGACCAAAATGGTAGCGCCCGATCTGGTACCTGAGCATTTCCTGATAAACCTGCTCCGGCGCCACCCCCACCTGAAGGATGCAGTGGTGGAGGTTGTCTATCCGAACTACGCGATGTTTAGCAGCGATGGGCAGCAATCTATCATCGTTACGCATGGGCATTATGTCGAAAGCATCTACTCGCTGATGAGTACGTTAAATACCATGCTGTTCCCTGATCGCCGACGGCCCAAAACAGTCTATGATGTCGAGCGCGAAAACTTTGCCTGGATCGACTTTTTCTGGTCAACGATGGGCCGTTCGGGCAATGTAGGCCGCGATATTGGCCTGCTCTATGACAAGCTCCAGGATAAGCATCAGGTAGATAAGCTGCTTGGCAATTTTTCCACCAGCCTGATAGAAAAAAAACACCACTGGAAGTGGGTCGAGGCCATAGAAGAGAAGGCGCTGACCTGGCTGCTGGAATTGACGCTTGGGAGGGCCGCAACACTGGAAAGACACGAGCCAGATCAATTCTTGAGCCAGGATGCGCAGCAGGGCCTTCATTGGTATATGGAAGGTCCGCTGCTTGAGCAACTGCGGATCGAAAACCAGCAGCGCATCCCACCCAAGATCACCCTCCTCTTCGGTCACACCCACAAGCCGTTTGAAGAGGAGATGCAGTTTGACGGCTACCCAGAGCAGATGGGCGTGTACAACAGCGGCGGGTGGGTTGTCGATCAACTCCAGCCGACGCCCATCTTCGGGGCAGCAGCCCTCCTCATCGATGAAGCATTACACACCACGTCGCTGCGGCTGTACAATCAGGCGAAATTGAGAGAAGATTATCTCGTGCGGGTCGAGGAAGCTGGTTCCAGGATGGTGACGAATAATCCCTTCCATGAGCGTATCAAGAGCCTCGTGCAGCCAGCCAGCGATCCCTGGAGATCATTTTCTGACGCAGTGGCCGAGGCGGTACGGCTGCATGCCCAGGTGTTGCAGACCAAAATTAATCTTTAGAGAGACAGCCAAAAAGCCAGTCGCCTGACGAATAAACTCGCGGCGAGAGGCTGCGCCAGTGAGCCTCGCCTGCGCGGGCTAAGAGCGCCTCACACAACCCGGCACCGCTTTGCCCCGCCCCTGCCGGTTGGAAAACCGGCGGTACGCCCCACCTCTGCTCCAAGGGGGGTTTTGTTAGGCATTCTAAGACGAAAACATGGCTTTTGGCCGAGGTTTTAATATTTATAGAAGTGCTGGCGGGTTTCTTCCTCCGGGGATTTGTCAGCAAAAAAGCGACTTTCCAACCGCTTGACTGCCAGATAGGAATTCGCCAGCATTGGCCCCAACGCTTCTGTCAGGACGGCATCAGCCTGAAGCGCGTCCAGAGCGGCATCGAGCGTTTCCGGTAGGCGCTTGATGCCCCGCTGAGCGCGCTCCTCATCGCTCAGGTTGCCGGGGTCCACATCTACCGGGTCGCCTGGGTCGAGGCCGCGACGAAGGCCATCCAGCCCGGCAGCTATCAACCCTCCAAGCGCCAGGTAAGGATTTCCGCTGTGATCCGCCGGTTTTAACTCCAGGTTGGTGGATTCGGCTTCGCGCCCCCAGAAAGGCGAAGGGATGCGAATGGCGCCCTCGCGGTTATCGAAGCCATAGGCGGTATAGGCCGAACTCCAGAAGTGCGGCAGGAGACGGCGATAGGAGTTGGGACTGGCGCAGGTCAGGGCCAGCAGCGCTGGCAGATGGGCCAGGATACCACCAATAAAGTGATAGCCGGTCTGGCTAAGGCCGCCGCGCCCATTGGGATCAAAGAGCAGATTGCGCCCTTGCCCCAAGGCGCCGGGCGCGCCCCACAGGCTGAAATGGATATGCGCGCCGCTGCCAGCTTGATCGAGAAACGGTTTGGCGGCGAAACTGGCAATGACCCCATGCTGGCGGGCAACGCCGCGCACGGTTTCGCGCACAATGAGGACGTTATCGGCGGCACGCAGCGCGTCGGCATGACGAATAGAAATCTCTTGCTGGCCGGGGCCAAGCTCCGGCATAAACTGCTCGACCTGAAGCCCCTGAAGCTCCAGTGTGGCGATGATCTGATCGATGATCTGCGCCGAGGAGTCAAAGCCAATGCTGCTGTAGCAGAGGCTGCGATCAAAGGGTTCGTAGCCGTTGGGCGTTTCGCGGGCCAGATAAAACTCATGCTCTACCGCCGCCTGCACAGAGATGCCCATCTGCCCGGCAGCCGAGAGCATGCGCTTGAGGAAAGTACGCGGGCAGGCGCCCCAGGGCTGGCGGTCCTGGGCAATCATATCGCAGAGCATCATGCCCGTATTGGGAACATAGGGCAGCATTACAAACGTCGCAGGGTCAGGCACCAGGCGAAACTCGCCCACCGGCCCCATACCTTCAACCGGGGCCAGCGCGTCGACGCCAGCAAACGCTTGCATAGCGAGCGTTTGCCCAATTCCTTCTAGCATGCGGCTTGCCAGGCCATTCACATGCGTAGACTTGCCGCGAATGATGCCGCCATTGTCGCAATACATGAAGCGCACCAGGCGCAAACGCGCTTCCTGGGCATGCCGGAGGACGCTTTGTGAATCCATACAAGCCCCCTAAAAACCAGAACGGTTGGGAAACCTCGCGCAAGTTGAGAAGGCGAAATACAACTACTACCAGCGTTCTTACCAGACTTGCGCCCGGCAGTGGACACGCGAGCCTCATCTCAGAGAGACCTGGCACGCTTCGCTAGTCGGTCGCCCGAACTGTGTTCGCTACTTTAAGCCGGTTATTCAAGAGTATGTACGCCTTTTCGGTGAGGGCACGAGGTTGCCAGAAAAAGTATCGCCTTTTTGGGGCTGAAAATCAAGTTGGCTCCCCTGCTTATCCCACCTGCTCCAGCGCGTCAGCCAATTGCCGATAGACCTCGGCGGTATCAGCGCGCTGATATGGCATCTTGCCGATGCTGGCCGCGCCGCTGGCAAGACGTGCCAGCACAGCGGGAATGTCCTGTTCGGGGATACTGGAAACTTTCGCGCCGCGATAGTTGCTCAGAATCGCCTGGATCGCCTTCGGCAGCCGCTTTTCGTCAATGCTGCCATCTCCCAGGCGATAGGGCAATTTCCAGGTGTCGGGCTGCGCGGGATTGCCAACGTAGGCAAAGCAGGACACGGGGAGATGATATTTGGGATGGAGCAATGGCTCTTCCGCCTCACCGACAACATCCGGGACAGCTTCCTGGGGCAGCAGTCGCTGCTGGGGTGATGATGCAAGGTTGCATGGACGATAGATGCCATGCACGCTGAGCCACCAGAGATCAAGCGGGGGCATCGGTTTGGCAAGCGAAACCAGCACACGATCTTCCAGACCGCCATGCTGGAGATTGGCCGCATAGAGCAGCGTGCCGTCGCTGATGGCAAGACATTTGACTTTCTGCTCGGCGGCATAGCGCATTGCCTGCGCCAGAGCGCGCTCAACAGCGTGCTGGCTCCAGGCAAGCGCGCCGGGCCGCTTTGTCTCCACCAGAAGATACTTAATGCCCGCTTTCGTCAGGACAATATCAGCATACTCTACCTGATTGTTCAGATCGCCAAGTTCCCAATCCAATACCTCGGTAAACACATCCTCAATGATGTTCTCGGCCACTTTCTCTGAGGCGACCCCAAAGCGCTCTTGCTGTTTGAGGCGCTGCGCGCGTTTCTCCAAAAAGGCCGGCCAGCGCGCCTGAATACGCTGGATGCAGTGTTGATACGAGGCTAATTTCTCAACAGCGGCAATTGCGTTCGCATGCTCCAAAGTCATTGCGCTCCTCCGTCATGCACGACTTCTGGCTCACGAGGAAAAATTGAAGGAAAAAGCGGGTATCAGGCGAGTGATGTAACAATTCTATCTTATCGATAGCAGAATGGCAATAGAGAAGAGTTCCTTATTTACTTACTTTTTCTATAACAGTGATTCGGGCCAGCAGCGCGCCCAGGAGGCCAATCACCAGAAGCACGCCCCAGCAGAGGGCTGGCGACCAATGCAATAATACTCCACCTAGCGCGGGGCCAACCACATACCCCAGGCTGCTCGCCGCCCACAGCCACCCCATATAAGCGCCCCGCTGTGCAGGCGGCGCCAGATCAGCGCCCACAACGCCAAACGCTGGCGAGAACAGCATCTCTCCTGCGGTGAAGGCCAGCACTGGCAGCACGAGCCAGACTGGCGAAGCGATCAACGCGCATAACCCCGCTGCTCCTGCATACGCCAGACATCCCGCCGCCATAATGCGCGCAGCCGGGAGGTGGCTTACTGCCGTCACCAGTGGAAACTCCACGAAGATGATGAGGATCGCATTCAGCGCCATCAGGCCCCCGTAGAGCAGCGGGCTTCCCCTTTGCTCAATCATATACACTGCAAAGGTTGTCGTTATCTGGCTGTAGACCACGACTCCCAAAAAGCCCGCAAACCACAGGCGCCGAAACATGCCATCCCGGAAGGGGGCCAGCGCCTGCATCCACTGAAAGCGTGGGCGCTGCGCAGCTAACGACTGCTTCGTTGAAGGCAAGCGAATCAACGTCCATACAGCAAAGATCACAGTTGTTGCTGCGTCTAGTATAAACAGCGGGAGATAAGCTATGGCTGCGATCAATCCCCCCAGGGCGCCGCTCAGGGCTGTCCCCATGTTGATCGCCAGGCGTAGAAGCGAGATCGCTTGTTTGCGTTGGTCCGCAGGGACAACATCCGTCACCAGGGCGTTTGAGAGCGGGCGTTGCATCTCGCTTGCAGCGCTCCAGGCAAAGACGATCACAGCCAGCCAGAGAAGGGCTGAAATAAAAGGCACGAAGAGTAATAACCCTGCTGAAATGAGCAGCGTCCACGCGAGCAACCGCTTGCGCTCAATGCGATCAGCAAACACGCCCATCAACACTGACGCAATCACTCCCCCCAGCCCTGGCAAGGCCGCAATCAACCCAACCTGATCCGCTGTAAGATGGCGGGCGGAAGTCAGGTAAATGGTGAGAAAAGGCAGAACCAGCATCCCCACACGATTGATAAAAGTGCCACCCCACAGCACCCAGAACGCCCCCGGCAGCGCGACCAGCGTTGCTCGCATCCGGGCAAGAGAGCGAACCATCTGCAAACCCCTTGAGAATCAGAACAATACAGGCGTAGTATCTCTGCCAGTCCAGAGTATACAGGGCACCGGCAAGCCTGCCATCATGTCCAAAGGGCCAGTCTTCACCTGCCTCTTTGGACAGGCGGGTTGGCAGGCACACGCAAAAGCGGATATAATAAGCCTCCGTGCCTTGTAAGGAAATGAGTTTCTATACCCGCACCATAGCAAGGAGACACAATGATTACTTTTGCCATTGGTCAGGCCCGGTTTGTCCATCGAGTTGCCGGGGTCTGCATCCATGAGGGGCATGTACTGCTGCAAAGATCGGAGGATGATAGCTACTGGTTTCTGCCTGGTGGCCGGATCGAAATCATGGAAAGCTCGGAAGAGGCGATCAAGCGGGAGATGCGCGAGGAGCTAAAACTTGATGGAGATGTACAGGTAGAACGCTTGCTCTGGGTCGTTGAGAACCTTTTTATTGATGACAGCAACGGTAAGCCTAATCACGAGCTTGGTCTGTATTATCTGATTTCTTTTGGCGACCATCCAGGACTCTACGACACGAGCAAACCGCTGACCGCCATCGAGGATACTGGGGCTTTCGCGGAAGAGCCGCTGATGTTTATGCTCCGCTGGTTCCCACTGGAGGCGCTTGACGACATTCCTCTTTACCCGACATTCCTGAAAGCAGCCCTGCGTAACCTGCCCGCCAGCGTCCAGCATATTGTGCATAGAGACCCCGACGAATCAGCCAAATAGCGTGGGACTCAAGGCTATATGAATGACTCCAACAAAAATGAGCATCCGTTTGTAGTGCTGCTCACCGGCCCGGCGGGCGCGGGCAAGACAACAGTAGCACGCGCCTGGGCCACCAGCCAAGAACGACCAACAGCGCATATCTCGCTTGATGATGTCCGCGACTTTGTAAAAGCAGGTCTCGTCCATCCTGCCGATGGCTGGAAGGATGAGGTAGAGCGGCAATATCATCTGGCGCAGCAGGGCTGCGCTATGCTGGCGATCAATTATGTCAATGCTGGCTTTCTTTGTATCATTGATGACGCGATCTTTCCCCAATGGGAGAGTGTCGGTTACGCCGGGTGGGAACACTTACTGGCCGAGGTGCCCCATTATCTAGTTGTGCTGCTGCCAGAGTTCGAGTATGTTATAGAGAGAAATATGTACCGTACCGGCCATCGCCTGCTCAGTGAGAGGATGCTGCGTATTATCTATGAGATGATGGTGCCCTGGCGCAATCAAACCGCATTTCCAGTGATTGATAATTCGCAGCTAACGATTGACGAGACAGTCGCAAGGCTTCAGGTAGAGATAGAGAGGCTCAGAGCAGCCCCATGAACATCTACGCGGTCATCGGCGCGCCGCCTGAGATTCAGGCATACGCGCTGGCAAAATATAGCCGCTCGGCGCAAGCGCTGCGCGAGAGCATTGAGGAACTTTCTACGCAGCGGGCGGAGCAGTTTCTCAATACCTTCTATTTTCAGTACGGCCACCGCTCGATAGCCGACCTGGCGCATATCGCTCTGGCAATTGAGGACATCTCCATGCTGGCGGCGTTCTACGTCGTGGATGAACCACTCTGGGATGGGCAGGAACGCTCCTCGCGCTATCAGGATTTTCGCAAGAGCGGCTTCTATTTTCCGCCGCAGCTAGTGGAAGGGTCTCCAGAACGCGACGCCTACGCCCGCGCTTTGGAATATCTGCTGGGGCGCTACGAGTTCTTTGCGGCTGAACTGACTGAGGTGTTAAAGCAGGTGCAGCCGCGCCCGGCGGATATGCCTCCGACGACGTATAACCGCACGCTGCGAGCGCGCGCTTTTGACGTGGCGCGCTATTTCCTGCCGCTCGCCACGCGCACCAGCGTGGGACAAGTCACCAGCGCCCGCGTGCTGGAAGGGCAGATCAGCCGCCTGACCGGCCATTCCATCGCTGAACTCTGCGAGATTGGCGCGGCAATCCGCAAAGCATGCGAAACGCCCGCGCATAACTTCGTCGAGGGCAAGCTGCGCGCCGCCTGGGAAAGCGGGCGCTTGAGCCAGGAGCAGATGGAGCAGCAGCAGGCACTGGAAGAGGCTGGTGTGCTGGGCATCAGCGCGGCACCCACGCTGGTCAAATACACGACCCCAGAGCGTTACGGGCCGCGCACGCTTGAGGCAGCGCGCGAGATGCTCAGCCCGCGACTGGATAGGCTGCCAGATGCGCCCGATCTTTCCACAATGGTCAGGCTGGCCGAGCCGGAGAATGATCTGCTTGAGGCGTATGCCACCACGCTGCTCTATCTGACTGATGCCCAGGGGCGCAGCTACAGCCAGCTTCAGCCGCTGGCTCAGGCACTCTCTGAAGACGAGAAGCGCACGCTCTTTACGCACACGCTGGAACAGCGCGGTGAACATGACGACTGGCTGCGCCTGCACCGCCTGGGTTATCAACTGGTCTTCGATCTGCTGGTGGATTTTGGAGCGCTGCGCGATCTGCACCGGCACCGCCGCTGCGTCCAGATCATCCCTGATCTCAAGCTGCATCTCGGCTTTGATGATCCTGCCATCATCTTCCCCGCCGGGCTGGGCGCCGATGGTGCCGCGCTGGCCGCCGAACGCGGTTTGCTCGATGCGTACCGCGAAGCGATGCAGCAGGCCCTTGACACCGCGCGCAGCTTCCCAGCTTCCGACTACGCGCCCTATCTGCTGCCATTGGGCGCTCGCCAGCGCGCCCTCTTCAAGATGGACCTGGCCGAAGCCGCCTATATCATCGAACTGCGCACAGGCGTGACCGGCCACTTCGCTTATCGGCGTACAGCCTATGAGATGTATCGCCAGCTTTGCCAGCGCTATCCCTACCTGGCCCCGGCCATTCACGCCACAAATCCCAATGAAGTGATCGATCTGCTCAGGCGATAACAAGAGAAAAGGGGATCATTCCTATGGCTGCATTTGATAAAGAAGAAGCAGCGCAGCAGGGGCGTAAGGGGATCATTCCGCCCACATGGACCAGATTCTCCATCTCGCGGGTGGCGCTCTGGATCAACCTCATTGGCTATGGACTTGGCGCGCTGATCTTCCTGGCAATCCCTCTTTACTTGCTCATCGCCATGCAGGGCCAGGGTATCTCACCAGTAGAAGATGGCATCGGATTCCTTCTGGGGCTGATCTTTTTGTGGATCAGTCTCAGGTTGCTTCCTCCCGCAATACAGAGCGCCCAGCACTTTTGTTTGATGACACCCGGCGGCTTTGTTCAGGTCGCTGGCAAGAAGGTTGTCGGGCTGCCGCTTGCCGAGATCAGGAACGCTCGCATCGAGCCGGGCCTGCTGGGGGCAAAGCTGGTGGTTCAGCAAACCACCGGCAAAGCGCTGGTGCTGCCCATTGGGCGCATCTATGGCGGGCGCACGCTCCGCAAAATGGAGGAAGCATTGAACAGCACCACTAAAATACAACCGGCCAGCAGCGCAAGCACTGCGAAGATGCCACCAACCGCCAGCGCCAAAACGAGCAGCCGAAAGAATGCCAGAAGAGCCAGGCGCTAGCGCAGGCCCGATGGCGCGCTGAGGCGGGCGCGAAACTGAGCTTGAACGGCGGGATCAACGCGCTTGCCAATGCGCGCCAGAAAGATATTGGCCGGGTCCATATGAAGATTCGGTTCGCTGGCGTACATCTGCTCAAAGCCCACGCGCTGAAAAAGACTGCGAATCATCGCGCCATAGCGCATGCTGCCCAGCCCTGTCTCATCCAAATCCCAATGCCAGGCATAGCCCAGCGCGAAAAGAATCACATCCTCAAAATAATCTGGCTCCAGCGCAAACCTCACCAGCGCGTTCGCCAGCCCCAGCTTTCGCCAGTTGGTGCTGACCTCAATCGCCACCTCGTACAGATTGGGAATCCCCTCCCACCATTCATCAGCCGCGCAGATACTCACCTGCCCAACCAGCACACCCTCCGGCGTGTGCGCCACAATCAGTTCTGAATCCGGGCGGGAGGCGATCCGTTTGAGCAGTTCCTGCTCCCGGTCGGCGCGGCGCGCAAACGAGCGCAAACCTTCATCGGCCTGCAAGCGCTCCACCAGCGACGGCGGCGACCAATCGCGCAGCAAAATCGTCCCGCGCTCGGTTTCCAGTGTCTGCACGCGCGGCTCTGGCGCCCGCCCGGCCAGGCGCAGCAGATCAGGCACACCCGCGCTGGCCGCCTCCGGGCGCACTGCCGGGAACGGCGCTTCAGGTATATGAGGATGCGCGTGGGGGTACGCCTGGCGCACCTGCGCGGGCAAGAACAGCCGCCGCGCCTGCGCCACAACGCGCCGGTTGTGGCGCTCGATCTCCGCCCGGCGCGGCTTGGCCGGAAAATCCGCCAGATCATCCAGAAATCTATCTGGCAGTGGTTCGGGACTCTCCGGCTGCCAGCGTTCCAGCCAGGCAGCCGGAATGTCATCAGGCGCGGTTCTGCCGGAAAGTTCCGCCCAGACCATTGCCCAGGCGCGCGGCACAACGCGATAAATATCATAGCCGCCGCCGCCCAACGCGACCCAGCGGCCCTGACAATGCTCATGCGCCAGATCATGCGTCAGCTTTGCCTGCAACGGCGCCACCCGCGTCGTCAGCGCCAGATCGGTCAACGGGTCCCAGGCATGGGTATCACAGCCATGCTGGCTCACGATCAGATCGGGCCGAAATGCCTCCACCAGCGAGGGCAGCAGCGCGTTCACCGCCTCCATCCAGGAGTCATCTTCGGTAAAGGCATCTACCGGAATATTCACGGCAAAGCCGCGCCCGGCCCCCTGGCCCAGTTCCAGCACATCGCCCGTCCCCGGAAAGAGATAGCGGCCCGTCTCGTGAAACGAGATCGTCATCACGCGCGGCTCGTCGTAAAAGGCCCACTGCACGCCATCGCCGTGATGCGCGTCGAAATCCACATAGAGAATACGGGCCTCATATTCGCGCAGAAGCGCGGCAATTGCTACCGCCGCGTCGTTATAGATGCAGAAGCCAGAGGCGCGGTCCCGCATCGCGTGATGCAGCCCACCAGTAGGATTGAAGGCATGACGCGCTCTGCCAGACATCACTGCTCGCGCCGCCGCCAGCGTCCCGCCGACAATACGCGCGCAGACCTCGTGCATTCCCTTAAAAACGGGATTATCCCCCATGCCAAAGCCATAAACTTCCGGCTGAATCACGCGCTCGCCCGCAAAGCTGCCCGCCAGATGCTCTCCAGCGCTCAGATGCTCTACCGCATCTATATATTGAGCCGTATGCACCAGCAGCAGTTCTTCCCTGCTTGCCTGTTTCTGGATCAGGATGGCCGGATCATCTGGCGGGAGCAGGCCAGTCTTCGCCAGCAGGTCCATCAAGAGTTCATGGCGGCGCGGGCGCAGTGGATGGTCCGGGCCAAAGTTGAACTGACCCAGTTCGGGATCATGGACGAATATCACTCCAGCTTCGGGCGGCGTATCGTTTGCCGGGAGCGCTTTCTGCGTCCCTGGCTGGCCCTTGCTCTCAGGCATGCTCATGATTCCTCTCCTGCTTCTGGCCGCTCCACTTCAATATGTTCTGCCGCCAGATCGCGCAGCATCGGTTCCGGGTAAATCGTGCGCACGCGCAGCGTCACCGGCCAGCGCCCCTGCGCATCCACCGGCTCGGCCAGCAGCCCGGCCAGGCGTCCTTCATAGCGGGCAATCACCAGCAGCGCGCGAGCCAGTTCTGCCGGATCGCCGCTGTGCAGCATCAGCCGCAGGCGCGTGCTTGGCTCCTGCGCGCCCACCAGCCGCACCAGCGCGTGAAAGAGATCGCTTTCAGTGATGATGCCAACCAACCGACCTCGCTCTTCATCCGCCACCACCGGCAGGCAGCCAATCGCATTATCGGCCATCAGCCGCGCCGCGTATTCCACTGGCGTCTCTGGACTGACCGTAATCACAGGTCGCCGCATCACCGCCCGTACCTGCTGCTCGCGCAGTTCTTCTGGCGGCGTCGCGCCAATCCTGTTGCCCGGCAGATCGCGGTCCGAAAGAATACCGATCACCGCCACTGGCGGCTTTGGCGGCGGGTAAACGATATGGCCTGGCGCCGCCGGTTGGGCTTCTGGCAGCCGGACAACGACTGGCAGATGGCGAAAGCGCCCCCGCTGCAACAGAATGCTTGCCTGTTCCAGCGTATCATCCTCGGTAATGGTCACAACATCGCGGACCATGATGTCTTTGACAAGCATGGCACACCTCGCAGGTCTTTATCCAGTGAACCGCTCCAGGCCACGCTGAACATGCGACTCCTCGCCCTCCAGCAAACCATACAACACCTCCTGAAGCGGCATGATGGCGATATAGAAACGCATGCGCTCCTGGAAGGTAGCATCCCACTCCCCCTGATACCCGGCAAAAAGCGCTGAAACAAACTCCGGGCCATAGGTCTTCAGCGGGGCGGCGAAATCCATCGCGGGGTCGCCAATGGAGACATCGCCCCAGTCAATAATGCCAGTAATCGCGCCCCTGGCAGGATCATAGAGAATGTGGTCATCGTTCAGGTCTCCATGAATCAACGCCGGGCGAAAAGCAACGGCTACCTCGGACGTTAAAAAATCCTCCCAGAGCGCCGCTGCTTTTGCCCGAACAGACAGTTCCAACAGCGGAAAGACTTGCTCACGCATCTGCTCGTACAATCGCTCGTAGCGCTGGCGCCAGTCGGAAGGACCGACATCCTCAAGGCCAAGCTGCACGGCTCGCTGCCCCGGAAAGCGATGCAGGCACGAGAGGAACGCGGCAAGCTGCTGGGCAACCTGCTTTGCCTGCGCCGGAACCAGTGTATCGCTTCTCATTTCGACGCCAGAGAGCTTGCGATAGCCCACAAAACGCCTGCCCGCCCACGCACCAATAGAGTCAAAGCGCGGAATGGGCAAAGGCAATACCCCCACCAGTTCAGGCAGCAGCGCGATCTCTTTGGCAAGCTGAGCCTCGACATCTGGCCGGTTGGGTCTGGGGAAGCGAAAGATCAGCGTGTTGTTGATTTCCAACACCAGGCTATCCCAGCCGTTCAGATGCGGTTGACATGTCTCGACCACAATATCTGGGAAACAGGTTTCTATCAGTTCCCGATAGAGGGTTATAGCTGTTTGCTCAGTGTCCATTCTTTCCCTCTACGTATGATTGGTTATCTTCTCTCCAGCAGCGTTACCAATCATACCACCTTTTGCGAGCCGCTTCTTTCCAGCAAAATGATATGGTACAATATGTTCCAACCAGGCAAGGCGGCGCCACGCTGCCACAGCGCAAAGGAGGAAAAGACTACATGACAACTCGTGTGGCCGTTACCGGCATTGGCATGGTTACGCCGCTTGGCAACGATACAGCAACAAGCTGGGCTGCCCTGACAAAAGGTATCTCCGGGGTTGGCCCCATCACGCAATTTGACGCCAGCGGCCACGAAACCCGCATCGCTGCCGAAGTGAAGGGCTTCGACCCGCTGCTCTATATGGACCGCAAAGAAGTGCGCCGCAATGACCGTTTTGCGCAGTTTGCCCTCGCGGCTACAAAGCAGGCGCTGGACGACGCCAAACTCGACATCGCGCCTATCGCTGAAGAGACGGGCATTATTATTGGCAGCGGCATTGGCGGCCTCATCACCATGCACGAGCAGTTCAAGCTGCTTTTTGAGCGTGGCCCAGACCGCATCAGTCCGTTCTTCAGCGCCATGACCCCCATTGACCTGGCGGCTGGCTCCATCTCGATTGCTCTTGGCCTGGGCGGCCCCAACTTTGCCGTCGTCTCTGCCTGCGCGACTGGCGCGCACGCGATTGGCGAAGCCTACGAGACCGTCCGGCGCGGCGATGCGCGCGTCATGGTCGCCGGAGGCTCCGAGGCTGCCATCCAGCCGGTCTCTATCGCTTCGTTTGGCAATATGCGCGCGCTGTCTCGTCGCAACGACGACCCGCAGCATGCCAGCCGTCCGTTTGATGCCGAGCGCGACGGCTTTGTGATGGGCGAGGGCGCGGGCGTCCTCATCCTGGAAGACTTGGAATACGCCCAGGCGCGCGGCGCGCGTATCTACGCCGAGCTTGCGGGTTATGGCGCCACTGCCGACGCCCACCACATCACCGACCCCGCCCCGGAAGGGCGCGGCCTGGTTCGCGCCATGCGCCGGGCGCTGCAAAAGGGCGGCATCGCCCTCGAAGAGGTAAACTACATCAACGCGCACGGCACCAGCACACCTCCCAACGACCGCAGCGAGACAGCGGCTATCAAAAATCTCTTTGGCGCGCATGCTTATAAGCTGGCCGTCAGTTCCACAAAATCCATGACCGGCCACATGATGGGCGCTGCTGGCGGCGTCGAAGCGGCCATCAGCGTGCTGAGCATCTATCATGGCATCTTGCCGCCAACCATCAACTATACGCACCCCGATCCTGAATGCGATCTGGATTACGTCCCCAACGAGGCGCGCCAGGCAGACGTGCGCGTGGCGCTCTCCAACTCGATGGGCTTTGGCGGCCACAACGCCGTTCTGGCCTTCCGAAGATACGCAGGCTAAGCGCCGCTTACACCCCCCTTGCCGGTCCACTCCCCACCCTTGTCGGCCTGAGCATATGACATCATTGCCAGAGGGTGGCACGTTGGAAACGTTGGGAACGCTGGCACTTGGGGCCGCTCTGCACCTGGGCTGGAACACCACAGAAGCGTGACACCCCTACCAGGGAGGTGTCACGCTGCGGTCACGCTTGTGCTTTGGAGCAGCGTGTGCAACAATGGGGATGAGGAACGGTAGAGGCGTTGGCGGAAGCCACGCGAGCAGAAGGGCCATTTCATGCGGTGCCTGGACCCTGGTTGCCCCTATGGCGATAATCCAGCAGATGCAGTCATTTGCCGCTGTGGCTTGCTGCTGCCCGGCGCAGCGCTCAGCGGGCGCTATCGCGTGGAGCGTTTGATTGGCCGGGGCGACGTGAGCGTCGTCTATCAGGCGCGTGATCTGCGCCTCAAGCGCGATATTGCTCTGAAAGTGCTGCGACCCTCGGCCAATGACCAGGCGCGGGCACGCTTCATCAATGAGGCTGAACTGGCCGCCGCGCTCGACCACGCCAATATTCTGACGGTGCTGGATTTTGGGCAGGACGGCCCAATTGCCTATCTGGTCATGCCCCTGATGACTGGCGGAACACTGGAAGATATTCTGCGGCAATATCAGGGGCCGATGCCGCCAGCAACGGCTGCCCACTATTTCCGCCAGCTTGCCTCTGCCCTAGACTATGCCCACAGCCACCCCAAAAAGATTTTGCATCGGGATGTGAAACCCTCCAATGTTCTGCTCCACCCGCGCGACGGGCGCCTCCTGCTGGCCGACTTCAGCATCGCCCGCGCCCTGGAAGCCGAGCGCCGCCTGACCGCTGCCGGTCTGGCGCTGGGCACGCCCAATTATGCCGCGCCGGAGCAGATGCGCGGCCATCCCCTCCAGGCCAGCGATCAATATGCTGCTGCGGTCCTGCTCTACCAAATGTTGACCGGGCGCCTGCCCTTCACCGCCGATTCAGTAATGGAGCAGACGCGCCTGCATCTCTACGAACCACCACCACCGCCCAGCAGCATCAACCCGGCTCTGCCGCCGGAGGTTGACGCGATTGTGCTGCGCGCGCTGGCGAAAGACCCGGCAAAACGCTTTCGCAGTGTCGCGGCCTGCGCCGATGCGCTGGAGGCCGCGCTGGCGCTGACGCCCCTGCCCGGTAGAGCCGCTGCGCCTGCCAGTCAGGAAGCCGAAACTGCATCAGGGGCAGCGCAAGGACTCGTACCGCCAGCCTCCGTGCCAGCCGGAGCGGGGAATGCCCGCACGCTTCTGCCCCCTGGCAGACGCTTGCACAAGGGGCGCTTTGAGATCATTCGCGCCCTGCGTTCAGAAGCAGTCGGCGAACTCTATCTCGCCCATGAGCATACGCAGCAGGCCAGGCAGCGCGCTCTGCTGCGCCTGGCCGATTCATCCGATGGGCCGCGCACCGCGCAGCGCGTGCGTGAATTCTTGCAAGTGGCCCATCTCTTGAAATCCCTGGACGAGCATCCAGCAATCCCGCGCATTTATGAGTCATTTGAGGAGGGTGGCGAAACCTTCTTTGTGCTTGAATATATCCAGGGGGAATCGCTGGCAACGCGGCTGGCGCAGGCCGGAAAGCCGCTCCCGCAAGAAGAGGCCCTGGGCGCCGCCTCACAAATCCTGGACGCGCTCATCACGCTGGCGCACCTGACGCCGCCAGTCGTACATCGCAACGTGAAGCCGTCCAATATCCTATGTCGCTCCAGAGATGGCCGGGCCTATCTGGTCGGCTTCGATACCGCCTTTGCAGCGGCTCCGCCCGCCGCTGGCGAGAAGCTCAAGATCGAGCCACGCGGCACGCGCGGCTATTCACCACCAGAGCAGGCCGCACGCGACCGCCTGCCCGACCCCCGTTGGGACCTGTACGCGCTGGGCGCAACCCTGCATCATCTCTTGACGAACCGTGACCCTCAGAAAGAGGCTCCCTTTCATTTCCCTCCGGCGCGCAGCCTGAATGCTGCGCTCTCGCCGCAGGTGGAACAGCTTCTGACGCGCGCGCTGGCGCGAGACGCGAACAGCCGCTACCATACCGCCATCGAAATGAAACGCGATATTGATCGCCTGCTCGGCATTTCGTGCCCCCGCTGCGGATCGCCAGTGCGCAAACAAGCGCGCTTTTGCGGGCACTGCGGCACACGCCTGGCCGCCCGCAGCGCTGGATAACTTCGCCAGCGCATCATCACCAGAGATCAGAGTGCGCCTCTATCTATGTCATCTTCTTTTTCGACACCCTGCCAACCCTCTTGCAGCAGAACATGCTTTTCTTCCTGCTGCTTCACAGCAGAAAAGAAATAGAAAGCGGCACATGCTGTGACAGTTGCCTGCCGCTAGCCGTCTCATGCTATAGTTTTTATAGGGACTATCATTATTGTTCTGGCTGTTCGGTGATAGGGGCCGTTGGAAGGAGGATTGCTTGATGACATCAAAGGATGAAATGATAGCCGCTTCCGGCCAATCCACTCCTGATATGATCTCTCCAGATGGTTCTTCGCGTTCCGGTTGGCTTGCCCGCCTTGTTGGCTTATGGACGGCCCGCGCTGCACGGCGCGCGGTGTCCCTCAATGGATCGGCGTCAACATCCATAACTGTTCCGGGTAAAACGGTCTTTGTCTTGCTAGGCGGTGGCGCGCGTGGCGCCGCCCAGGCCGGGGCGCTGGCGGTGGCACTGGAACAAGGCGTGCGGCCCGATGTAATTATCGGCGTATCGGCTGGCGCCTGGAACGGCGCGTATCTGGCCGTCAATCCAACCGCCGAGCGCGCCAGAGAACTCTGCGCCATCTGGGCTGGACTCAAAAATAGTGATCTGCTTGGCGGCGGCTGGTGGCGGGCAGCGGTGAGCGCCGTCTCCGGGCGCGCGTCGCTCTACAGCGCTGAGGGGCCGATACGGGTAGCGCGCCGCTACATGGACAGACATTCCTTTGCCGAACTCCAGGTGAAGCTGTATATACTAGCAACCAATCTCACCACCGGCCAGCCAAAACTCTTTTCTTCAGGCCGCGTCTTACCTGCTGTGCTGGCTTCGTCGGCAGTTCCCGGCATTTTCCCTCCCGTTATTCTGGATGAACAGGTCTATGTAGATGGCGGGCTGCTGGAGTGGGATGCCTGCGCGGAGGCGCTGCGGCTGGGCGCGCAGTCTATTTATCTATTCGGCTGCGGCTCCATTGGCGAACTCTCGCCCCGGCTTGCGCTGCCCAATGGCGCTGCTAGAAACGCGGCGGGCAAGGCACCCACCCGGAAAGGGCGCAGCGGAAAAGAACAGCCTGGCGACGAAGAAGACCAGGGCCTGGAGGAACAGAATCTGGCTGCTAACCTGTTGGATGTTCTGGAGCGCTCCTGGGATGTCGTCAGCCATTATCAATTCCGCCGCGCAGTACAGGATTTACGCGCGGGTGGCGCCAGAGTCGTGTCGATTGATCCCCAATTGCCACCATCATCGCGGGCGCTGGATTTTAATCACAGCGAAGCGCTCATCACCGCCGGGCGCGCCGCCGCCCAAGCAGCGCTGGCCCTGGAGACTATGCCCGCAACCGCCTGATGTCAGGAGAGACGCAAGCGCGCCGCATGAGCCAAGGTACTCATGTGGCGCGCTCGTTTTTCTCTGAAGCGCGGCTATTTCCTTCGAGGAACGCCATATGATGAAACGATGAAACAAAGTACGCAATGAACATCTCTAACAGTTCACAATCCCGCCACCCTGTAGCATCCTGCTTCTTACAGGGAAGCCGGGCCAGGAACAGCAATGTGTGCATGCCGATTCATTACCGATCTGCCGCTGCCGGTGAACCGGCCAACAGGCGAAAAGAACGGGGAAGGGACACGATCTGATGATCGAGACAAGCCGTGAACATGACATCTACTCCTATGAGGCGTTCACGCAGCATGCGTTTTATGCTGCCGTGAACCGCGCGCTGGTCGAGCGGGCAGTAGCGCAGCTTACAACGCGCCCTGCTGGAGAAAGGCTCTATGTTGTTGATCTGGGCTGCGGCACTGGCGCTATCACCCACATGGTCGTTGAAGCGCTGAAGGCGCGCGGGCGCGACGCGCGAGTAATCGGCGTTGAGCCATCCGCTGATGCTCTGCGGCTGGCAGAGCGCCGCCTGGCCGGATCGGGGATGGAAGTAAGCTTTGTCCAGGGAGACTCTGCTGATCTGGCACGCTTGCCAGTTCGACCGGATGCTGTGTTCTTCTGCAATGCCATCCATCTTGTCTCTGACAAGGACGCGGTGATCGAGCAGATTGCCGCCGCGCTCGCGCCGGGTGGCCTCTTTGCCTGCAACAGCGCGTTCTTTACTGGCGCCTACGCCGAAGGCACCGAACGCTTCTATCGCCTCTGGACACGCCGGGCCATTGGTTGGCTGCGCCGCGAACACCCCGAAGTGCGGCTCTCGCGCGACGCCCACGCGCTGGCAATGCAGTGGCTTTCGCAGGACGACTATGCCGGGCTGCTGCGCAAGCACGGCTTCCAGGTACTGCACAACGAGCTAGATGAAGCGCTGATGCCGCTGCGTGCCTGGCAAGATATTGGCCGCTACTGGCTCTTCATCGAGGGAGCGCTGCCGGGCGCGCCTATTCCTGTTGGGGCCGACGCGCTGGAAGCCAGCGCGGCAGAGGCATTTGAAGAACTGGGCCTGAGCGTGGTGCCGCGCAACTGGCTGCAACTGGTGGCTCAGAAAACATCGGCATAACCTCGCCCTCACAACCGAGCGCTTGACTTCTTCTGCATGCGTGCGGCATGATATGGGTGTCCAGGAGAACCCGTCATCAACAAAGCTGTCTTCATCTTCAGCATGCAGAGGAGGCCCTTGTCATGGCTACGGCAACCATTCACGGCTCTTTCCAATTCCCAACGCTGGCGGGCAGCATCCCACCCTCTACCCAGGAGGCAATGGATCAGGCGGTACAGACGCTCCAGGAGAAGAAGCAGGCGTGGGTGATGGTCTCCGTCCACGAGCGTATTGCCCTGCTTGATCGCCTGATTGCCGACTGCGCCGCGCTTGCCCCGCGCTGGGTTGCTGCCAGCATCCAGGGCAAACGCATTCCGGCAGACGCTCCCGCTGCCAGCGAAGAGTGGTTGACCGGCCCCTATGTCACGATCAAATTCCTGCGCCAACTGCGCCAGGCACTGGTGGATATTGAAGCCACCGGGCGCCCGAAGATTCCCGGCCCTGTCACCACGCGCCCGGATGGGCAGGTGGTCGCCCAGGTCTTCCCCTACACCTCCTATGACAAACTCTTCTTCAGCGGCGTGCGGGCTGAAATCTGGATGGAACCGGGCATAACAGCAGAGGAATTGCCCAAAACCCAGGCCGCGATCTATCAGGATAAGCAGCATGCGGGCAAGGTCGCGCTGGTCCTGGGTGCTGGAAACGTCTCCAGCATTGGGCCAACCGATATTCTCTCTAAGCTGTTGATGGAAGATCAGGTGGTGATTTTCAAGAGTAATCCAGTCAATGCCTACATCGGCCCCATCATCGAAGAGGCGTTCAAAGCGCTCATCGAGCCGGGCTTCCTGCGCATCGTCTACGGCGGAGCCACCGAAGGCACCTATCTCTGCAATCATGCTGGCGTTGATGAAATCCATATCACCGGCTCAGATAAGACCTTTGAGGCCATTGTCTTTGGCCCAGGTCCAGAAGGTGCCAAACGCAAGGCCGAGCGCACGCCGCTGCTGAAGAAGCGCGTCACGGGCGAGTTAGGGAATGTCAGCCCGGTGATTGTCGTGCCTGGCCCCTGGAGTCCTAAAGACCTGGCCTATCAGGCCGAACATATCGCCAGCATGCTCACCAACAACGCGGGCTTTAACTGCAACGCCACGCGCGTGATTCTCACGCATGCTGGCTGGGGACAGCGCGAGCCGCTGCTGCAAGCCCTCCGCAGTGTGCTGGCCCAGGTGCCGCTCCGCAGCGCCTATTATCCAGGCGCGCATGACCGCCAGCGCGCGTTTGTCCAGGCACATCCAGAGGCCGAACAGATCGGCACGCCCGCCGAAGATCAACTTCCCTGGACGCTGATTGCAGGCGTGGACCCGGCGAAAGAAGATGATATTGTCTTCACAACAGAAGCCTTCTGTAGCCTCTTCGCTGAATCAGCGCTGGAAGCAGCCAACGTTGTTGAATATCTTGAGCGGGCTGTCGAATTTGCCAACAATCGCCTGTGGGGGACGCTCAACGCGACCATCCTGATTCATCCCGCCACTGCCAAAGACCCGGCAATCGCGGCGGCACTTGACCGCGCAATTGCTAACCTGCGCTACGGAACGGTTGCCATCAACTATTGGGCGGCGGCAGGCTTTGCGATGGGCACGCCCAGTTGGGGTGGCTTTCCCGGCCAAGATATTTACGATGTCCAATCCGGCATTGGCGTCGTCCATAACACTCTGCTCTTCAGCCGCCCACAGAAAACCGTCATCTACGCCCCGTTCCGCTCGATGCCCACTCCGGCCTGGTTCGTCACGCAGGGCAAGATCGCCAGCAAAGTCTATCCAAAGCTCACCAGCTTTGAGGCCGCGCCATCGCTCTGGAAGATTCCCAGCATCATGGGATCAGCGCTCTTCGGCTAACCCAAAATAAGCGCCCCATCCAGCCCGGATGATTTTGCTGGATGGGGCGCGCATTCGCTGGACCAGGCACACTACGCAAATTCAGCAATCACCTTTGCCAGCGCCTCGCGGCTGGGGCGCACGCGCTCTTCAGGCAGGCGTGCCAGCGGCTCGTCTGGCAGCCGCTCCAGTTCGGGGAACGTAGGCCGACTCTCGTTCACATAAATCAGCCCTGTAATGAACTCTTGCTTCTGGTGCGCCTCTTCCAGCAGGCGCATCGCCGCAAAGCGATCTGTCGGATCATGCGAGTGATCCAGCTTCTTCAGCCGAATCACCGACCCATCGTGCAGGCGCACATCTGCAGCCTGTCCCGGCTCATAATCCACTGTAATCTCTTCGCGGGCTGGAATAAAGGTAAAGTCGTTAATCACCTGCTCGTGCGACTTGCCATAGGAATAGCTCTTGGTCGAATCCTCGTGATCGTTGAAGGTCACGCAAGGGCTGATAATATCCAGAACGGCTGTGCCGCGATGACTCAGCGCCGCCTTTAGCAGCGCCTCCACCTGGCGCGGATCGCCTGCGAAGGAGCGCGCCACAAACCCACAATCAGCAACTACCGCTTCCAGGCAAACATCAATCGGCGGGAGTTCGTTTAATCCGGCATATTTCAGCTTTTGCCCCTCGTCTGCCGTTGCCGAAAACTGGCCTTTCGTGAGACCATAGACCCCGTTATTCTCGACAATATAGACCAGTGGAATATTGCGCCGGACCATGTGCTTGAACTGGCCGATGCCAATACTGCCAGTGTCGCCGTCGCCGCTGATGCCAATCGCCGTCAGGGTGCGATTCGCCAGGGTTGCGCCCGTCGCCAGCGAAGGCATGCGGCCATGCAGGCCATTAAAGCCATGCGACTGGCTCAGGAAGTACGCCGGGGTCTTGCTGGAGCAGCCTATGCCGCTCAGCTTAATCACCTGTGTGGGCTTGAGCGAGAGATCATACGCCACCGAAATAATGCGCGCCGAGATCGAATCGTGCCCACAGCCCTTGCAGAGCGTCGAGGGCTTGCCTTTGTAATCGGCCCGTTCGAGACCAATAAGGTTCACGTTTGGACTGGAAGGAGTCATCTGCACTGCCATAGTAGTTAACGCTCCTGTTCAAGTATTGCCTGGGCGATCCAGCGGCTCGTCAGCGGCAAGCCATCGCAGTGCGCGATAGACACCATCCGCCCGGCCACATCTGGCGCCTCGGTCTGAAGAATTTTGTGGACCTGGCCGTCGAAATTATTCTCGACGACATAGATGCGCGCGTATTTATGGGCAAACGCCTGGAATATATCTTCTGTTGGCAAGGCGCGCAGCCGCAGGTAGCTGGTCTTGATGCCCCGCTTCTCCAAAAACATGCGGGCCTCAACAATGCCAGGGTCAGTCGAGCCATAGGCAATCAAGCCGACTTCGGCGCCCGGCACTTCATCCACGACTGGCTTGGGCACCAGCGTGCGCGCCGTTGCAAACTTCTTCGCCAGCCGCTTCAGATTCGCTTCCCACTCGTCAGCGCGTTCCGTATACGCTGCCTGCGCGTTGTGGCCGCTGCCCCGCGTGAAATAGGCTGCCTTGGGATGGTCGGTGCCCGGAATCGTGCGATAGGGAATGCCATCCCCATCAACATCTTCATAGCGGTGGAAGCCACCCAGCCGCTGCAAATCCTCAGCGCTCAGCACCTTGCCGCGATCCATCGGCTGCTCTGGATAATCAAATGGGTCCGTCATCCAGAGGTTCATGCCCAGGTCCAGGTCACTCAGCACAAAGATCAGCGTTTGCAAGCGCTCGGCCAGATCAAAAGCGCGCCAGCCAAACTCAAAGCATTCTTTCATATTGGCAGGCAGCAAGCACACATGACGTGTATCGCCGTGCCCCAGATAGTAACAGGAAAGCACATCGCCCTGTGAAACGCGCGTGGGCAGGCCAGTGCTTGGCCCCATACGCATAATATCCCAGACCACCGCCGGAACTTCGGTAAAATAGGCCAGGCCCGCGTATTCGGTCATCAGCGAGATGCCCGGCCCGGAAGTTGAAGTCATCGCCCGCGCGCCAGCCCAGCCTGCGCCAACTACCATGCCCAGCGCCGCAATCTCATCCTCGGCCTGCACAATGGCATAGGTATGTTCGCCCGTCTGTGGGTCCACGCGCAGCGCTTTCGCGTGTTCGGTCAGCGCATCGATCAGACTGGTCGAGGGCGTAATCGGATACCAGGCGGCAACGGTGAAGCCACCAAAGACCGCGCCCAACGCGCTGGCATTATTGCCATCGATAATGATCTTCCCCTGATTCGCATTCATACGCTCCACGCGATAGGGGTCGCTTTTGACGATATGTTCTTTAGTATACTTGATTGCCGCCTCAACTACGCCCATGTTCAGCTTGACCGGGCCGGGTTTGCCATCAAAATGATAGTTCAGCGCCGACTCAATCTCTGCCGGATCAATCCCCAGCAACTCCGTCAGCGCGCCTACATAGACCATATTCGCCACATAAGGCCGACGGTCAGCAGTTGCGCCGGAATCCTTTGCCATCTGCTGCACAGGCAGCGTATAGTAGATAATATCGCTGCGGTCCTCTTTCAAATGCCACTCAGAGGGCAAGATACAAACACCGCCCGGCGGCAGATTGGCAATATCCTCAGCCGCCGTCGCCAGATTCATCGCTACCAGAATCTCGGACTTTTCGCGCCGCGCGATATAGCCATCTTTGCTGAGCCGGATGCTAAACCATGTGGGCAACCCCTGGATATTGGACGGGAACAGGTTCTTGCCACTGACAGGAATGCCCATCTTAAACAGCGCGCGCAGCAGCGTCGTGTTGGCTGTCTGGCTGCCGGAGCCATTGACCGTTGCAGCCACAATGGAGAAGTTGTTGACTCCGGCGGGTGTATCAAGAACGTCGGATACCAACGCACCTCTCTGTACGTCAGTTACACTCATTGGCCGATCTACCTTTCTCTCAGAGGATTTTAAGGAAGAGAACTGGGATTATCTACTTGTCATAACAGTAATTGTACACCGAATCCGCCAGACTTGCACGCAGCATCAGGTAGCCGCACGAGCGGCGCGTCTCAGCAGAAGATGTGGCCGGAAAATGAGTAGATTTGCCGATACATCCCAATGCCCTTTCATGTAATCTTTTCGGTGGGAAGTCACGTAGGCCAGGGCGTGAGCTAAAAGCCTACATCACTCTTTCAGAAAGGAAACAACCATGTACGGAACCATTGCGCGCCTGCGGATCAAGCCAGGCATGGAGGACAAATTCCGGGAGGTAGGGCGCGCGGCTGAAGCAGCCCACATCCCAGGCCATGTAGCAACCTCTATCTATCGTATGGATGCCAACCCCAACGAATATTATCTGGTGGTCGCCTTCACCAGCAAAGAAGCCTACCAGGCAAATGCCGCCAGTCCAGAGCAGCACGCGCGTTTTCTGCAAATGATGCAAGTGCTGGACGGCGAGCCAGAGTGGCACGATGGCGAAATCTTGTCTTTAGATTCATAGGCTGGTCAGCGCTTTAGCCCTCGAACAATTTCTCGCCGCGATGCAGGCGCAGGGCGACCTGAGAGGTCTGCCCCTGCGCGCGGCGTGGGTACACACCCCTGGACATTTGGGCAGATGGCTCTAGCTACGCTGGTCGCGTGGCCGCAAAAAGTGTACGTCGGAAGGGATAGAAGACCGGGCTGGCTGGAAAACGCTGGCGCAGCCGCTCGCGGTAACGCGCCAGAAACGGCTCGTGCAACTCTTTGGGCAGATGCTCAAAATAGGGAACGAGCGCCGTCCCCGAAGTCCAGTCCGCCAGCGCGTCGGCATTTTGAAGCACATGCGGATAAATCTTCTCAAACACCGTAATATCCGCCGCGCCCTGGGCATAGAGCAGTTCAGCATACGCCTCAATCGACAGCACCGGCACAACGCGCTCCCAGCCGTCCAGCGCCCCGGCAAACGGCTCCTCGCGGACAGTTTCGAGAATCAAAGTATGGCTCGGATGGCCGAAGTTCGAGGGAAGCTGCACAACCAACTGCCCGCCGGGACGCAGCAGCGAAAAGAGCCGGGGGATGAGCGCCGGGTGATTCTCCACCCAATGCAGCGCGGCGTTGGAAAAGATCACATCCCACTCACCTGTCACCGTTTCAATGGTGCCCAACTCAAAACGAAGCCCAGGGCGCGTGTATGGCGCGGCTTTTGCCAGCATCTCCGCTGAGCTATCCAGGCCCAGCACATCGCTGCCCGGCAGCGCGTCAGCCAGGCGCCGCGTCAATTCGCCCGTCCCACAACCCAGATCAATCACTCGCAAGCCTGCGCGGCGCTGTATCAACTGCAAGAGGTCAACAAAAGGCTGCGAGCGCTCTTGTTGAAATTGATGATACCGTTCAGGATTCCAGGGCATGAAAACGCTCCTTCAGATTCCTACCAACAAAGATGCTTGCCAGAAGCCAGCCAAACATGATATACATAACGCATGAGAAATGAGCCTGCAAATCAGTCATCTCCTGATTCCCTGCTTGATATGTCCGTTCCAGCGTTGGGCCGCGCTCTGCGCGACGGCTCGGTTTCACCTGTGGAACTGGCCGAGGCCGCGCTGCGGCGCATTGAAACTGTTGATGGGCAGATACGCGCATTCGTGACCGTCACCAGCGAACGGGCGCTGGCAGACGCTCGCCGCGCAGAGCAAGAACTACGCTCAGGCACAGATCGTGGGCCGCTGCATGGCATCCCCATCGTCCTCAAAGACCTGGTGCTTACCCGCAATATCCGCACGACAGCCAGTTCGCGGGTGCTGGCCGAACATGTGCCAGACGAGGACGCCGCGATTACCGAACGGCTGGGCGCGGCAGGCATTGTGCTGCTGGGTAAAACCAACACGCACGAGTTTGCCTATGGCACGTTCACACCGCCAACGGCCAACCCTTGGGACACAACGCGCGTCCCCGGCGGCTCCAGTGGCGGCTCAGCCGCTGCGCTGGCCGCGCGTATGTGCCCGCTCGCCATCGGCACCGATACTGGCGGCTCCATCCGCATCCCAGCCGCTTGCTGCGGCGTCACCGGGGTGAAGCCCACCTATGGCCTGGTCAGCACTTACGGCATCATCCCACTGAGTTGGTCCTTAGACCACGCCGGCCCGCTGGCGCGCTCGGTGGAAGAGTGCGCGCTGCTGCTGGACGCGCTGGTTGGGCATGACCCGCGCGACCCGGCCAGCCTGCCCGATCCCAACAATCAGGCCAGCTATGCCACGCCTTTGCAGCAAAATGCCAGCGAAATGTGGCCGCTGGCTGGTCTGCGCCTGGGAAAGCCAGAGGATACCTATTTCACAGCCATTGACCCAGAGATTGGCGCGGCAGTCCAGACTGCGCTGAAGACGCTGGAGGATTTGGGCGCGCAGATTGAAGGGGTACATCTGCCAGATGAACTGGCCGGACTCTTCAAAGCCTATCGCGGCATCCAGATGCCAGAAGCAGCGGTGGCGCATATCGAAGCAGGCTGGTGGCCTGCTCGCGCTGACGCTTACAGCGCCACTGTGCGCAGCCGTCTTGAGATGGGCGGACAACTGCCCGCTGTTGACTATGTGCAAGCGCAGCGCCTGCGCCGCGCCTTCAGCGAAGGAGTCCGCGCGCTGATGCAGCGCGTGGACGCGCTTGTCCTGCCAACACTGCCCATTGTGCCGCCGCGCCGCGATCAACTGGATCAGCCCATTCTGCTGGGGGACCGCGAGTTTGATGCGTCCAGCGCCCTGCTGCGCTTCACCTTCCCGTTCAATATGACCGGCCAGCCCGCGCTCTCGCTGCCGTGCGGCTTCTCCACTTCCGGGCTGCCCATTGGCCTGCAAGTGGTGGGACGCCACCTGGATGACGAGACAGTGCTGCGCATCGGCTACACTTACCAGCAGGTCACTGACTGGCATACACGCCGCCCGCCCCTGTAAAGCCAGGAGCAGCAGGCAGATCAGAGAGGAGATAGCCTTGGTCTAATGAGAGCTGCCATCATCACCACTGCCACTTCCAGAGCTGCTGCCCCCGGAACCTCCAGGCTCGCCGCTGCCATCATCCCCATCGTGATCGTCGCCCGACCCTGGCGTGCTGCCCGGGCCGGGGGTTCCTTGCCCGCCGTGATCGTCCCCATCATTTGACCCACCGTGCTGATCGTCGCCTTTCTGCGTTATCTGAGCAGCGGTTCCATCGGGGTTGAGTACCCCAACGGTATACGTGCCGCCGGGCCAGTCTGAGCCATTCACCTCAACAACCAACTCTGTCGAGGTATTCTGGCGCACCGTGCCGCGTGGTGTGCCGTTGATGAGTACATGCGCCCCTGAAGCAAAGTTGGTGCCGGTCAATCTCACCGTCCAGGCATCGTTCGATCCCTCAACCGCTGTTACCTGGGTAATCGTTGGCACCGGGGCGCCAAGAACCCCCAATTGCTGGGTGAACGCCAGCCGCATGGACCAATCCACCGATGGCAGCAGTTGATACAACGTTGCGCGCTCATTGCCCAGCGTCTCCTCAAGCGATTGCTGGATAGCATCGCGTTCTGCTCCAGCAGGCAGCGATGCCACCGCCGCTTGGCTGTCGCGCGTCTCCGTCGCCACAACGCTCAGGGCCTGGGTAATATCATCATCTGAGCGCCCCTGACTCACCTCGGCCTCCAGGTCGCTAATATCTCCCTGCAAATTGCTGATCTGAAGCCGGGCGCGGTCTGCCGGGTTATTGGTCGTTGTCAGTGCAATCTGCTGCTCAAACTGTTTCACACCGTAGAGAAAATCACCAGGAAGGCTGGCGCTGGCAGCGCGCAGCACCCCCACGCAAGCCAGCACCACCACTGCTGCTGCCGTGAGGGCAATCATCCAGGGACGACGATAGAGCGGACGGCGCGCATCTGCCGATGGCCGAGGGCCACCTTCAATCATCACGATGCGGCCATTGCGATGTGCGCGCGCCTTTGCCCGAATACGTGCCTCAATACGCGCAGCCATGTCAGGCGGCACCTCAATCTCGTTGAGTTGGGCAAGCGCCTCTGCCGCGCCAATTCTGGCAGAGTCATCGTCATTCTCAGGCACGGGCGAGAAACGACCGTGAAGTCGCTGCTCAATCAGGTGGTCCAGATGGTCTTCACGATTCATATCCGCCCTCCTTTCCGTCGGCGCGCCGGACTTGCAAAGCCCAGCCGTTCCGCCAGGGTTCCCAACGCCCGAAACTGTAAGGCGCGCACGGCTCCGGGCTGCTTATTGAGCGCGCGCGCCAGGTCCTCGATACTCTGCCCGGCTAGAAACCGTCCAATCACCACAATCTGCTGTTCAGTCGTCAGGCTGCCCAGTGCCAGCCCCAACTCTTCCAGCGTTTCGCGCCACTCTTGTAATGCTGCTGGATTGCTGGCAAGATCAGTCGCCATCGGCTCAGCCATCCAGCGCGCGTCATCCATCTCTGCATCGTCCTGACTCAGCAAGGGAACCAAGTGCGCCTCACTGCGCTTGCGATGCCACCAGGCTCTGGCAATCTTTCCCTGAGCGATCTGAAGAAGCCAGGCGTAAAAACCTGCCTCATGGTCAGCGCGTAAGTCGCTGATGGACTCCACCATGACGAGGAACACATCAGCGACGACATCCTCGACCAGATCAGGCCGCCTCACCCGCGCCAGCACATAACGATAGATCACCGGCAAGGCGCGCTGATAGAGTGTAACCAGCGCCTCCTCGTTGTGCTGGCGTGCCCGCTGGATCACCTGGGCAAATCCGGTGATAGAAACTGGCTCCTGGCTGGTCGTAATCTACCTCCTCAGTGACGCATGAACGAATTGATTTCTTTGAAGCTAGCCGCCTGAACCATTATCGCCTGAGCCACTACTGCCCGAACCGCCATGACCACTGGACCCTCCATTGTCGCCGTCACCAGAGCCACCATCCTGTCCATTGCTGTCCCCGTCTCCATGTCCACTCTCATCCAGCTTGATCTCCCTGGCATAGAGCGACCCATCGGCGCGTTTGACCACTTCAACCCTGACATGCGCCCCGACGACGAATGGATTGCCCCCGTTGTCCCCATCTTCCCTATCGATGTTAGTTTTGGCATCGAAGGCAATGGTCACGGCAGCGCTGCCATCGTCTGGCGCCAGTACAAACGTCTGCCCGGTTGTATCTATCGACTGAATGGCCCCAAACAAATGCTCGTCTTCCCCAGGCTCTTGCTGCTCATTCTGGATAAACTCGACCTCTTTCGCATAGAGCGACCCATCGGCACGCTTGACCACTTCAACCCTGACATGTGCCCCGACGACGAACGGGTTGCCTCCATTGTTCTCATCTTCCTCGTCATCGGCTCTGGTGTTGGCATCGAAGGCAATGGTCACAGCGGCGCTGCCATCGTCTGGCGCCAGTACAAACGTCTGCCCGGTTATATCTATCGACTGAATGGTGCCGGTCAGTGTCGTATCTTCTCCCTGCTCAGGCTGGCCGGTCTCCGTCGGCTCCTGATCCCCATGCGCTGCTGCCTGTGTGCTGTTACTTGATGTCAGCGACGCCAGATGACCTTGCGCTGCCGCCACAACACCTGTACCAATAAGAATTGCCAGAGCCATCGCGCCGACCAACAGCGCAGTACGTTTTGGTCCCTGCCAGTTCATCATGACTGCCTATCTCTCCTAGCATACGTCTCTTTCATCACATTTTTCAGAATGCTAGCATTCGTTGGTCGGCCTCTTCCAAAAGCCTTCAGAGAGATAGTGCTTCTTGTGAACGATTTGTTATGCGTAATTTCTAGCAGCGTACCAGACAGGGGTATCCAAATCTGTTGAAAAGAGTATAATAGCGCGCATATACAAGAACCATTGGGAGCGGCGAATCAGCATTGCTATCGCGCTCGCCACTCAGAACGATTGCCTTCCTGGCAAGCATGCGCCAGAACCACTACATCTCACAAAGGGGACCATTATGCAGGTTGGGATTGGATTGCCTAATGCCGTTCCAGGAACTGGAGGGCAACTGCTTATCGAATGGGCCAGGCGTGCCGATGCCGGGCCGTTTGCCAGCCTTGGGGTCTTAGATCGGCTGGTCTACGACAGCTATGAGCCGATGACGGCGCTCGCCGCTGCCGCCGCCGTGACCAGCCGCGTCCGGCTCGTGACCATGATCGTCGTTGGCCCCCTGCACAAAACAGCCCTGCTGGCAAAGGTTGCCGCGTCGGTAGACGCGCTTTCCGAAGGCCGACTCGTGCTAGGTCTTTCGATTGGCACGCACCAGGAAGATTATGACGCCATCGGCATGGACTACCACTCTAGAGGCAAACGCCTCTCAGAACAACTTGCTACGCTGCGCTCCTGCTGGGAAGATGGTACAATGGGGCCGAAGACCGCGCAATCTGGTAGCCCACCCGTCCTGGTTGGCGGTCTGAGCGACCAGAGCTTTGCCCGTATGGCGCGTTACGCCGATGGCTATGTACATGGCGGGGGACCACCCAGGGCATTTGCCCGCGCCGCCGAAAAAGCCCGCGCCGCCTGGAGCGACGCCGGGCGCCCCGGCAAGCCGCAGCTCTGGGCACAGGGCTATTTTGCGCTGGGGGATGAAGCCATTGAAGCTGGTGCAAAATATTTGCGCGAGTATTACGCTTTCAGCGGCCCTTTTGCTGAAACCGTAGCTGGCGGCCTGCTCACAACGCCCCAGGCCATCATACAATTCTTGCGCGGCTATGAAGAGGCCGGATGCGATGAGGTGGTCCTGCTGCCAACGGTGCCAGACCTGGCCCAACTCGATCATCTGGCTGCTGTTCTGTATGGGTCAGATAGATATGCAACCAGCCCACTCTCAATGAGGCGATAGGGTGAAAGGCAGCCCTCCAAGAGAGTTGCCGAGGCGATAGCGCTGCGCGCTTGATGGGAACCTCTCAAGTATGAAAATCGTTATTCTTGGCGGTGGACCTGCGGGTCTCTACGCAGGTATCTTGATTAAGAAGGCCAATCCGGCGCACGACATCACAATTATTGAGCGCAACCCGGCGGATGTGACCTATGGCTGGGGTGTCGTCTTTTCTGATCGTACACTGGCCTCCTTCCAGCGCGCAGACTTTCCCACCTATCAGCAGATCGCCAGCCGCTTTGTTATCTGGGATGCTATTGATACCCGCTATCGCGGCGAAACTATTCGCTGTGGCGGTCATATCATTGCCAGCATCTCGCGCAAAGCATTGCTGCGCATCTTGCAGCGGCGCTGCGCTACACTGGGCGTGACCATTCAATTCAACCACGAGATCAAAGACCTCATCTCCCTCCCTGCTTTCGATCTGCTGATTGCCTGCGATGGCATCAACAGCCTGGTACGCACAACCTACGCCCCCATCTTCAAGCCTACCATCACGCCTGGCAAAGCGCGCTATATCTGGCTGGGCACCAACAAAGTGCTGGATGCCTTCACTTTCATTTTCCGCGAGAATGAACATGGGCTATTCCAGGTCCACGCCTACCCTTTTAGCGGCACAGGCAGCACCTTTATTGTCGAATGCGATGAGGCGTCGTGGCTGAAAGCTGGCCTGGACAAAGCTGACGAGGCGCAAACCCTGACCTATTGCGAGCAGCTCTTTGCCGATGACCTGAGCGGAGCCAGGCTGCTTTCCAATAACTCCCGCTGGATTAATTTTCCCACCCTGAAGACACAGCGCTGGCAGCACCAGAACGTCGTACTGGTAGGCGACGCCGCGCACACAGCCCATTTCTCCATCGGCTCTGGCACAAAGCTGGCAATGGAAGACGCCATCGCGCTGACCAATGCGCTGACGCAGCACCACGATCTAGAGACGGCTCTCAAAGCCTACGAAATGGAGCGTCAGCCGGTCGTCGAAACCTTTCAGCGAGCCGCCCAGGAAAGCCAGACCTATTTCGAGACACTCAAGCGCTATCTGGGTCTCGACCCCCTCCCTTTCACCTTCCAACTGCTCACGCGCAGCGGCAGAATCACCTATGACGATCTGCGCCTGCGCGATGCACGCTTTGGCGAAGCGATTGACCGCTGGTTCGCCCAGCAGAACATCAGAGATGCGCCACAGAAGGACGAGCCAGCAGAACCCATCCCCCACGTATCAAGAACCAAGGGATCAGCCAACCTCACCCTGCCCGCGAGGCCCCAGAGCAAGGCTTCAGCCGCCATGAAGCCGGAAAAACCGGAGATGAACCATCATCAACCGCAGGTTTTGATCGCACCGCCGCCTTTATTTGCGCCTTTCAAGCTGCGCGGCACCATCCTGCCCAATCGCGCTGTGTTCGCGCTGCGCTCTGCCTGCCCGGCAGAAGATGGCGCACCCAACGATAACTATTTGGCCGAATTCATCCGCCAGGCGCGCGGCGGCGTAGGTCTGGTTCTGACGCCGCTCACCGCCGTTTCTGCCAGGGGACGTATCACACCAGACGACCCCGGCATCTATACTACCGCGCATAAAGCCGCCTGGGCGCGTATCGTAGACCAGTTTCATAGTCAGACCAGCGCAAAGATCGCGCTTCGCCTGGGGCACGCCGGACGACGTGGCGCCACGCGGCCACGCGCTGTCGGTCTGGATCGCCCGCTGAGCGACGGGGGATGGCCGCTGCTCTCCGCCTCGCCGCTGCCCTACACGCTGCAAAATCAGACGCCCAAAGCAATGGACCGCGCCGATATGGACGACGTGCGCGACGGTTTTGTGCGCGCCGCTCGCATGGCAGGCGAAGCAGATTTCGATATGTTGAGCTTGAACGCCGCGCACGGTTATCTGCTGGCGAGCTTCCTTTCGCCCCTGACCAATCTGCGCGGCGATGAATATGGCGGGACGCTAGAAGCGCGGCTGCGCTTCCCGCTTGAAGTCTTTGATGCTGTGCGCGCTGCCTGGCCGGAGGAAAAGCCGCTCGCGGTGGCACTCTCCGTAACCGACTGCGCCACAGGCGGCTTTACTGTCGAGGATGCCATCGTTGTTGCCAAAACCCTCAAAGCGCGCGGGTGCGATCTCATCGAAGTGCTGGCGGGCCACACCATCCCTGACGCCGTGCCCGCCTACAGGCGCGGCTTTTTGACATCCCTGTGCGACCGGGTACGCAACGAGGCAGGCATCCCAACAATGGTTGGCGGCTACCTGACCACCACCGACGAAGTGAATACCATCCTGGCCGCCTGCCGCGCCGATCTCTGTATTATGGAGCCACGCCTCTAGCAAACAAATTCGCGTCAGATCGTGACTTTCTCGTCATTTCTTGACTGCCCAGTCACAGGGACCGTATGCTGGCGAACGAATGAGGAAAATCCACTGATATGATACTGATAGGGTGGGATTCTGGGGATTCTTACATAGACTCTAGCCAACCACAAAGAAAGGATAGATAGGTATGCCTAAAGGGGAGTTGACGCTTGCCGGGCGGCGCGCTGTCGTGACCGGCGCGGGCAGGGGCATTGGCCGCAGCATCGCTCTGGCGCTGGCCCACGCCGGAGCTAACGTGGCCGTGACAGCGCGGACGCAATCTGAGCTTGAAACGCTGGTAGCTGAGATTCAGGCGCTGGGCCGCCAGAGCCTGGCGGTCTGCTGTGATGTCACGCAGCCTGAGCAGGTAGGCTACATGGCAGAAACCTTGCTGACGGGTCTGGGCGGGCTGGATATTCTGGTCAATAACGCGGGTAACGCGGGCAGCCATAAGTTTCTCAATCACCCGGATGATCTCTGGCATCGAATGCTGGCAATCAACCTGACCAGCGTATACTATGTCACGAAAGCCTTTGTGCCGACGTTGATTGACCAGCGCCGGGGACGGATTATCACGGTTGCTTCGATTGCTTCTAGAGTAGGAGACCGCTATATCGCGGCGTATACGGCTGCCAAGCATGGCGTGCTGGGGCTGACCCGCGCGCTGGCCGCCGAGCTGCTGCCCTACAACATTACTGTCAACGCAATTTGCCCTGGCTATGTGGATACCCCCATGACAGATGCCAGCATCGCCAACATTGTGGCCCGCACCGGGATGAGTCCGGCGCAGGCACGCGAGGCGCTGGAAAAGATGAGTCCGCAGCATCGGCTGATGGAACCAGCCGAGGTCGCGGCGATTGCCGTCTTTCTGGCGCAGGACATCGCCAAAGGTATCACCGGCCAGGCGATTAACCTGGATGGCGGCGGCGTCATGTCTTGATCTGCCAGAAAGAGGCCCGCTCATGAGCTACGACTTTTTATACGAGGTAAGCGATGGCATCGCCACGCTGACCTTCAATCGCCCGGAGGTGATGAACGCCCTCACCTTCGAGGTCTACGCCCAGCTTCGTGATCTCTTCGCCGGGCTGCGCGCCGATGATGCGGTCAAAGTCATCGTGCTGACGGGTGCGGGCGACAATTTCTGCTCCGGCGGCGATGTCCATGAGATTATCGGCGAACTTTTGAAGCGCGACATGAAAGGGCATCTGGAATTCACCCGCATGACTGGCGCAGTGGTCCAGAACATGCGCCTGCTGGACAAGCCGATTATTGCCGCGCTGAACGGCATGACCGCCGGAGCTGGAGCAGTGATCGCGCTGGCTGCTGATCTGCGCGTGGCCTCGGAAAAAGCCAGGTTCGCTTTCCTCTTCAGCAGAGTTGGCCTGACGGGCGCCGATATGGGCGCGGGCTATCTCCTGCCGCGCGTGGTTGGTCTGGGCCGCGCTCTGGAGTTATTGCTGCTGGGTGATACGATTGACGCAGCAGCGGCTGAGCGCTTTGGCCTGGTGAACCGCGTGGTGCCTCATGCCGAATTGATGGACGCGGCCTATGCCTGGGCCAGCAAGTTAGCGCAGGGACCAACTTTGGCAATCTCGATGACCAAGCAGATGGTCAATTATGAACTGAACATGGACCTGATAGCGGCGCTGGAAGCCGAAGCCCAGGCGCAGGCGTTGATGCTGATGGGCGACGATCATCGCCGCTTCTATGAGGCTTTCAAAGCAAAAGAGCGGCCCACATTCACGGGCAGGTGAGGATACGGTATGAGCCGATTTGCCTTCTGGCGCCGGTCTTCTCAACAGGAGGCCGCTCCCATCTCCCGCCCCGGGCAGCGGTATCGCTGGCTGGGAGGGCGTCGTTATCTTGCAGGCGTTCCCTATGCCTTGCCGAAAGATTTCCGCGAGGTCCAGCGTCTCGATTTCCAGCATTTTTTCCTGCGGCATGCTATGCGCGGCAATTATCTTGCACCCATTGGTCAGCCCGCGAGCATTCTGGATGTGGGCTGCGGGACAGGGCGTTGGGCAATGGAGATGGGCGCCCAGTTCCCGTTTGCGAACGTCGTTGGGCTTGATCTGGTCTTGCCTGAAGATTTTTCCCCATCATTGGGTCATGGGCTGGAGCGGCGGCCTGAAAACGTGGTCTTCATCGAGGGCAATGTTCTCAATGGCCTGCCCTTTACCCATGCCAGCTTTGATTTTGTCTACATGCGGCTGCTGTTCATGGGGATTCCAGCAAACGATTGGCCCAGAGTCATCAGCGAACTGGCCCGCGTGACCCGCCCCGGCGGCTGGGTTGAATCGCTCGAAACCTTGCGCGTTGGCAGTAACCGCAGCCCGGCTATGAAGGTCATTATCGAATGGGGCAATGAACTGCTCAAACGACGCGGGCTTGATCCCTTTATTGTTCGCCGTATTCCAGAGATGATGCGCGCCAGTGGATTGATTCAAGTCACAACACGCGAACTGCCCAAAGAGACGCAGACGCGGCACGGGAGAAGCAGCCGTAAAACGACAGGGCTTGCGATGATTGAGCATCTCAAGCCGCAAATTGTGGAACAAGGCATTGCAAAAGCGGACGAATACGACCGGGTGGCCGCCAGGGCGAAGATCGAACTGGAACAGGATAGAGAGCCAAGGGGCATGCCAGCGTATGTGACTTTTGGGCAGCGCCCCCCATTGACATGAGAGGCAAGCATGGGGAAAACGATCATCAATCCCGCGTCGCTGGGCCGCCCCAGCGGATTCAGTCATGGTATCCTGACAACCGGTGGGCGCATGCTGGTTCTCGCCGGGCAGACGGCTTTTAATGCAGATGGACAACTGGTTGCGCCGGGCGATCTGGTTGGACAATATGAGGAGGTGCTGCGCCATTTGAAAGTCGTGGTGGAAGCAGCGGGCGGGACGATGCAAGACATTGTAAAGATCAACATCTTCGTGAAAGATCGAGACGACTACCTGGCACATTTGAAGCCGCTGGGCGCGGTGCATCGATCTTTCTTCGGCACCTATTACCCGGCAACCGCGCTCTTTGAAATCTCACGTTTTTATCAGGATGGCATCCTGGTTGAGATTGAAGGGCTGGCAATGTTGGACGCAGCGGAGTAGTATACAGGTAACAACAACGTGCAGATCATAACCAACGTGAGCTTAGGTGCAGAGGAAGCAGCGTCTTACAACACCAACTGAAAGGCATGAGTTAGGCGGCAGCCCTGCCTGAAAAGAGGGAGATATGTCAAAGGCGATCCGTATCGGATTGATCGGTGATTACCGCCCAGAAGTCAAAGCACATATTGCCATTCCCCGCGCTGTCGTGCTGGCATCATCTGATCTGGCATGCAGCGCTGAAATATCCTGGCTGGAGACACCCCTGCTGGAAGAGATGAGCGAAGAATCGCTCGCCACGTATAATGCGCTCTGGTGTGTGCCGGGCAGCCCCTACGAGAGCATGAAGGGCGCTTTACGGGGCATCCAGTTTGCCCGCGAGCATGGTATCCCGTTTCTCGGGACGTGCGGCGGTTTCCAGCACGCGATGATCGAATATGCCAGAAACGCGCTGGGGCTGGATGAAGCAGATCACGCAGAATCGAATCCCGGCGCCAGCATGCCCTTGATGGTGCCGCTTACCTGCTCCCTTGTTGAGCAAAGCGGCAAGATCACATTCCGCCCAGGTTCGCGTATCGCCACCATCTATAACCGACTTGAGGCAGAGGAGCAGTATCATTGCAGCTATGGCCTCAATCCCCGCTATCAATCGCTGCTGGAACAGGGTGGCATCGAGATTACGGGCTGGGACAGCGGCGGCGAGGCGCGCGTCTTTGAGCTTCCAGGCCATCCGTTCTTCATGGGGACGCTCTTCCAACCGGAGCGCTCGGCTTTTAAGGGTGCTGCGCATCCGCTTATTCGAACGTTCTTACAGGCGGCAAGAGATACCCAGAAAGCTGCGCCTGCTAAAGAGCAGCGACCGGACCCCAGGCGCATTAACAAGATACGCTCTCAGCCGCGTTCTGCGTGATGAAGCGTGCTGGCGAGTAAACTCGCGCCTGGAGGCTGTGCCGCAAAGGCCACGCAGGCGGCCTGGGGGAAGCGTGTCCCAATGAAAAGAAGATTCGGCAGGCAGAAAGGAACAGCAGGTTTCGCATGGACTTCAACTTGACGCCTGAGCAGCAGCAGGTCCAGGCCAGGGCGCGCCAGTTTGCCGAGCAAGAGGTTGCGCCCGTTGCGCGCGAAGCAGATGAGCAAGGGATCTTTCCCCATCATCTCATCAAGCGCATGGGTGAACTCGGCTTCCTGGCCGGGCCGATTGAGCGAGAATATGGCGGCTCCGGCATGGATTACGTGAGCTACGCGCTGCTCTGCGAAGAATTAGGGCGCGCCGATTCTTCGGTGCGCGGCTTCCTGACGGTCCATACCAGTTTGGTCTCGCTCTGCATCCGCGATTGGGGCACAGAGGAGCAGAAGCGGCGCTATCTGCCGCAATTAGCAACTGGCGAGATGATCGGCTGCTACGCGCTGACCGAGCCGAACGCTGGCTCTGATGCTGCCAGCATGGAGGCTACCGCGCGCGAGGATGGCGATGAGTACATTCTGAACGGTGAGAAAATCTGGATTACCAACGGCCCCAGCGCGCACCTCGCCATCGTGTTTGCCAGCCGAGACCGCGCCGCCCGGCATCGTGGCATCTGCGCCTTTCTGGTCGAGACCGATACGCCCGGCTTTCGCCGCGAACGCATGCCGGGTAAAGAATTGGGGCATCGCGCCTCAGAACACGCGCATATCTTCCTGGAAAATTGCCGCGTGCCCAAAAGCGCGCTGCTAGGCGCGCCAGGCGAAGGCTTCAAAGTCGCCATGTCCGCCCTGGATCGTGGCCGCCTGGGCGTGGCCGCCGGAGCGGTTGGCGTGGCGCAGGCGTGCCTGGACGCCTGTATCGCTTTCACTACACAGCGCCGCCAGTTCGGCCAGCGTATTGCCGATTTCCAGATGATTCAAGCCACGCTGGCCGATATGGCCGCCGACCTGGAGGCGGCGCGGCTCCTGGTCTATCGCGCCGCCTGGACCAAAGACCAGGGGCTGCCTGCCACCAAAGCAACCTCCATCGCCAAACTCTTCGCCACTGAGGCTGCCATGCGCGCTGCTTCAGAAGCCGTCTTGATGCACGGGAATCGCGGCTATTCCAACGAATATCCCGTCGAGCGCTACTACCGCGACATTAAAGGCATGCAAATCTACGAAGGCGCCAGCCACATCCAGCGCCTGATTATCGCCCGCGAACTTGTCGGGCGCGATACATAGCCCTTTTGTGCGCTTGATCCCGGTGTTCTTGATCAGTGTGGTAAAGTGGAAGCTGAAAGGGGGAGTGAGGATGCCGGAAAAACCAGATTATGATCAAATAGTCAAGTTATCGGCGATTACCGATCCCCAAGGTTTTCTTGATGTGTTTGCGCCAGGTTTGAAGCTCTATGCTACTCGCTCGGAAGAGTTGCCCTCGCAGGCGCGGCGAGCTGATGAGGTTTGGGAGGTGGTCTTTCCGAGCGGAAAACACGGCATCCTTCATATCGAATTCCAGACCCAGGTAAAGGATGATAGAGGACTACGGCTGGCCGAATACGCCCTTCGGCTCTTTCAACAATACCAATTGCCTGTACTTTCGGTTGTCATTTTTCTGCGACCCGCCACGCAGGTACCTACACCGCCTTTCGGATGGGATTGGGACACCCGGGAAGCACTGCGTTACCATTACGAAAGCATCCGGCTCTGGGAGCTTTCAGCAGAACAGCTTTTAGAAACAACCTTTTATGACATCTGGCCGTTCGCCGCACTGATGCACAGGCAGGTGACGCTGGAGTACGAAATAGAACTGGCAAAGCGGCTGGCGCAAGCGCCAGTTGAACGTGAGCATCTGGGCGACATTATGCGGCGGTTTGGCATCCTGGCGGGCGTCCGGCTCTCCAAGAGCGAGAGTAAAAAGTTGACAGAAAGGATCAACGCAATGATGAGCGAAGAAATTCTGAAAGAGTCAACATATATTCAGGCGCTCATAGAGAAATGGGAGCCTGTCATCCTGGCAAAAAAAGAAGCTGAAGGCGAAGCCAAGGGCATGCACAAGATGGCCCAGAAAACTCTGGAAGGCAAATTTGGCACGCTTAGTGATGATCTGCTGACGGCACTGGAAGCCGCTAGCCCAGAGACGCTGGAGGACATTGTAGCCCACATCAGTACCGATACGTTGGAGCAGGCACGCGAACGACTGGGACTAAGCTAAAGCTGCTGTGAGAAATTGACACTGCCGTCAAATCAGCCCATCGTAGGAGGCAAACACCCATGGCCTATTCCGAGTTCTGGAACCCCAAGAACGAGACATTGCCCCGCGATCAATTGCAGGCGCTGCAACTCTTGAAACTGCGCCGCATGTGCGAGTGGGCCTACGCCAACACCGCCTTTCATCGGCGCCGCTTCGATGCAGCGGGCTTCAAGCCAGAGCAGCTCAAGACGCTGGATGACATCCGCCGCATTCCCTTCATGACGCGCGAGGAGTGGATGGAATCGCAGTTGGAGCATCCGATGTTTGGCGATCTGCTTGCAACCGGACAACCTAACGCCATCCGCTATCACCTGACCTCCGGCACAACCGGGCGCACGCCTATTCGCGTGCTGGACAGCATGAAGGATTGGGATTGGATCGCCGAGATGTGGTGCTATGGCCTGTGGGGTTTTGGCGTTCGGCCTGAAGATACCGTCTACTTTGCCTTTGGCTACGGCTCGTTCATCGGCTTCTGGGGCGCGCACTACTGCTGCGAGAAGATTGGCGCGCTGGTTATTCCAGGCGGCGCGCAGACCACCGAGGCGCGCGTCAGGCAGATTGTCGAGATGGGCGCAACCGTCGTTTGCTCCACGCCCACCTACGCGCTGACGCTCTGGCAAAGGGCCAGGGAGCTAGGGATTGATCTGGCAAAAGAGAGCAAGGTCAATAAGATTATCCTTTCCGGTGAGCCAGCCGGGTCTATTCCTGCCGTCAAACGCCAATTAGAAGAAGCCTGGGGCGCAAAATGCGGCGATACGGCGGGCATGACGGAGCTTGGCACCATCATGATTTTTGAGTGTTCGCACCAGCCGGGCGGCACGCATATTATTGAAGACCACTTTATCGAAGAGGTGATTCATCCGGCGACCGATGAGCCAGTGGGCTATGGCGAACTGGGCGAGCGCGTTGTTACCTCCTTTGGGCGCGGTTTCATCCCGGTGATTCGCTATCGCACCAAAGATATGGTGATGAAGGTTCCGGCAAGCACCTGCGACTGCGGGCGTACCGGCGACATCTACGACGGCGGCATCCGGGGCCGCTGGGACGATATGAAACTCATTCGGGGCACGAATGTCTATCCGCGCGCTGTCGAGGCGATCATCCGCGAATACGCCGCTATCGATGAGTTTCAGATTTACATCTGGCGCAAAGACGAGCTTCAGGATGAGATCACCATTAAGCTCGACATCAAGCCTGGCTTTGAAGATACGTGGCCGGACCTCCAGCAGCAGCTTGCGAAAGACCTGGCAAGCGCCCACGAGGGTCTACGCTTTAACCTGGAGCGTATGGAATACGGCACGCTGCCCCGCTTTGAACTGAAGGCCAGGCGCCTGGTGGATGCCCGACCTGTTGCCAAATATTAAGCTGCCTCCAGCAGTTCTTTCTAAGGAGCGAGAGCTATGACGAATACTGATCTCCTGGGCAAACCACTTACCGGGGAAGAGCAAGAACTGCTCAGCGTCTATCAGGCGCTCAAGAAGCTGGCGGCCAGCAATGATCTGCCTCCCTGCGCGGCGCGCAATGTGCGCAAGGCGCTGGCCTCCATGTGGCAGGCCACGAATGATCTGGACCTGCAATTCGAGCAGCTTTACGATCTGGGCGTGTGACCAGCCGTGCCTGCCTATTCGCTTCTACCTGGAGGTTGGCCTGCTGGAGCGCGGCGTCATCCGTGACGCCGCGCCCGGCCACATCGTAGCAAACCGGCATCTGCGAACGCTGCTGCAAGCGAAAGGGTTATAACTGAATCCGAATTTTCTAGCATGTTCTCCTGTTTTGTGGCGTTTTCTGGGCCTTGACAGGCTGGACCAGGCATGCTATTCTGCCTCTGGTGTTGGAATCCTGGCCGGGCGAACACCAA
>Ga0209581_1000267_pt1 | contig 147194 bp, 120 predicted proteins | sample Coa_R2_FD_187160 | JGI IMG/M metagenome (GOLD analysis project Ga0209581, IMG submission 187160) | Surface soil microbial communities from Centralia Pennsylvania, which are recovering from an underground coalmine fire - Coalmine... | ecosystem: Environmental > Terrestrial > Soil > Unclassified...
ATTGGGTTGGCGACGATTATGATCCCGATGCTTTCTCCATCGACGAAATCAATCGGATGCTCGCGCCTCGGCGTGGGCGTCGGGGCAAAACTTCACGTGGTTGGGCACCAGCCCGGTAAACAAATACCTTTCCCATTCCTCCCTTCAAGACGAAAACGTGCTTGGCGACACCTGCAAGCTTGGAAGCGAAATACTGGAGATGCTCTGTCCGGCCGGTCAGAAGCAACGGGCAACGTCCCGATTCTATGGCCCGCACGATGTCCTTGGTGATCATTTCGTTGCGCGAGGCATCGTCGACGAGCGCGGCGTAAATGTCCTGGATCGTTACCTCCGTGAGTTCCGGAGCCATTCGGAATTCCGTATGGCGGGGAGTGACTTTATGCTCAAAGGGAGTAGTTTCGGTCATCGTCCGGGCGCTCATGCTGAACCGCACGGGGCCACACTGCATGTAAATAATCGGATGGTGGCCGTCTTTTCGCGTCGGCGTGGCGGTCAGACCGACAACATACTTGGCCCTCACCTGCCTCATCACCTGTTCGAACGTGAAGGCGGAAATGTGGTGGCACTCATCGACGATCACTTGGCCGTATTCCGCCACGAAGTCCTTCACTTCGTCGTTTCTATACAGGCTTTGAATGACGGCGACGTCCACAAGGCCGGTACGGTCACTCTTCCCACCACCTACATGGCCGATCGACTTGGCCGGAAGATCCAGGAACATTCCAAGACGCTCCTGCCACTGATCGAGCAGCTGCTGCCGGTGAACTACAACCAGAGTGTTGACCTTGCGTTTCGCGATTAGCCAAGCGGCAACCGCGGTCTTCCCGAATGCCGTCGGTGCGCAGAGGATACCTTCGTCGTGTGCGGTAATCTTCGCGACGGCTTCCTCCTGAAATGGTCGAAGCTGACCCTGGAACTCCGCTTCAATCGCGGTGCCCCCGTACCGTTCGTCTCGAACTTCGGGCCGGATCTTGTGCGCCTCGAGAAGAGCCAACGTCTCCATCAGGCATCCACGAGGCACAGCGATATGCTGGACAAATTCCTGACCGCATGCGATTACACGCGGCTTGTCGTACGTCGAGAGCCGCATGGCCTTCGCCTTGTAGAACTCCGGGTTCTGAAAGGCTGCCAACCGGAGTAGCCGATTGAGCATGGCTGGAGGCAGACCCTTACTTTCCACGTAAACAAGATTCGCCCGAACGATCTGTACAGTCTTTGGCACCGGCCCTTCAACCGGCTTCTCCCGTCGTTTGCGGGAAGGTGGCAAGGTCCACGGGTCTTGTGACTCCTCATCATCGGCGATGCTCATCCGAACTCCGATCAGGTCGCCTTTTCGCTGAGCTTCCGCGACGATCTCCTCCGCGGCGTCAACCGGCATTCGCCGGATGGTCGAAAGGAACTGCCACTGGTCCGGATACCTGTCGAAGTCGGAGTCAATAAATACGCTGTTTCCGGCGTTGCGCGGTGCAAACTGTAGCGGCAATGCAATCAGGTTTCCGAACCCTCCCTTGGGCATCGTGTCCTGGTTGGGGAAGAACCGATCGTAGGAATCGAGGCCGACCTGATGCCTACGCTCCATGGTTCGCGTGAGCAGTACACAACCGAGTTTGCGCGCAGTGATCGCCGGCAGCGCACGGTCAAAGAATATCCAAATGTGGCCACCCTTGCCGGAACGAGAACGCTCCAAAGCGGCGGGCACGCTAAACTCCTGGCAAGTCTCAAGGAAAGCCAGGGCGTCATACTCCCAAGTCTTCTTGTCGAAGTCTGCCGCGAGAAACCAGCACGTTTCGTCTGGAAGCAGCGGGTACACACCGATGGTTTCCTTTCCCAGGAGGTGGCTCTCGATGACAGCATCGGTGATCGGGAGGAACTTCCGTGTCTTCTGGTCGACTTTCTTTCGGTCCTCCGGCCGGCTTTTGTTGATGGCTTTCCAGTCCTTTATAACGGCTGGCATATACCCGTGTCGGCCGTCATCATTCTCCCATCGCCGTGCGTAGACGTCTTCCCTCCCGCGAAACAGGCTGCGAAAGAGCGCGATTCGCTTTCTGGCTCGTTCCTCCTTATCCACCGGCGCCACCTCAACGGTTTTGGCTGGAGGCGGATTTTCTGGCTGTAATTGCGGTATCGGAATGTTATGAACCGCCAAGAGCCGCCGCAAGCGAGCGTTCTCCTCGCGGAGACGAATATTTTCCTGTTCGGGAGGTTCGAAAGGAAGAGAGCCTGAATCGTTCTCAGTCATACCGCGTTTGCCGCTCTGTGTGCTGTGCCAGCACTCCCTCAAGGAACTCCCGGACCTGAGCAAAGGCCGCGACGAGATCCGTCGGGAGCCCGCATTCCTCCGCTAGGGCGTGAAACGGAATCTGCCAATCAACTGGCGGGGGAATCAGATCCGCGGCCAAATCGTGTGTTCCTCTCCTCTCGAAGGTCAGGCGCAACGCGTCCAGAATCAGCCGTTTGTTCATTTCACCCGCGCCAATCAGGAGGAAACTGGAGTGTTGTGGATCGCCGGAGTCAGAAAGGTTGCGCCTATGGCTACAAGAGAATGGTTGGGCGGAAGTGGTCATGGAGAGCACCCGCTCGTATTGGAAGTCCATTTTCAATGTGCTGGAGTCCAGCAAGCGGGCCATCGTTGGGATGCCTGCGGTCAGAACGACACTCCCAGCAGCAGTTCGACTTGGTTCCGCTTCGTCCTTGAGCCAGCGCGGTCTGAATCCGCCGCCCAATGCGTGTATCGTGCGAGAGGGCCAATCCTTAATCTCCACAACTTCGCTTCAACCCCGATTCCTGCAGTGCCCCCATACGCAGATGGCCCCGCATCATTCAAATTGCCCGCAACCCGAAAGGATGGTCCGGCCTCAATGAACGGATTAATAAAAGCGAAACTGAACGTGTACTTCGCTAAAGTCGGGAATTGCCAGGTCACTACGGTCGCCGGAGATATGCTGTGGAGCGAACCATCAGAGCGAACACCGGCCATTGTCAGATTCATTGGACGGTACAGTGCGTTCAATTCGACCGCAACGCCGCGCCAAGGCAGTCGCAATTCCAACGCGGGGCCGATCACGTAATCCTTGACGGTTGAATATGAGCGTGCCAGGACCTGCTCAATGCTACCATCAGCCGCAAAGATGAAACCGGTCCTGTCATGCCCGAAAGCATCCGTTAGCGCCGCGCCGCCGATGAATCCAAATGAAAAACGCCGCGCTGAGAATTCAGTGCCGCCGGAGGCATCGGAGCCCACGGTAGGTGTTCCCTGTGCGAATACAATGATCGGAATGAGCAACACAAATAGAGTTCTAAGTGCTACTGATTTCGTCTTGTTCATCAGTTCTACGCCAGGAAAAAGGTATTGCAGCACTTTTTTTGCCATTTTTGGGACACCGAACCATGAATTCGTCCGCTGTCTTCTACCGGAACACAAGGGTTCGCTGCCTGCAGGGAGAGAACCGAGGTGGCGGGCATTTGGCGAAGAAGGGCGCCACTTGCGTAACTGGACGTGCGGCGCCTAGCGCGCGAACTTCACCCAGCCGAACGCGGTGGGCGTGTGGAACGAATGCACGCCCGGCGGCAGCGGCGACCAGGTGCTGTCCTGCTTGTTGGTCAGGCCCCCGGTGCGCATCAGGTTCAAGCGCCACTGGTCGCCTTCCTGCGGCGGCGTGTGCGCGGCGTCCCGCGCGAAGTTGCGGAAGGGAATGGCCAGCTCCATGATCCAGTGATCGTCGTCCGGGGACTCCTCCTTGCGCGGCAGCCCCTGGTAAGTGGTCCGGTAGCGCACGCCCTCCGGGTCCCACGTCGGGCCTCCCGTCCACCAGGTGGTCCGGCAGCGGTTCAGCATGGCCCCGATGGCGTTGATCTCGAAGGTGTAATAGTTGGTCACCTGGCGCGGGTCGGGGCTCAGAAAGATCTCCACGCAGTCGTCCCGCGAAACCGGGCCGTGGCGCTGGGTGACCGAGGCCGAGATGTGCCGGTCCTCGCAGTACCAACTGACGTACAGGTTCTCCTCGTCCCACAGCATCTTGGCGATGGTCCGCTCTTTGTCTCCGCTCTTCCACCAGTTGAAATGAAATTCGCCCACCGGCGCTGCGCCGCGCCAGGCGGCCTCGTCCAGCTTTCCGTCGATCACGATCGGCGAGGAGGCGCGGTGGATCTCGTAGAACGCCGCGGTCTGGCCGGCCGCGGCTCTGGCGGCCAGCGCCAGGACGGCCGCGAGGCGGATCACTTTTTCACCAGGTACACGGCCACTTCGGCCAGCAGGTTGGGGAGCAGCGAGATCTTGCGTCGTCCTGAGAGGTAGTAGCACCGTTCGATCTCGATGCCCTCCTTCCGCATCAGGCTCTCGAAGTCGTCGACCGTGAGGAAATGGATGTTCGGAGAATCGTACCAGTCGTAGGGGAACAGCGGCGTCTTGGGCGCCTGGCCGGTGCGCAGCATGGAAAGGCGCACCGTCCAGTGGCCGAAGTTGGGGAAGGCCACGATGGCCCGCCGGCCCACCCGCAGCATCTCGCGCAGCACCTTGAGGGGCTGCCGCGTCTCCTGGAGAGTCTGGGAGAGGATCACGTAATCGAAGGCCTTCTCCGGGTAGTCCGCCAGCCCCTCATCGATATCGCCCTGGTAGACGGAAACGCCGCGCGCGATGGCGCGCTGCACTTTGCTCCCGGAAATCTCCACGCCGCGCGCATCCACGCCCTTGTTTCCCGCCAGCCACTCGAGCAGCTCGCCTTCGCCGCAGCCCAGGTCCAGCACCTTCGTGCGCGGCTCCACGATTTCGCCGATGATGGCGTAATCGCTGCGCCCCAGCAACTCCCTCACGAAGGGTTTGCGCTGCGACGGGGCTACGTTGGGCTGCGCGGTTGTCATAGCCTTTCGAATGTACTTGCCAGGAACCCGCGAATCAAGTCGGTCTGCTCCGCCACGTCCACCAGAAACGCGTCGTGGCCGTAGTTGGAGGGCAGTTCGCAGTATGCCACGTCCACGTTGCGGCTGCGCAGCGCGCGCACGATCTCCAGCGACTGGTAGCTGGGATACAGCCAGTCCGAGCTGAAGCTGATCACCAGAAAGCGCGCCTTGGTCCGCTCGAAGGCCGCGGCCGCCGTGGCGTGCCCGCTGGTCAGATCGAAGTAGTCCATGGCCTTGGTGATGTACAGGTACGAGTTGGCGTCGAAGCGGCTCACGAATTCGCTGCCCCGGTAGCGCAGGTAGCTCTCCACCTCGAAATCCACGTCGAAATCGTAGCCGAAATGGTCCTTGTTGCGCAGGCGCCGGCCGAACTTCTCGCGCATGGAATCGTCGCTCATGTAGGTGATGTGGCCCACCATGCGCGCCACCGCCAGCCCGCGCGCCGGCGGCTTACGCCCGTAATAGTTGCCCTCGTTCCAGTCCGGGTCCGCGATAATGGCCTGCCGCCCCACCTCGTTGAAGGCGATCTGCTGCGCGCTGTGCCGCAGCGTGGCCGCAATAGGCAGGGCTGCCACCACCGACTCCGGATACGCCACCGCCCACTCCAGCGCCTGCATGCCGCCCATCGAGCCGCCCGCCACCGCCAGCAGCCGCTCGATCCCCAGGTGATCAATGAGCTTCTTTTGCAGCCGCACCATGTCGCTGATGGTGATCACCGGAAACGACATGGCGTAGGGGCACCCGGTGGCCGGGTCAATCGAGGATGGGCCCGTGGTGCCCCGGCAGCCGCCCAGCACGTTGCCGCAAATCACGAAGTATTTGTTGGTGTCGAAGGCTTTGCCCGGGCCGATCATGTTGTCCCACCAGCCCGGCTTGCCGGTTTCCGCGCTGATGCCCGCCGCGTGCGCGTCCCCCGAAAACGCGTGCAGGATCAGGATGGCATTCGACCGCGCCTCGTTCAGCACGCCGTAGGTCTCGTACGCCACGTCCACCGGCGCCAGCCTCGCGCCGCTGTCCAGCGAGATCTCGTCGAAACGCACGATGTTCGCTTCCACAATCATGGGCGGGATCGTTTTTTTCATCATAGCAGGCGGGATACTCCGCCCTGCCGCGGGCCTGCGCCGGGGGCTTTAATGCACGGTGTACCGGGCCCGCAGCGCGAAGGGCGCGATCTCGATATCGAACTGCTCGCCGCTCGCGCGGACCATGCGATACGTGCCGTGCATCATCCCCGTGGGGGTCTTGAGCGGGCACCAGGACGAATATTGAAAGGACTCTCCCGGCGCCAACACCGGCTGCTGGCCCACCACACCCGGGCCGCGGACTTCCTCGGTGTGGTCCAGGGCGTCGGTGATGATCCAGTGCCGGCTGAGAAGCTGCACCGTCTCGCTCCCCTGGTTGGTAATGCGGACCGTGTACTGGAATACCCACTCGCCCATCCCCGGCCGCGAGTGCTCCGGCACGTGGCGCGACAGCACCTCCACGCGAACCGAGTGGGTCAGGGCATCGGACATGGGCCCAAGTTCCGATCGCAGATCAGGCATAAGCGATATTTATCGTAACAGGCGGGCGGGGGAGCTAAAGACTGAATTCCGCCAGAGAGAACACCGGCACCTGGTGATACCGCTTGGGCTGCGGGTGCTGCTGGATGATCTTCTCGATCAACTGGCCGACTTCGGCTTCCAGCCAGACTTCCCCGCACTGGCGGCAGACCAGCGCAGGCACGTTTTCGAACTCGAACAGATCATCGCCCCAAGGCTGCTGATGGGTGATGGTCTGTCGCTCCAAGGCCCCTCCACACCGGGCGCAGTCGGTCGGATTCGTCGTCATGCCTTCCTTCGGGTCCACGGATCGACCCATTTTCCGGGGTCATATCGGTGGACGGTTACGATGTAAGCATAGTTACCATCAAAGGCGCAAGCGACGTACAACGGTTCGCCTCGCACAAACGCCATGAACAGCGCCTTTGGGTCGGGCTGGTTGTCCGGATACTCTTCGATGACATCGCCGTTGGCCACCGCGTACTTCAGGTCGGCATGCGTGATCATCCGCTGGCCCATCCGTTGCTGGGCGTGCAGGGTGATCAGGTAACGGTCTTCCTTCACGGCCAGGCGTAGGGCGGCGATGTCGAGTTGGGGCATTCGGTGGGGTTGTCTTTGCAGGGCTAGTGTAGCAGTAATGCGCCAACCCGCGTCTCCGCTCCACCGTACAATGGCAGTAGATGTGGGCCGCTCTTCTGCTGCTGGCGCTGGGTTCCGGCTTCCCATACCGGCAGGCTTTGCCCGGCTACCGGTACAGCTTTCCGCGGGATCATTTCGAGCATCCGGACTTTCGCACGGAATGGTGGTATTACACGGGCAACGTGCACACCCCCCAAGGCCGCCGTTATGGTTTTGAGCTGGTCTTCTTCCGGCAGGCGCAGCGCCGCGGGCCTTCCGGCAACGCCTCTTCCTGGCGCGTGGACGATCTCTACCTCGCGCACCTGGCGCTCACCGATATCGACGGCCAGCGCTTTCGCTATTCCGAGCGGTTGAACCGCGCCGGCCCGGGTGTGGCGGGCGCGAGTTTCGCGCGGCGGCGCATCTGGAACGGCAACTGGTCGGCGCAATGGGAGGGCGACGCGCAGACCCTGGACGCCGTGGCCGAAGACTTCCGCTTCCACCTGCGGCTCACCCCGCGCAAGCCCCCCGTGATCCACGGCGAAAACGGTGTGAGCCAGAAGGCCGGCGGCCCGGGCAGGGCCTCCTGCTACGTCTCGTTTCCACGCCTGGCGGTGGAGGGCGAAATCGATGAGCAGCCCGTCGCCGGCACGGCCTGGATGGACCATGAGTGGTTCACGCATCAGCTCGAAGCGGACCAGGTCGGCTGGGACTGGTTCAGCGTGCAGCTCGCCGATGGCGCGGACTGCATGCTCTTCCAACTACGCCGCCGGGACGGTTCCATCGATCCCTATTCGTCGGGCACCTACATCGATCCCCAGGGCCGCGCGCGCCACTTGAAGAAGGCCGAATTCTCGCTCCAGCCGCTCGCCTGGTGGACCAGCCCGCGGACCGGTGCGCGTTATCCCGTCCGCTGGCGCATCCAGGCGCCTTCGCTCCACGTCACGCTCACATGCGTCGCGGCCATTCCCCAGCAGGAACTCGTGGCCCGGGAAAACGCCGGGCCGAGCTATTGGGAAGGCGCGGTCACCTATTCCGGCTCCGCCCAGGGCGTGGGCTACCTGGAAATGACCGGCTACGGAAAGCCCGTAAGCCTGGAATAATCCCGTGCCGCCCGGTAGGCCGCTCCCGGTATGCGATGATACCGGCATGCCCCGGTCTTCTTTTCTCCCGGCGCTGGCCCTGGCCTCGGCCTGCGCCGCCGCGGTCGCCCCCAGCCGCTTCCAGAACCGCGACGCCTGGACCATCGACGCCCCGCGCCTGCGCGTCACGATCATGCAGTCCGGCGGGCACGTGGCCGAGCTCGTGCTCAAGGGCGGCCAGGAGGTGAACCCGCTGTGGATCCAGAGCCGGCGCACCATCGACCCCGAGCGCTACGTCGCCGCGCGGGACGAGAAGTTCTACGGTGGGGGTTCGGGGGCGCGGCTCATGAGCGGCCTGTTGGGCCACAACGTCTGCTTTCCGTTCTGGGGCGACCCCTCGCCCAGCGAAACCGTGGCCGGCATGACCTACCACGGCGAGACTGGCGTGGTGCGCTGGCGGCAGGTGTCCGCGGCCGGCGATTCCCTGACCGTGACCGCGGAGCTGCCGGAATCGCACACGCGCTTCACCCGCACCGTGCGCGTGCGCGGCCAGGTCGCCTATTTCGAGGAGACCGCCGAAAACGAAACCGCCTGGGACCGCCCGGTGGGCTGGTGCGAGCACGTCACGCTCGGGCCGCCCTTCCTGGAGCGCGGCGCCACCGTGATCGACGCCTCGCTCACCCGGGGACGCGTCAGCGGCGATGCCTCCGGCCGGGAATTCCGTTGGCCGCAGGGCTTCGAAACGCAGCCTATCGACCTGCGCCGCATCCGCGGCCTGGCCAGCTCCCCGGGCTTCGTCAACGACTTCCTGGTGGACCCCGCGCGCCAGTACGGCTTCTTCGCCGCGCTCCAGCCCAAGCTGGGCCTGCTGGTCGGCTACGTCTTCCCGCGGGCTGCTTTCCCCTGGCTGAACATCTGGGAGGCCAACAACGCGGAGATGTTCACCCGCGGCATGGAGTTCAGCAACACCCCGGTCCACGGCACCATGAAGGTGCTGTTCCGCAACCCGTCGCTGTGGGGCCTGCCCACCTTCGAGTGGCTGGACGCCAAAAGCCGCCTCACCAAGCGATATTGCGCCTTCAGCCTGCGCGTGCCGCAGGATTACAAAGGCGTGGCTGACGTGCGCATCCGCCGGGACCAACTGGAAATCGTGGAGCGCGAAACCGGGAAGACCACAGCCCTGGAGTTTGAAGCCGACCGGCTGTAAAGCAATCAGCCGCCGATGGAGTACATGGGGCGGGGCGGCGCCACGAAGCGGCTGCTGTTGATTTCGTGGCCCTCCCACTTCCCGGCCACGTTGCGGCGGATGAGGGCGGCGATCTCGTCATCGGAGGCGCCGCCGCGCAGCAGGCCCTTCACGTCGTCTTCCTCGATGGCAAACAGGCAGTAGCGCAGCTTGCCATCCGCAGTGAGCCGGATGCGGTTGCAGTTGAGGCAGAAGGGGCGGCTCACCGAGGCGATAAAGCCCACCCGGCCGACGCCGTCGGCGAAGCGGTATTCGAGCGCCGGCGCGCGCGGATCGCGGTCGGGGATCTCCACCAGCGGGGCGATTTCGCGCGAGAGGACGCGGATGATGTCTTCGGCCAGCAGCACCTTGCCGCGGTCCCACAGGCTCTGCGCATCCAGCGGCATGAACTCGATGAAGCGCACCTCGAAGCCGTTTTCGCGTGCGTAGTGCGCCAGGGGCACCAGGTCCGGCTCCACCAGGTTCTTCACCGCCACCGCGTTCAGCTTGATAGGGCCATAGCCCAGCCGCTTGACGGTTTCGAGCCCAGCCAGCACGCGGCCGAGATCGTCGCGCCGGGTGATCTGCGCAAACCGCGCGCGGTCCAGCGTGTCCAGGTGGACGTTGATGCGGCGCAGCCCGGCTTCGTAAAGCGGCCCGGCCAGTTCCGGCAGCAGCACTCCGTTGGTGGTCAGGGCCAGGTCCTGGATCTCCGGAATGGCCGCCAGCCGCCGGATCAGCACCGGCAGGTCGCGCCGCACCAGCGGCTCGCCTCCGGTGACCCGCAGCTTGGTGACCCCCAGCTTCACGGCGATGCGCACGAAGCGCTCGATCTCCTCGAAATCCAGAATTTCGCGGCGCTGGACGAACTTCACGTCCGTCTCCGGCATGCAATAAAAGCACCGGATATTGCAGCGGTCGGTGACGCTGATCCGCAGGTTGTTGTGGATCCGCCCGAACGAGTCGGTGAGCGGTGGGGCGCTGGCCATTTATTTGACGGCCAGCATGCGCTCGAGCGGCACCAGCGCCCGGCGCATCAGGTCGGCCTGGAGGTTCACGCGCGGCTCCAGGTCGCGCAGGCAATCGCGCAGTTTCTCCAGGGTATTCAGCTTCATGTACGGGCACTCGCTGCAATTGCAGTTTTCGTTGGCCACGAAATAGAACTGCTTTTCGGGGGCCAGCTTCTTCAGCGAGTGGTTGATCCCGCTTTCGGTCATCACGATAAACTCGCGCGCCGGATTCTTCACGCACCACTCGATGATGGCCGAAGTGGAGCCCACGAAATCGGCCAGGGCCAGCACCGGGGGCGGGCACTCGGGATGGGCCACTACTTTGGCCCCGGGGTGCGCGTCGCGCGCCTCGGCCACGCGGCGTGCCGGGAAGGTGGCATGCACCACGCAGGTGCCCTGCCAGATCTTCATGTTCTCGCGCCCGGTCTGCTGCTGGACGTAGCCGCCCAGGTTCCGGTCCGGCAGGAACAGCACGGTCTTTTCCCGCGGGATGGAATTGACCACCTGCACGGCGTTGCGCGAGGTGCACAGGATGTCGCTCTCCGCCTTCACCTCCACCGAGGTGTTGATGTAGCTGACGATCACGTGCCCGGGGTAGCGGCGGCGATAGGCGCGCACCGGCTCCACGGGGCAGGAATCCACCAGGCTGCAACTGGCCGCACGGTCCGGAACGACCACGATGCGGTTGGGATTCAGCACCTTGGCCGTCTCGGCCATGAACCAGACGCCGCAGAAGGCGATCACGTCTCCGGCGAAATCGCGGGCTTTGCGCGCCAGTTCCAGGCTGTCGCCCACCCAGTCGGCCAGCTCCTGGATCTCCGGCTCCTGGTAGTGGTGCGCCAGCAGGATGGCCTTGCGCTCCTGCTTGAGCTCCAGGATTTCCTCGGCGAGGGTAGTCGTTGCCAGCATGGGGGGAGAGTAGTCTCTCTTATTTTACCAAGTGCCTGAGCATGGCGCGCAACGCCCGCCCGCGGTGGCTGACGGCCAGTTTCCGGTCTTCGGAGGCTTCGCCGAAGGTGGCCGCCAGCTCCGGGCAGTAGAAGAGGGGGTCGTAGCCGAAGCCCCCGCGGCCGCGGGTTTCCTCCAGGATGCGGCCTTCCACCTCGCCGCGGAAGGTGCCCAGCAGCCGCGCGCCTTCCACCAGGGCCAGCACGCAGACAAACCGCGCCGCGCGGTTGCGGACGCCGCGCAGGTTTTCGAGGAGCAGGCGGTTATTGGCTTCATCGGTCGAGCCGGGGCCGGCGTAGCGGGCGGAGCGGACGCCGGGAGCGCCCCCCAGGGCGTCCACTTCCAGGCCGGAATCGTCGGCGAAGAGCAGACCCGGGGCGTGCGGCCCGTAGTGGCGCGCCTTGAGCACGGCGTTTTCTTCGAACGTGCTCCCGTTCTCCTCGCAGACCGGGAGCCCGCCATAGCCCGGCAGGGCGTCCAGGTCCAGCGCGTGGTTCTCGGCGGCCAGGCGGAATTCGCGCAGCTTACCGGCGTTGCCGGTGGCGCAGTACAGCTTCACAGGGCCGGCACCACCTTCTTCTGCGCCTGAACCAGGCCGGCGATCCCGTTGCGGGCGAGCCCCACCAGAGCGGCCATCTGCGGGTCGTCGAAGGGCTGGTGCTCGGCCGTGGCCTGCACTTCGACGAAGCGGCCGGAGCCGGTCATCACCACGTTCATGTCTACGTCCGCCTGCGAGTCCTCCTCGTAGCACAGGTCGATCACGGGCTCGCCGTGTACAATGCCCACGCTGGTGGCGGCCACATAGTCCCGCAGGGGCGACTTGCGGAGTACGCCGAATTGCAGCAACTGGCGCACCGCCAGGGCCAGGGCCACGAAGGCGCCGGTGATGGAGGCCGTGCGCGTGCCGCCGTCGGCTTGCAGGACATCGCAGTCCAGGATGATGGTGCGCTCCCCCAGGGCGGCCGGATCCAGCACGGCCCGCAGCGAGCGGCCGATGAGCCGCTGGATCTCGTGCGTCCGGCCAGAGGGTCGTCCCTTGGCAATTTCCCGCGGCGAGCGCTTGATCGTGGCCCGCGGCAGCATGGAGTACTCCGCGGTCACCCAGCCTTTACCCATACCCCGCAGGAACTGCGGCACGGCATCCTCCACAGAAGCGGTGCACAGCACGCGCGTGTTGCCCACGGTGATCAGCGCGGAGCCCTCCGCGGTGAGCAGGTAGCCGGGCGTGATCTCCACGGGACGCATCTCGTCCGAGAGTCGGTTATCGGCTCGCATATTTCATGAAGTAGACCAGGAACAGGATCACCAGGGCCATGGCCAGAAACAGGAGAATCAGGCAGGGGATGCCGCCGGCTGGGGCGGCGCTCGACTTGGCTTTCTTTCCGGCTGGTTTGAACTTCGCCATCGCTACAGCGATGGTACCACCCCGGCCAAAGCGAGCCGCCTCATTTCACGGCTCATTTCACCGCCAGGGCGGCCTGCCGGTAGAACTCGTCCAGCGCGGCCAGGCTCTTTTCGCCGAGGTCCTTCAACAGCAGGGCCACCACCGGGCGGCGGCGCTGCTCGAGCGCCAGCTTGGTGGCCAGGAACTGGGCTACGTGGTAATCCGCGCGGTAGCCCGCGGCGGGCAGTTGCTCCTGGGCTTCGGAGAGCAGCACGGTGGAGAAGCACCTGCCGTGGCCGATGATCATCTCGTGGTAGGAGTGATTCATGGCGGGGCCTTCGTAGACGTCGACGGGCATCTTGAGGCGGGCGCGGAAGAGACGCCCGGCCGCACGTTCCAGGCTGGCGCGCAGGCGGCGACCCTTAGGGCTGTAGCGCGTGTCGCCGAAGAAAGTCAGCTCGGCGTACTGCGCCTGGCCGGCCTGCACCAGCTTTTTCAGGAGGCCGGCGTAGAGTTCCGGGGCGCTGGCGCGCGCCGCCCCCAACTCAAGCGGCAGGCCGTCGTAGCACAGCGTCAGCGCGCCGCGCCAGCGGGCCTGCCGGGCGGATTCGCGCAGCAGCTTCCAGTCACGGGCCTTCTCGATCCCGCCCGCCTTGGTGGCGTCTGCGTGCACGCGGTTGGCGATGGATTTATAGAGCTCGACGCCGGGCTGGGTGACGAAGTTCATGTCGCGCAGGTAGGCCAGGCCGAAGACCGTGTAGTGCATGAACTGCATGTAGCGCGAAAGCAGGGTGCCCGCGGGCAGGGTGAGCTGCGCTACAGGGTAGCCGGCGCGGCGCAGCAGGGAGACTTTGGCGGCATCCCCGTCGGGTGTGCCCTTGACGCGCACGGCCAGGAAGACGCGGTCCTGCGCGGGGTCCTTGGGCGAGCGGTAGTCGGCCAGCCGGGGCTTCTCCTGGATGACGATTTTGATGCCGGCGTCCTCGCGCTTGCCCAGGCTCTCCTCGAAGTTCTGCTTGGTCCACAGCGCCGCGCCGCTCCAGGAGCGCGGCAGCAGCAGACCGACTTTGTCGCGGCCGGCGGAGCCCTGGGCTTGCAGGAAGCCCGCCAGCCGCCAGGCCGTGAGGATCTCCTCCTCCTCAAGAAAGGTGGCGGAGATCCAGCCGCGCAGGTCGGCGCCGGCCAGCGCCAGGGGGTACAGGCTGCCGCGCGTGAGCGGCCCGCTGTGGCGGCCGGCGGTGCTGTTGGCGCCGTCCAGTTGCAGCTCCACGCGGCGGTACCCGCGCGGCCCGGCGAACTGGTCCAGCAGCGAGCCGGGCAGGGTCATGTAGAGGAAGTTGGGCCGGCTGTCGATCTTGTGGCGGTCGTAGAGCGCGGCGAGCTTCTCCAGGTTGACGACTGGCTCGTAGGAGGTCATGCCCATGGCCATGCCCACCACCAGGGTGGAGCGCAGAATGGCGGCCAGCGGCAAGCGCGCGCGGTTCTGGAGGTCTTCGAGGATATATTTCAGCTTGGCCGGGTCGGTGGAATCCAGCGCGTAGAAGCGCACGCCGCGCCGCAGCAGGCCCAGGGCCTGGTACATGCTCTTGTCCTCGATGGAACCACCCATGCCGGCCCAGATGAGATAGCGCAGCGGCTGTCCGTGAACCGCGCGGATACGGGCGCGAAGCTCCCGGATCTCGGCCATCACCTGGGCGGCCCACTCCGAGTGCTCCCGGGCCTGCCAGCTCAGGTTGAAGACGCCGTACGAGTTCTTGGTGACGCGGCCGGAAGCATCCACTTCCATGCCCAGGCGGATGAGCGGCTCGGAGGCGGGATCCAGCGCCTCGAGCCCCTCGCGGCGGGCGCGCGCATCCAGCGCGTGCAGCCGTTCCAGCACGTTCTCGTCGATGAATTTTTGAAGGTAGCGGTCTGAGGAGTGCGGGGGATGATCGTGGAACAGCGTCAACAGCACACACCTGTTGTATCCGATTCGCCCGGGGGTGGCAAGAATGGCTAGAATCTCAGCAGATGCGGAGACGAACCTGGCTTCTGGCGGCGGCCAGCCTGGCGGCATGCCGGCGGCGGCCGCCGTCCGCGGACGCGCTATTGCCGGCAGTGCTGGCCGGGAAATGGCGGCGCCGGGATCTGCGCGACCTGCCGGCCGAATCGGCGCCCGCCGAGGCCGCCCGGGGCACGGTGCGCCGGATCTACGAGGCCTTCTACGAGGGCCCCACCAGTGTGCAAGTGGACCTGTTCGAACTGGTCTCCGCGACGGCCGGCCTGGACCTGGCGCAGCGCTGGCGGCCCGCGGCGGCCGCGGTGTTCTTTTACAAGGACAACTACTTCGCGGTAGTGAAGTGGCAGAGCTTCGACCGGGGGAACCTCACGGCCTTCGTGCGCGCGCTGGAGCAGCACCTGGGGAGCTTCGGCGCGGGCAGGGCCGCACAGTAGAATGAATACATGGCACGCGCGAGCACGCATGCCGCCGCCTCGGCCGAGCGGTTTTTTCAATTCTCTCTGCTGGGCCTGGTGACCAGCGGCTACCTAGCGGTAGCCGGCTCGGGGTACCTGGATGCGCCCACGATCGTGCTCACGGCCCTGGCGCTGGCGCTGCGGGCGCTGCTCGTCGCCGGTGCCGTCCGCCTGGAGATTTCTCCGCGCGTCGTGACCGCGCTGACCATCGCCTACATCGGCTTTTTCCCGCTGGACTACCTGTTCTTCGCGCGCGGATTTCTCGAAGCCACGGTACACCTGGTGTTTTTCCTGGTGGTTGTGAAGGTGGCGACCGCACGCACGAACCGGGACTATCTCTACCTGGCGACGATTGCTTTTCTGGAGCTGCTGGCGGCGGCGATGCTCTCGGCCAGCTTCAGCTTTTTCGCGTACCTGGCGCTGTACCTGGTGTTCGCCATCGGGGCCTTCACCAGCGCCGAGATCCGGCGGTCGCTCGAGCAGCGGCAGGCGGTGGCGCGCAACGGCATGCGGCACTTTTCGCTGCGCCTGGGGTCGCTGGCCGGGGAGATCGCGCTGGGCATTCTGGTGCTGACGGCGGGCCTGTTTTTCGTTCTGCCGCGCACGGCGGACGCGGCCTTCCGGCACCTCATCGCGCGGCGCTTTTACCTGCCGGGATTTTCCGACCAGGTGCGGCTGGGGGAGATCGGGGAGGTCAAGACCAGCTCGACGCCGGTGATGCACGTGCGCTTCTACACGCCGGTGGTGCCGCCGAACCTGCACTGGCGGGGCGGCGCGCTGAGCCATTTCAACGGGCGCACCTGGGCCAATCCCGCAGGGCTGGACCAGCGTATCCCGGTGGAGCGCGGCCGCCGGGAGCTGGGTGCGGGTCATCCGGTGGAGTTGAGCTATCGCGTGGAGCTGAACGCCATCGACACGGACGCGCTGTTTTTTGCGGGCACGCCGCTGATGCTGGAGATCAAGCACGCCTCGCTCCTCCGCACGCCGGGCGACGGCTACCGGCTGGGGCACGTGCCGCCGCCGGGCTTCTATTACGAAGCCACCAGCATGCTGGAGGACCGCGGGGAGCCGGCGCGGGGGGCCGGGCTGAGCGCCGCCGAGCGCGGGCTGTTCCTGCAGTTGCCGTCCAGGCTGGACCCGCGCATCGTGAACCTGGCGCACGAAATGGCCGCGGGGCAAGGGAGCGATTTCGAGCGGGCGAGGGCGCTCGAGACGCGGCTGCGCACGGCGTATGCCTACACGCTGGAGCTGCCTTCTCGAGAAGTATCCGACCCGCTGGCCTACTTCCTCTTCGAGCGGAAAAAGGGCCACTGCGAGTATTTCGCCTCGGCCATGGCGGTGATGCTGCGCACGCTGGGCATCCCTTCGCGGCTGGCCAACGGCTTTCTGGGCGGGGTGAAAAATCCGCTGACGGACCTGTACGTAGTGCGCGCCTCGGACGCGCACACCTGGGTGGAAGCCTACCTGGCGGGCCGCGGCTGGACCACGTTCGACCCCACCCCGCCGGACCCCAACTCGGGCCGGATCTCGCTGTGGAGCCGGCTGGCGCTCTACGCGGACGCGGCGGAGACCTTCTGGCAGGAGTGGGTGGTAGGGTACGACATGGGCCGGCAGGGCATGCTGGCGGACCGCATGCAGCAATCGGGCTGGACGTGGGGGATGCGCTGGTTCGAGCGGCTGCGCGAAGCGCGCGAGCGCGGCACGGAGGCCGCCGTGGCGGGGCTCAAGCGCTACGGGCTGTGGGCCGGAGCGGGGGTGGTGTGGGCGGCGCTCCTGGCGGGTCTCCTGCCGCCGTTCTGGAAACGCTGGCGCACGCGGCGCGGGGCACGGCGGCTGCGGCGGGGACAGGGCAGCATGGCCGACGCCACGCTGCTCTACGCGCGCATGCTGGAATTGCTGCGACGGCGGGGCTACGAGAAGCCCGCCTGGTTTACGCCACGGGAATTCGCCGCCACACTTCCGACGACGGAGCTGGGGGGATTGATCGCACAGTTCACCACCGCTTACAACGCGCTGCGTTTCGGCGGGCGCGCCGAGGCGGCACCGCAGCTTTCCGCGCTGCTGGATAAACTGGAGCGGCGCGAAGTATAGAGACACTGCGGCTCAGAGAGGGGAGAAGATCGGAAAGGATCGTCACCGCCTCGGCCGCTCCCTTTTCGAGAGGCGGCCGGGCGGGGTGAAACGCTTCAGCGCCATGGAATTTACGTCCGGGGTACCCCCGGATTTCCCGTCCCATCCCCGAAGCTCGGGCAGAAACCGGTTTCTTTTGGAACCCGCAGGGCGGGCGCCGTGATCACCGATGGAACCCGGCGAACAGAGGCCAGTTCCACTGACGATGAATGCTGCGCAGCATTTGGCTCATCGGGCGGTGCGGGGTGAGCGCACTACCTTTTCTGCTTTGAGGGTAGCGGAAGGCCGGGCGGCGGGAGCCGCTATTTCTTTGTAACTGGCGGAAAAGAGGGCGAATAGAGTTTTAGAAAAATGGTCACCGTGCGGTTAGTACCGATTCGGCCTCATATTCCAGAGGATCAGGGTTTCACCGCGATGCCGATGATTGAGGTGGGCGGCCAGGGTAGATGCGCGTCGATGCGCCGCCATAGCCAGACCGTCCGGTCGAACAGCTTCAGTTGCAGGGGACTGAGCGTGGTCCTCTTTAGCACGCAGCCGTGCAGGTACCAGCCTGGACGGGAAATTCGGTTGAACTCCAGGATGCGCTCCACCCGGAAGCCGGCCTGCTCCATCCGGCCGCGCAGTTGCTCATGGGAGTACCGGCGGTAGTGGCCCAGCACCTCGTCCAGCGTGCCGAAGATCTCCTGCCCGTGCGGCACCAGCACGATCGCGCGGCCTCCCGGCGCCAGCGCGGTGTGCATGTTCCGCAGCCCCTGCAAATCGTCCGCGATATGTTCCAGCACGTTCAGGCACACCACCGAGTCCATCTGCCCGGCAAACGGCTCGAAATCGCGCGGATCGCCCAGGTCGCAGCGGCACACCCGCAGGTTAGGGCGGTGATGGAAGCGGGTTTCGAGGCGCGCCAGGTGCTCCTCGTCGATATCGCCCGCCACGTAGCAGGCGCGCCGCGGCACCAGCAGGCGCGTGAGGTTGCCGATGCCCGCGCCGATCTCCAGCACCCGTTTGCCCACGTAGGGCCGGATCGTTTCCGCCATCCAGCCGTTGAAGTGCCGGGCCACGGAAAGGGCTTCCAGCATCTCCGGCCCGGAATGCACGTAGATGTCCTTGGTGAACGCATTGCGCAGGATCACCGCAATGGCCGCGAAGGCGTCCCACAGCCCGATCTTCTTGCCTTCCTCGTAGGTGCGGCCGTGGTAGCTGATGGGGGTCTCATAGATGCGCACTTCGCGCCGGGCCAGCTTGATGGTCAGCTCCGCGTCAATACCGAAGCGGTCGCTGCGCAGTGGAATGCTGCGGCCGAGCGACGTGCGGAACGCCTTGTAACAGGTCTCCATGTCCGTCAGGTTCAGGTCCGCCACCAGGTTGCAGAAGCCTGTCAGCAGCTTGTTGGCGATGGAGTGCCAGAAGTACAGCACCCGGCGCTCCCCGGAGATCATGAACCGCGAGCCGTAAACCGCGTCGGCCTGGCCCTCCACCAGCGGGCGCAGCATCTTCGGGTATTCCCGCGGGTCATATTCCAGGTCCGCGTCCTGGATGATGCAAAACTCGCCCGTGGCGTGCGCCAGGGCTGTGCGCACCGCCGCTCCCTTGCCCCGGTTGCGCTCGTGCCGGACCAGCCGGATCACCCCCGGCGCGCGCGCCGCGATAGCCTCCACGATTTCCACCGAGCCGTCCGTGGAACCGTCGTCCACCACCACGATCTCGCGGCTCATTCCGGCTTCGAGCGGCGCCGCCAGCACCCTTTCCAGCAGAGGTGCGATGAACTCTTCCTCGTTGTACAGCGGCACCAGAATCGAAAGCTTGGAAGCCCACATGCAAAGGTTTCTTCATTCTACTGTACCGGACCGAGGCTCCCTGCCCGTCGGGTATCCTGACGGTATGCAAAAGCACCGGCTGACCGGACTGCTGGCGCTGGCGCTGAGCGGCGCCTGCCCGGCGGCGGAGCTCCGCCAGCCCACCATCGACGCCTTCGATGGTTACATTCGCACGCAGGAGCAGCGCATCGATGCGCAAGTGCATGGCCCCGAAAACGGATTTTTGTGGTCCGCCGCATCCCCGGAGCGCTTGCGCCAGCTTCAGGCGGGAGGTATCGCGGTGGAATCGCGCACCGGCAAGGACGCGCTGGAGGTGCCCGGCGGCCTGATCCACGATTGGATCGGCGCCGTGTTCGTTCCCGGCGCCCGCCTGGAGCAAGTGCTCGCCCTGGTTCAGGACTACAACCGCCACAAGGAGATCTACAAGCCCGAAGTGATCGGCTCGCGCATGCTGTCTCACCAGGGGCAGGACTATCGCGTCTATCTGCGGCTGCTGAAGAAAAAGGTGATCACCGTGGTGCTCGACACCGAGCACGACGTGCGCTATTTTCCTCTGAGCGGAGTGCGCTGCTACAGCCGCTCTTACAGCACACGCATCGCGGAGGTGCGCGACGCCGGCAAGCCCGGCGAGAGCGCGCTCCCTCCCGGTCAGGGCCACGGCTTCCTATGGCGCCTGGACTCGTACTGGAGGTTCCTGCAGAAGGACGGCGGCGTATATGTCGAATGCGAGGCCATCTCCCTGACGCGCGATGTGCCCGCCGGCCTGGGCTGGCTGATCTCGCCCATCGTCCGGAATCTGCCCAGGGAATCGCTGGAGAGCACGCTGCGCAACACCCGCGCCGCGCTCACTCTCTCCCCCTCACGGACCGGGCCGTGAGGCGCCCGTTCGGCGGTTGCACGCACCCGGGCATTGTGTTAAATATGGGTCAAGTCGGACAACATTGATCCAACTCCGGACGCACGGCTCGGAAGGGCCGGCGTGTTCTATGTTTCTTACCCATAAGGATGGCCTTTTGTGGAATCCGCGAACCGTAAACTGATTCGTCCGTCTTTAAACGAGCTGAAGGAGCAGATTGCTCCGCCTCGCCGATCGCCGCCACAGAAAAAACCGGTTCCGCCCGATCAAACCAACGCCGAGAACTTTTATTACGTAAAACAGATGCAGGCCAAGACGCCCATGGTCTTCGTGCTGCGCGACGGCGAGACCTTGCGGGGCACCATCGAGTGGTACGACAAGTGTTGCCTGAAGGTGAATCGCAACGGCGAACCCAACGTGCTGCTGTACAAGCCCAGCATCAAGTACATGTACAAGGAATAGCGGGCGGCCGGCCGGGCTTCCCAGGCGTGCGAAGCCCCTTCCTTCACACCTTGGAGCGGTTCCGCAGCGCCAGGCGGTATTCGCGGCGCTTCCCTGCCTCTTCGTAGCGCCGCTTCTGCTCGTCGGTTTCCGGGATCACGGCAGGAATCTCCGAGGGTTTCCCTCTCTCATCCAGGGCCACAAACGTCAGGTAGGCGGAGGAGGTGTGCCGCCGCTCCCCGGTCATCAGGTCCTCCACCATCACGCGCACGCCCACTTCCATGGAGGTGCGAAAGACCCGGTTCACCGAGGACTGGAGAATGATGAGTTGCCCGATACGGATCGGCCAGAGGAAGTTCATGTGATCCACCGAGGCGGTCACCACCGGAAGGCGTGCGTGGCGCATGGCGGCCATGGCGCCGGCCAGGTCCACCAGGTGCATCACCTTGCCGCCCAGCACGGCGCCGAACACGTTGGCGTCGTTGGGCAGCGCCAGTTCAGAATATTCCGACTGCGATTCACGAACCGGTTTGGGCTTCAGCATGCGTCAGGGAGTTCTTTCTCAGCAGGTAGCTCTCCAGGTAGGCTTCCGCCTGGCGCTGTACGCGGGGGTGCGGATGCGCCGCCACGAACGTCCGGCTGCCGCGGGCGTACACCAGCGAACCGTGCTCCACGGGCGCGTGGTCCCGCTCCAGCACGTAGCAGATGCTCACGAGGCCGTTCTGATCCCGGATCACGCTGAAGCGCACGGCGTCGGCGGGCGCGCCGCGCGGAAAGCGCGGACAGGCGTGCGCGTAACCCAGGTTGCAGAGGGGAATCAGGGCGTCTTCCCGCGGCTGGATCGGCTGCTCCGGATCGGCCTCACAGTTTCCCGTCCAGGCATCTCCCAGGGGCATGGCGGTTGCCCCGCTCGCCCAGTCGAGGCGCGCGACCGGGTAGAAGTAGGGGCACGCCATTTCGGGGTTATAGTAGCACATAGAGATGGCAACCAACCGGCTGGAAATCCTCAAGAACCTGGTGGCCCAGCGCCCCGAAGACAGCTTCTCCCGCTACGGCCTTGCCATGGAATACCTGAACTCGGGAAACCTGGAGCAAGCCGCGGCCGAGTACCGCGAACTGCTGCGCCGCAATCCTGATTATGCGGCGGCCTACTATCACGGAGGCCAGGCGCTGGAAAAACTAGGCCGCATCGAAGAAGCCCGCCGTCTCTACCAGGAAGGCATCGAAGCCACCACGCGCCTCGGCGATCTTCACACGCGGGGAGAGATCCAGGCAGCCCTGGACCTGCTGGGCTGATAGCTCTCTAGAACGGCACGTCGTCGTCCGTGATGCCCTGGTTGAAGGTGGCGTCCTCGGCGGGCGGGGCGGGTTGCGGGCGGGGAGCGCTGCGCGGCATCGAGACCGGTTGCTGCGCGTAATCGCCGGCGCCTTCGCCGCGGCTGCCGCTCAGCAGGATCAGGTCCTCGCACACCACTTCGGTCACGTACACCTTCTTGCCGTCCTTGTCTTCGTAGCTGCGGGTTTGCAGCCGGCCCTCGACATAGACCTGCTTGCCTTTGAGCAGGTAGTTGGCTACGTTCTCGGCGCGCCAGTAGACCACCCGGTGCCAGTCCGTCTCGTCTTTCCATTCGCCGGATTGCTGGTCTTTCCAGCGGCGGGAAGTCGCCAGGGTGAAGTTGGTCACCGAGGTGCCAGACGGGGTGAACTTGGTTTCGGCGTCCTTGCCCAGGTGCCCGATCAAAATCACTTTGTTGACGCTGCGGGATGCCATATTATCCTGCACTGTAGCACAGCGCAGTCGGGCACGGCCGGTTCCGTTACGGCTGCGGTTGCCTGGCGGCCAGGACGCCGCAGCGGCCGAGCAGGCTTTGCGCCCGCCGCCGGGGGAAAAACCCGGACGCCGCGGCCAGCGAGTCCTCGAGGTAGCGCGCCGAAGCCCCACACTCCCCCCGGGCGACGGCCGTCATGCGCCACCAGGCGGTGACGTCCGGCCGCAGAGCGGGATCCACGCCCGTGTTCAGGGCGGCGGCGAACTCGCGGTCCGCGCGCGCGTAGTCCCCGCGGCGGAACAGCCAGACCGCCCGGTAGTAGCGCGCCTCGCCCGCCGCGGATGACTCGCCGGCATTCGCCAGGGCCGTGCGGCTGGCCAGGTTGTAGTCCTCCAGCGCGGCCTCGGGCGAACCCGCGGCGTCCCGGGCCAGGCCGCGCAGAAAGATGTCCCGCGCCTCCTGGGGCCGCGCCTGCAGGGCCGCGTCCAAGGCCGCCACGGCCGCGGCGGCGTTTCCCGCCAGAAACGCGGCTGCCGCCAGGGATTCCCGCGCGCGCGGAAGATCCGGCGGCGGGGAAAGCAGGCGCACGGCCTCGGCCGGCGCGGGCCGCGTCTGCCAGATCCGCAGCGCCTGCCGGAAGGATTCCTCGGCGGCCGCGTAGCCCCGCGCCGCAAACGCCTGCCGGCCCGCCACCCAGACCTGCCAGCCGGAACCCGGGAAAGCCGCCGCCCGCCGCGCCGCCTCGCTCAGCCGGTCCTGCCGGTCGGCCAGCCATGCCAGCCACAGCCGCCCGGTGGCCGCCACCTCCTGGCAGGCCGCCGCGCCGAGCAGGACTCCCGCGCATTCGACCCGCTCCTCGGCGCTCTCCAGCCGGCTGTCCCGCGCGGGTAAATTTTTCGTGATGGAAGCCGCCGCCAGCCCGGCAATCGAGGAAAGAATACGCATCGCGTCCGCGTCCGGCGGCCTGGCGGCAGGCGCCGCTCCCTTGGGAACCGGCCAGGCCCCAACAGCCGACTGAAACTCCGCGCCCGCCTGGTCCAGTTCGCGCGCGTCCCGGGTGAGCAGGCCCTCCACCAGCAGGCAGTAACCCTTCCGGTAGTGCGCCTGGGGGAGCTCTTCGGGTTGCGCAACCGGCATCAGCGCCGCAGCCGACTGCACGCACGCCGCTGCGTCGCCGATGCGCGGCGCCGGCTCCAACAGCACCCGCTCGAAGTCCGTCTGCGCCTGGATCACCAGCGGCAGCGTATCGGCAAACGCCGAGGCGGCAAGCAGCAGCAAGAGGTACACAACGTCTCCGGGCAAGCGGGCGGCCTTTGTCTTACGAAACACAATTATCCGCTACAATCGTCAACATGCAAGGCAACGACCAGGTGCTCAACTTCCTGAACGAGGCTCTGAAGGCCGAACTGACGGCCATCAACCAGTATTTTCTTCATGCCAAGATGTGCGAGAACTGGGGGTACCTCCGGCTGGCGGACTATTACCGGAAGGAATCCATCGAGGAGATGAAGCACGCCGACGCGCTCATGCAGCGCATCCTGTTTCTGGAAGGCGAGCCGAACATGACCGATCTGTTCCCCATCAAGGTCGGCAAAGACGTCAAAGCTCAACTGGAGAATGACCTGGAGCTGGAGTTGGACGCCCTGCCGCGCCTCAACGCCGCCATCCGTACGGCCACCGAAGCCGGCGACAACGCTTCCCGCGAGCTGTTCGAGAAGATCCTCCTGGACGAGGACCATCACGTGGATTATCTGGAAGGCCAGTTGCACATCATCGCCGAAATCGGCATCGAGAACTACCTGGCCCAGCAGATCCACAAGGGAGACTGAGCCGGTCCGCTCTGCTGAGAAGATGCCCTTTGTCAGAGTGGGGTCGGTATCAGATCTGCCGCCCGAATCGGTGCGGGAAGTCGCCATAGGCGAGAACTTGTATGCTATCTGCCACGCGGGAGGCAAGATCACGGCTCTCAGCGGGGTCTGCCTGCACCGCGGCGGTCCGCTTGGGCAGGGACAGGTGCGCGACGGGTACGTGATCTGCCCCTGGCACGCCTGGGGCTTCCATTGCGAGACCGGGGAGAACGACTACGACTCCTCGAAAAAAGTGACCACCTACCCGGTCAAGGTGGAGGGCGGAGACATCCTGCTCCAGCTTCCGTAAGTGCCTGAACTCCCCGAAGTCGAGACCGTGGCGCGCTCGATCGCGCCGCACATCCGCGGGCGGCGCATCCTGGCCGCGGAGTTCCGCTGCCCGCGCGTGCTGCGCGGCAGCCCGGACGAAATGGCCGCGGCCCTGGCGGGCCGGAGGATTCTGGGCGTGCGCCGCCACGGCAAGTTCCTCCTCATGGAACTCGCGGGCGGGGGGTACCTGATCGTGCACCTGGGCATGACCGGCCGGCTGTTGTTTAACGCGGAGCCGGGGCCGCACACCCACGCTATCCTCACGCTCGACCGCGGCGTGCTGCTCTACGACGACCCGCGCCAGTTCGGCAAGATCGAAGTCAGCCGGACCTTGCCCGAGCGCGTCTCCAGGCTCGGGCCGGAGCCGCTGGAGGTGGGCTTTGCGGAGTTCGCCCAGGGGCTGAGGCGCCGCCGGACGCGCGTGAAGGCGCTGCTCCTCGACCAGAAGTTCCTGCGCGGTCTTGGCAACATCTACGCTGACGAATCGCTGTTCCGCGCCGGCATCCACCCCCTGGCGGTCGCCGGCAGGCTGCGCCGCGACCGCCCCCGGCGCCTGTACGAAGCCATTCGCCAGGTTCTCGCCGAGGCCATCGAAAAGGGCGGCTCCTCCATCTCGGATTACGTGGACGCCGACGGCCGCAAAGGCTTCTTCCAGATCGAACACCGGGTCTACCAGCGCGCCGGCGAACCCTGCGTCGCCTGCGGCGCGCCCATCCGCCGCATCCTGGTTGCGCAGCGCGGCACCCACTTCTGCCCCCGCTGCCAGAAGCGCTAGATTTCCCCGGCACGCTTCCGCCGGCCGTCTCCTGCGATTGCATCCGGCCCTGCCAGGATATACAGTGTGCCCAAGGAGTCCGCATCTTCATGGAGCAAGACCGCAGAACCTTCCTGAGCACGGCGCTCGCCGCAGCGCCCATGTTTGTTCCACGCAGGGCCTGGGGCGCTAATGATCGCATTGCGTACGGCCTGGTAGGCGCCGGCGGGCGAGGCCGCTATCTCAACAAGAACTTCCAGAAACTCGGCGCTGAGTGCGTAGCCATCGCCGAGGTCTATGAGCCCAATCTGCAGAAAGCGCTCGAGGATTCCCCCAACGCCAAGAGCTACGTGGACTACCATGAACTGCTGGCGCAGAACGGCGTTGACGCCATCATCAATGCCACCCCAGACCACCAGCATTGCCCCATTCTCCTGGCTGCCCTGGCCGCGAAGAAAGACGTTTACCAGGAGAAGCCCATGTCCCACTCGCTCGAGGAGAGCCAGAAGATGGTGCAGGCCACCCGCAGGACCGGGCAGATCGTCCAGATCGGCATGCAGCGCCGCAGCGCCAACTCCATCATCAAGGGCAAGGCCCTGATGGAGAGCGGCATGCTGGGCAAGATTACCCTGGTGAAGCCGATGTGGAACTGGAACGTCTCCCACGAACTGGACAACAGCCCGCTGCCCGGCAAGCTGGATTGGAAGCGGTTTCTGGGGCCGGCCAAGGACCGCGAACTGCAGCCCATGCGTTTTCGTGCATGGCGCAACTTCTGGGACTACTCCGGCGGCAACATGACCGACCAGGGCACGCACCTGATGGATGTCGTGCAGTGGTACATGAACGCGGGGACGCCGCGCTCGGCGATCTCCTACGGACAGGTGGCCAAGATGACCGGCGCCGAGGCGCCCGACGTGTTCTGCGCGGTCTTCGAGTACACCGAGTTCATGGCCACCTGGACGCTGAACTACTGCAACTCCTACGACAACGACTGGTCCATCCAGTTCCAGGGCGACCAGGGCACGATGATCCTCACCAACGCGGGGTTCCGCGTGTGGAAGGAGCCCTGGCCCAAGAACCAGGAGCCGGTCCAGACGCTGGACGCGCCGGTGCCCATCGAGTCCCACATTCAGAATTTTCTGGATTGCGTGCGCTCCCGCAAAGAGCCGAACGCCACGGTGGAAATCGGAGCCGCCGCGGTAGCCGGACCGCACCTGGCCAATCTGGCCTTCCACCGCGGGAAGCAGGTGCACCTCAGTAGCGACGGCACCAAGGTCACCTAGCCGGGCCCGCGCTAGCCGACAGCGCCGGCGGCCTCGCCCGTCAGATCTTCGAAACTCTGCGGCGGATTGTAGTAGAGAATCCGCCCGCAGCTCTCGCAGGTCAACACCTGGCTGGAGTGTTTGAGGTCCTGGAAGAACTGCAGCCGCATGGCCATATGGCACCCGGTGCAGCGCCCGTCCACCGCTTCCACCACCGCGAGTCCCCGCCGGCCCCGCCGAATTCTCTCGTAGTGGCGATAGAGGTTCGGGTTCATGCCCGCAACGACCTTCTTGCGCTCCGCCTGGAGTTCGTCGAGCTGCTTCTGGTCAGCGGCGGTACGCTGCCGCGCCTCCTGCTTCTCCGCCTCCACCTGGCTTTTTTCCTGCTTGAGCGCGGCCTCGGCAGCTATTAAGTTGCGGTCCAAGGGTTCGGCTTCCTGCATCAACTCCAGGATCCGGTCTTCCGCGCGGCGAATCTCTTTCTCGCAGAACTCGATCTCGTTCTGAAAGGCGCGGTATTGCTCATTGGTCTTGGCGTCCAGCATCTGCCCCCGGAGCTTGGAGATTTTTTGCTCCTGCACCTGGATTTCGCCTTCCATCTGTTTGCGTTCTTTCTGGTTGGCGGAGAGGGCAGCCCGGTCGGCTTCGAGCTTGCGTTCGTGAATTTCCAGCTTTTTTTCGATTTCGTGGGTATGTTTGGGCAGCGCGGCGATCTCGCGCGTTAGTTCCGCAACGCGATTGTCAAGATCCTGCAACCGAACCGCCAACTGCAGATCGGGAAGCATTCCTTAGTGCAGTGTATCACGCTCTACTCCGCTTCGAGGTGCGCCCCCGCGCTCCGCGCGCGCCCCGAGGAGCGCTTGCCGCGCCAGGTCCACCTCGGCCACCCGCAGACCCCGGCAGAGCAGGACAAACGTGATCAGGCCCAGGGGGATGGAGACGGCCACGTCCGCGAAGCGCGCGGCCTGGAGGCTCCGCACCCAGGCATGCAGCATCCGGCTGGAGCCCAGGCACACCACCCCCATTGCCGCGGATGCGGCCAGGATGCGGGCGGCGCTCGCCGCAATCTTCCGCCCGTGCAGATACCCCAGACGTGCGCGCAGCAGCAGGAACAGGATCGCCGCGCTGAAAAGAGCCACCGCGGAGGTTGCCAGGGCCAGTCCCACGTGGCCAAGGCCGGCGCCTTTCACCAGCCCGATGGCTGCCCCCAGGTTCACGGCCATGGAAACCACGCTTACCAGCATCGGGGTGCGCGCGTCGTCGAGCGCGTAGAACGCCGGCGTGAGGATCTTGGTGGCCGCGTAGCCCGCCAGTCCCACGGCGTAGGCCGCCAGCGCATGGGCGGTCTGATGCGTATCGAACTCCCGGAACCGGCCCCATTGAAACACCACCCCGATCATGCTCTCGCCCAGGATCGCCAACCCCACCGCCGAGGGAATGGTCAGCAGCAGCACCATGCCCAGCGACTGTGCCAGGGTTTGCCGGTACTCGTCCATTCGTCCCAGCGCCACGCTGCGCGAGATCGCCGGCAGCGTGGCCGCTGCCAGCGCCGAGCCGAACAGCCCCAACGGCAGTTGCAGGAAGCGGAAGGCGTAGCTGAGCCAGCTTACCGGACCGTTGATCACGCGCCCCGCCGCGTCGGTGATGGCCGAGGCGAAGTTCGTGTTCACCAGGATGTTCACCTGCACGGCGGCGTTGGCGATGACCGCCGGCCCGAGCATGCTGAAAATGCGCCGCAGTCCGGGATGCGCCAGGTTCACCCGCGGCTGGAAGGAGAAGCCCTCGCGCCGCAGGCTCGGCGCCTGCCAGGCCACTTGCAGCACGCCCCCCAGCACCACGCCGCAGGCCATCGCGGTGACCAGGTCCATGCCCAGCCGCGGCGCCGCGGTGTAACCGATCAACAGCCCGAAGCCCACCGACCCCAGGTTGAACCAGGTGGATGCCAGCGCCGGCACGCCGAAACGATGGCAGGCATTCAGAATTGCCATGGCCTGCGCCGCCAGGGCCACCAGCAGCAGAAAGGGGAACATCACGCGGGTCAGGGAAACCGCCAGGGCGAACTTGCCTGGCACCGCGGCAAACCCAGGCGCCAGCAGCCAGACCAATTGCCGGCTGAACACCATGCCCAGCACGCAGAAGACGCCCACCACCACCAGTAGCGCAGTCGCCACCAGGTTGGAGAGCTCGGCCGCCTCGCGCCGCCCCTTGGTGGAGAGATATTGCGTGAAGACCGGCACGAAGGCCGCTGAAAGGGCGCCCTCCGCGAACAGGTCGCGCGTCAGGTTGGGGATGCGGAAACCCAGCAGAAATGCGTCGTAGATCGCGCCGGCGCCGAACAGCCGGGCCATCACCATGTGCCGCACCAGGCCGGTGACCCGGCTCACCGAAACCGCCGCGGACACCACGCCCGCCGAGCGAACCACCTGCGCGGAACCGCCAGCGCTCGCAGACATGGCCCGCCCGGCGCCTATTCGACGCGCCGCATTTCCACCCGCGGGAAGATTTCCTGCGCCTGCGCCAGGGAGGCGAAACGCATCCCCGGCAGGCGTGTCGATGCCGTCCCCGTGGCCACGCCCCAGCGCAGGGCCTCCTCATAGCTGTGGCGCCGCGACAAGGCCCAGGCGAACGCGGCGGCCAGCGCATCGCCTGCTCCGATGGGGCTCACGGCGTCGATGCGCGGCGCCAGGGCCTCCACCAAGCCGCTGGGAAACGCGCCCACGGCGCCCCGGCTCCCCAGCGAGAGCACCACGGTTTCCGCACCCATAGCCCGGATCCGTTCGGCAGCCTCTAGAAAATGGCTGCGAGTGAGCAGAGCCCGGTTCAGCAGCCGCTCCGCCTCCTGCTGGTTCGGGCTTACCACCGTAGGACCCGCTTCGATGCCTGCCCGCAGGGCTTCGCCGTCAGCGTCCAGCAGCGTCTTCACCTTGTGCCGCCGCGCCATTCCGACCAGCTTGCCGTAAAAATCCGGCGGCACGCCCGGGGGAATACTGCCCGCAATCAGGAACCATTGCGCACCCTTCAGGTTCGCCTCGACGGACTCCTCCAGCCGGCGTACCTCTGGCTTGCTGATGTGTGGCCCGGCCTCATTCAGGTTCACGGTCAGCCCCTGACGGTCCGTGATCGTCAGGTTGGTGCGGATCTCGTTGGCGATCGGCACGACCACTGTGCGGAAGCCCAGATGGCTGAGGTGTTCTTCCAGCCGGCGCCCCGAGTCCCCGCCCGAGGTCAGAATCGCCAGCGGATCCCCGCCGAAGGAGTGGATCACCTTGGCCGCGTTGATGCCCCGCCCACCGGCCGATTCGGATTGGTCCAGAATGTAGGCGCGGTCTTCGAAGGCCAGCCGGTCCACGGTGATGTTCCGGTCGATGGCCGGGTTGATGGTGAGTGTAACGATCAAGCTCTCATTGTAGCGGCTGGCCTGGAACTCGACCGGCTCGCCGGGAACCGCCCGTTATTCCCGCCCGACGATCTTGGCCCCTAGCGCCCCGCCTGCCGTACACAGGAAGGTGATGATGCCGAAAAACAGTACCAGCGTGAAGAGCAGCACGGTGGCTAAGCCACTGGGACTCTGAAACATCCGCAGCGCCTGTTCCATATTGGCGTCGTGCATCGGCATGTTGCGGATCTGCTCCTGGTAAACACCGGCCAGACCGCCGCTCGAAAGCGCTAGCGGGATGACGCTGATCGTAAACAGCACGGTCATGATGGCGAAGGTCAACACGCCGGTGATCCATCCGATGCGCAGGCCGTTGCGCACGGAAAGGAACTCCCCAGTCCGGCGGTGGTAGAGGTACACCGAGCAGAAGCCCGCCGCCACCCACCAGATGACGAACCCAAGGTTAATCAGCGGCAGCCAGCTTAACAACGCCGCCGCGCTGGCCATGGAAAGACCCACGCGCACCGCCACCGGATTGTGGAAATTCAGCTCCCGGCGCTCCACCCGGACGGCTACCGGCTGGAAGGATGGCGCCACCGCGGGCGCCTCGGGCGCCATCTCCGGCGTCGCCTCCTCCGTTTGAGGCTTGCCGCACTTGTGGCAGAAACGGGCGTCCGCCGGCAATTCGGCGCCGCAGGTGCAAAACTGGGGCATTGTCAGGTTGTGTGCCGGGGCACTTTCCCTCAGTTTGCCGCAGCCTCTCCCACCGAAGCAAGTCCAATATGCGTCTCTCCGTGCTCCTCGCGGACGGCGATGATTTTGCGAAAGCCTCCCTCGCTCAGCTCCAACTGCCACCCGCCGTGCCTTTTTTCGGTGAGCATCCAGTGCGGCAGTTCCGCTTGGTAATAATCGCGCACCTTCTCGACCGGATCCGGTGTGGTGTATTCCGCCGCCGCGATACTGAACGATTTGTGGGTATCTCCGGCGTCGAACTCGAAACTCGCCAGCTTGTTGGTGTCAGTCCGTACCGCTCCCGGGTAGACCGGGATGCCAACGCGCTTGGGGTCCAGCGAGGTGCGTTCCCTGACTCGCAGGGTGCCGAACGGCGTTTCCACGGTGGTCTGTTCGCCGTGCCCGTCCTTCTTGGTAACTTTCACGTTCTGGGCCACATACAGGCCGGCGAGGATCAAACCCGCGCCCACCAGCGCCACCAGCACCAGAACGACGATCAGCACGCCAGCCAGTATGCCGCCGCGCTGTTTGTGGTGTCTCATCTTAGTCTTGCGCTCCGTTCGTCAACGCCATACGCACGGGCGTCGCCGAAAGTTCCGCCGCCCGGGCGGCTGCCCCGCGGTTACCGGAACCGCACCTTGACATCGGGCTTGTTTTCCAGGTGTACGGTGTCCACGAACCGGACCCGTGCCGGCGAAAGTGTCATCACGATGGACTGGGTGCGGGTCCCGTCCCCGAAAAACCGCACTCCCTGCAACAGGTTGCCATCGGTCACGCCGCTGGCGGCAAAGATGATCTCCCGCCCGGGAGCCAATTCCTGGGTCATGTAGATGCGCTGGGTATCATGGATTCCCATGGCCTGCATCCGCTCCTTCTGCGCATCATCTTTAATCACCAGCCGGCCCAGGATCTCGCCGTTCAGGCAGCGCAGCGCCGCTGCTGTGAGAACCCCCTCAGGCGCGCCGCCCGAGCCCATGACGGCGTGCACCCCGGTTCCGGCGACGGCCGCCGCGATCCCGGCCGAGAGATCGCCGTCGGAAATCAAGCGGATGCGCGCGCCCGCCTCGCGGATGTCGGCGATCAACTGCTGATGCCGTGGGCGGTCCAGCACCACCACGACGAGGTCGTCCACACCCCGCTGCAGCCGCCGGGCGATGGCCTTCAGGTTGTGTTTCACGGGTGCATCCAGGTCCACCGCCCCTCTGGCCGCCGGACCCACGATGATCTTTTCCATGTAACAGTCCGGCGCGTGCAGCAACCCCCCGCGCTCGGCCGCCGCCAGCACCGTGATCGCCCCGCCCGTGCCGGTGGCGCACAAATTGGTCCCCTCCAGCGGGTCCACGGCGATGTCTACCGAGCGCGCCTCCGACTTGTCTCTCTCCGCGCCCACCTTCTCGCCGATGAACAGCATCGGGGCTTTGTCCCGTTCTCCCTCGCCGATCACGATCGTGCCGCTGATCGGGATCGTGTCCAGGCAGCGCCGCATGGCCTCCACGGCCGCGTGGTCCGAGGTGTGCCCGTCCCCGATTCCCATCGTGCGGGCCGCCGCGATGGCCGCGTCTTCCACCACGCGCAGGACTTCCAGCGAGAGGTCCGTCATGTGATAGCTTTCTCCTCATGGACGATAACACAGTTCTGGTGTTGGCGAACCCCGCGGATCCCCACTTGGCCCTGTTGGAGCACCTTCCGCCGGACACCAGCATCGCTGTGGGCGAGCGGACCGAGGCCTTCGAGCGAACCGCGCCCGAGGCCTCCGTGATCCTGAACTGGTCCGGCACGCGGGAGCTTCTGGAACAGGTTTTCCGCATGGCCCCGCGCTTGCGCTGGGTGCACTCCCGCTCCGCCGGCCTGGAGGATTTGCTCTTCCCTGCGCTGGTGGAGAGCGGCATCACGCTGACGAACGCGCGCGGGGTGTTCAGCCAGTCCCTGGGCGAGTTCGTCATCGCAGCGGCGCTGTTCTTTGCCAAGGATCTGCGGCGCATGGTCCGCAGCCAGATGGCGGGCGTATGGGATCAGTTCGATATCGCCATGCTTTCCGGGGGCACCATGGGCATCGTCGGTTACGGGGAGATCGGCCGCGCCGCCGCGGCCCGCGCCAAGGCCATGGGGATGCGCGTACTGGCCCTCCGCCGCCATCCGCACCGCTCCGCCGGAGACCCGCTGGTGGATGCAGTCTTCCCTGCCGAACAGCGCCGCGAGCTTTTGGCGCAGTCCGACTACATCGTCATCACCGCCCCGCTCACGACTGAGACCCGCGGCCTGATCGGAGCCGGCGAGTTGGCCGTCATGAAGCCCACCGCTGTGCTCATCAACGTCGGCCGTGGTCCCGTCGTGGACGAAGCCGCGCTTCTCGAGGCTTTGGCTTCCGGCCGCATCCGCGGCGCGGCCCTGGACGTGTTCGATCAGGAACCCCTGCCAGCCGGTCACCCTTTGTACGGCCTGGAAAATGTGTTGCTTTCCCCGCACTGCGCGGATCACACTCCCGACTGGCAGGAGCAGACTATGCGCTTCTTCCTCGAAAACTACCGCCACTTCCACAATGGCGAGCCCCTGCGCAACGTGGTGAACAAGCGCCTGGGATATTGACGTTTAAAACTCCACGCGGAACACCATGATCCCGTGCCAGCGGTCCGTGCCGATGTCGGAGAACGAACCGCGCGTCCCGCTGAATGCTCCAAACGATGCCGGGCACGGCGCAGTCAGGCTGGCCGGGCAAACCGAAGTGCGGTTGGTGATGTTGAACGTGGTATCCGGCGGGTTGAAGCTGTGGTACTTGTACGGGTTATTGACGTCAAAACGCAGGCTGGCTTTGAAGCGCTCGCGAAATATCCATTCCTTGGCCAGTGACACCTGGGCCCACACCACTCCCGGGGCCTGCAAGGTGTTGCGTCCCAGCGTGCCCGGTTGGAAGCTGGCCGGGTAGGCAAAACCCGTATAGTCGAAATAGCGGTTCTGCGCCGAGAACGGGAAGCGGTTAGGGCCGATATCCACGTGGTCCAGTTTGACCTCGTCGTTGGGCTTCAACTGGATCGGACGTGACGCGCCAGGAAGGTATACGTTCGGCGAACCCGCGAATGTGATCGTCACCGGAGGTCCGGTCAGGAAGTGCTGGGAACCCACCAGTTCCCAGCCGCCAAGCACGGCGTTCCGCCATCCGCCGGCATTCATAAACCGCTTGCCCTTACCGACCGGGAGTTCCCAGGTCGCGGTGGTCACGAACCGGTGGCTGATGTCATAACCCGCGCGTCCTTTCTCGAGCCTCCGGTTGTACCAGGTGATGCCGCCGGCACCGCCGTCTTCATCCACGTCGTTGAGCGTCTTCGACCACGTCCAGAAGGAGTTCAGCGTGACGCCGCGCGCATAGCGCTTTTCCACCCGGAGCGTCGCGCCGTGATAGGTGTTGTGGCCGTAGTTCGAGTAGTTCTGGATAGAGCCGAATTGAGGGTACGGCTTGTAGTTCTGGTAGGCGATCCGGATCTGGTTCAGCGTGTTGAAGTCGCTGGCCACGTTCAGGGGCAGCACGTTGATATCCCAGTTGTTCAGCAGGCCCACGCCAGCCGATCCCTGGTATTGCAATTCCACCAGCCAGGTGCTCGATACCTGGTACTGAAAACCGCCCGACCAGTTCATCACGTACGGATTCCGCATGTTCGGATCCCACCAAGACGCGTTCCTTGCGCCGTAGTTGCTTCCGATGAACGGCACCGAGCCGTCCGGGTTGGTCGCAAAGCGGATCGTGGGCGGCCCCTGCGAAAGATAAAACACGGTTCGCGGGTCGCCCGGCGGCGACTGGATATTCGCCGTGGCCAGGTATTCCTCGAAGTTGTTGTTCAGCGTGCTGGTCAGCAGGTCGGAAGTGATGATTCCAAAGTTCCCGCGGAACACCCATTTCGGGCTGAAGTTCCATGCCAGGCCGACGCGCGGCTGGAAGTTGTTCAGATCCCTCTTGGCAAGCGGGCCTGCCGTGTGCACGATGGCGCCGGCCTTCCCGGTGAGGGGGTCCTTGGCGTTCGGGTCGAATTGGGAGATCAGCCCAGTCGTGTTGAAGGGCGTCTCATACGACCACCGCACGCCCAGGTTCAGCGTCAGGTTGCGGATCGGCTTCCAGTCGTCTTGCAGAAACAGAGAGTGCGAGAACCACCGCGGCGACCACCAGCCCTGCGCGCGGGTGAACTGCGCGCTGGCCACCGAACCCAGTAGAAAACTGGCGAACGCGTTGCCCGTGTTGGGCGTGAACGGAAGCTCGGTCCCGCCCATGAAATAGCGGCCCGAGGGGAAGGATTCGATCAGGGAATCGTACGATGTGCGGATCAGTTCATAGCCGGTCTTCAGCGTGTGCTTGCCGACGATTTTGGTCAGATTCTCCTGAAAGCTGTAGTCCTGCCCGATGCGCTCGCTGAGGCCGCCCGGGCCGGCATTATAGAAGCGGCTGCCCGTGCTGGTCAGAAAATCCGGGAATGTGTCCGCGCTCACATTGGGAATCCCCAGTTTGCCGGCCCAGCCTCCGTTCTGCGCGGGGGGCTCGTTGGTCTGGTGCCGCCGGTTGTAGCCGAACCGGACCTCGTTGATCAGCGTGGGGCTGAAGGTATGGCTGTCCGCCACCACGATATTGGTCAAGTCCAGCGGATAAAAATACACCGGGTCCAGCAGATCCCACGCCAATTCGTAGGAGGTGAAGAATCGTCCCGGAATCCGCTCCCGCACGCGGGTGAACCGGCCGTAGATCTTGTTCATGGAGCTGAACTGGTGATCCACCTTGGCATCGAACCGGGTGATGTAGTAGCGGCCCTTGCTGGGCACTACCAGGTTGTTGGCTGGTCCCGCCGAGCTCAGGGACCCCGGATCGGTCGGCTGCTTCCACGGGTTGTGCGACAGGTAGTTTTTCGCAACCGGGTCGAACCGCGCCTGCGGGATGATGTTGCCGGGGAACGGGTCCCGGGTCCAGGTTCCGTTGTCCAGTTGGCGCGTCGAGGCCGGATCGTAGATGGGGAAGCCCCGGCCGCCAAAACTGAAGTTGCCGGCGTACATGTCCGGCGTCGGCACGGTTCCGGTGTACGTCTCCGTCACTTTCTCGTGGTGGCGTTGGAAGCCCCCGAAGAAAAATGTCTTGTCTCGGCCATTGTAGATTTTCGGCAGCACTACCGGCCCGCCCACGGTGGCGCCCATTTCGTGATAGGTGAACGGATTGCACACCTGGAGCCCCTGGCAGCGCCGCAGTTGTTCGAAGTACTGCCGGTGCACGAGCCGCCCGTTGAGATACCGGTCTTCCGCGCTGCCGTGCAACTGATTGGTGCCGCTCTTGTACACTCCGTTCAACTGGCCGCCCGAGGAGTGTCCAAACTCGGCCGGCAAGCCCGTGGTGTACATTTTGAATTCCTGGATCATGTCCAGGGTGGCGGTCACCACCGTGTCGATCGAGTTCGGATTGCCCAGGACGGATTCCTTGGCGTTCACGCCGTCGATGGTAAAGCCCAGCGAACGCTGGCGCTGCCCGATCGCGTGTTGGCCGTTGATCACGTTCATGCCGGGCATGTAGAGATAGATCCGGTAGAACGCCTTCTGGAGCACGGGGATCTTCTCGATTGTTCCGCCTTCCAGCACCTGCCCGCTGGTCGAGGTCTCGGTCTCGAGGAGCGGTGCGGTGCCCGTCACCTCGACACTCTCGTTCACGCTCCCGACCTCGAGGGAGACGTCGAACCTCGGCGACTCCGAGGTGCGCAACTGGATCCCGTCCCGCATGTAGGTCTTGAATCCGTTGGCTTCAATTTTCAGTTGATAGATTCCCGGATTCAGGCTGGGAATGTACCAGGTTCCTTCAGAGCTGGTTGTGCTGGTGAACGTGAAATTCGTTCCCGCTTGCACCAGCGTGATCTTCGCTCCCGGCAATACCGAGCCGGTTGCATCCGTTACGGCACCGAGCATCGTGGCGGTACCGGTCGCCTGGGCCCATGCGCTCGCTGCCGCCAGCGTAAGCGCAAGTAGAGTGCGCAGCATGTAACCCACCCCCTGGGGGTGGAACTGTATCATCGGAGAAAAGTGCTGTCAACCAGGAATTTCCTGGAATTTCCCGCAAATTGAGGGAACATTCCACACCCGGAAACTCGGCGGCCTCTAATTCCCGATGTACTTTGCGTACAGACTCCGTGCCACACCAGGATCATCCGTTCCTTTGATGATGGCGCGGCCATCCGGGAAGACCGTCATTTCGTACGGCGGCGCCATGAACCGCAGGGCGAATTCATTGGCCCGCACTTCTCCCAGGGGCTCCAGGCGGGTCTTTAGTTCTTGCAGGTCCAGCGGCCGCTCGCGTTCGTGGATCTGCACCGCGTTTCTGCCGCACAGGCTGATGGGAGGGCGCCTTCGGCCCCCCAGGAAAGAGAACTCACGCTTGCCGCACGCCGGACATTCCGGATTTGGCGCCGGCTGCCGGATCCGCCGGATACTACCGCTCCACACGTCCACCGTCGTGATGTGTGGTTCGACGCAGTCCATGTGCCCGGAAAGGATCTTCAGCGCGTCCGCGACTTGGAGGGAAGCAATGGTGGAGGCGGTCACGTTCAGGATCCCGGCTGTCTCGCAGGTGGGCTGCGCGCCCGCGGGAGGCTCGGGATATACGCACCGCAGGCACGCCGTCCTTCCCGGAATGACGGGCATCACCAGCCCGTAACTGCCCACTGACGCTCCGTAAATCCAGGGCCGCCCGCAGCTCAGAGCAAAATCGTTCAACAGGTAGCGCGTCTCGAAGTTGTCCGTGCCGTCCAGAATCAGTTCGGCGCCTCCTGTCAACTCCGCGACATTCTCCGCAGTCAGATCCGCCACCACGCCGCGCACCCCCACGCCCGCGTTGATGCGCGCCAGCCGCCGCTCCGCCGCTACCGCTTTCGGCAGCGCCTCTTCCGCGTCGGCTTCTTCGAAGAGCCACTGCCGCTGCAGGTTGCTGGCCTCCACGTAATCCCGGTCGATGATCGTCAGCCGGCCCACCCCCGCGCGCGCCAGGGCCGCCGCCTGAAAGCTCCCCAGAGCCCCGCATCCCACGATCACGGCGGACGCCCTCAGCAGCCGGTTCTGTCCGCTCTCGCCGATGCCCGCAAACAGAATCTGCCGCGAATATCGCTCTTTCTCCCGAGGCGTCATCCCACCTCGATCGTAGCAAAGCGCCGCGCGGACTTACGTTATCATGAACGTGGTGAACCTGCGTTTCGCCCGCTATGCGTACCTGGTTTTCAGCCTGGCCAGTGGTTACCCGGTCTCGTTGCGCGCGCAGAATTCACCGTTTGCCGGTAAACGCATCGCGGTAATCCGTTTCGATCCCGCCGAGCAGCCGCTGGAAGCCTCCGAGTTATTCCAGATCCTCCCCCTCAAGTCCAACACACCCCTGCGCCTGGAAGATGTGCGCGTATCCATCGAGCGTCTGTTCGCCACGGGCCGGTACGAGGACATCCAGGTGGATGTTCAACCCGCGGCGGGCAACGCCGCCGACGTTGTGGTCACGTTTCTGACCCGCGCTGTGTGGTTCGTCGGCCATATTTCCGTTGATGGCGATATTTCCGCGCCTCCTAATGCCGGGCAGATCGCCAACGCCGCGCGCCTCGAACTGGGCCAGCCGTTCAGCGACGTCAAACTCCAGCAGGCCCGGCAAAACATCCTCCGCCTCATGGAGACCGAAGGGTTCTACGAGCCCCTGATCCAGCCCCTCTATGAGTACGATCCTGTGGCGCAGCAGGTGCACCTCCGCTTCCACGTCTCGAGCGGGCGGCGCGCCGAATTCACCTCTCCGCGCTTCGACGGCGACCTCAAATTGTCCCCCGCGAGCCTCCTGTCCGCCACCCGCTGGAAGCACCGCTTCCTTTTCGGATGGAAGGACGTCACGCAGTCGCGCGTCACGCGCGGGCTGGAGCGTGTGCGGAATAAATACGAGGACGATGGCCGCCTGGAAGCCCGGGTAGCGCTGGAATCCATGAACTACGATCCGGCGTCCGGCCGCGCTCAGCCGGCCCTGAGCATCGACGCCGGCCCCAAGATCCGCATCCGCGCCATCGGCGCCAAGCTATCTCAGAAAACGCTGCGGCGTTTTGTGCCGGTCTTCGAGGAGCACACGGTAGACCCGGATCTGCTGGCCGAAGGCCAGCGCAACCTTCGCGATTACTTCCAGTCCCGCGGCTATTTCGATGTTCAGGTCCGTTTCCGCCAGCGCCGCTCCCGCAACGACGTCGCCGAGATCGACTATCTGGTTCAACCGGGCCCGCTGCATCGCCTGGTCCACATCGGCATCTCCGGCAACCGGTACTTCACCACCGCCACCTTGCGCGAACGCATGTTCCTGACCACCGCCTCCCTGCTCCAGTATCGCCGCGGGCGCTACAGCGAGGCATACCTCAGGCAGGATGTCGAGTCTATCGAGAGCCTTTACACCTCCAACGGCTTTCGCGACGTTACGGTAAAGACCCGCACCGAGGACGATTACGGGGGCGTCAAAAGCAACATCGCCGTCTTTTTCGAGATCACCGAGGGCCCGCAGTGGCTGGTCGCCAGCCTTGACGTCCAGGGGATCCGGCGCCTCAAGCGGGAAGACATCGTTGCGCTGCTGAGTTCCGTCGCCGGGCAACCCTTCAGTGAGGCGAACGTCGCCATCGACCGCGACACCATCCTGGAGCAGTACTTCAGCAACGGGTTCCCCAAGGCCACCTTCGAGTGGAATTTCCGCCCCGCGGCCAAGCCGAATCAGGTGGATTTGCAGTTCATCATCCACGAAGGCGGGCAGGAATTCGTCCGCCAGGTAATTACCAGCGGCCTGCGGATCACCCGCCCCCAACTGGTGAATCGAAACCTGAAGCTGAACCCAGGCGACCCTCTCTCGCCCACCCGCATGCGCGACACGCAGCGCCGCCTTTACGACCTGGGCATTTTCGCCAAAGTCGACACCGCCGTGCAGAATCCCGACGGGGACACCCCGCGCAAGTATGTTCTCTACGACATGGAAGAAGCAGGCCGCTACAGCCTGGCCACCGGATTCGGGGCCGAGTTTGCGCGCCTCGGGGGCAGTCCCAACAACCTGGAGGCTCCCGGAGGCCAGGCCGGCTTTGCTCCCCGCGTCTCCTTGGATGTCAGCCGCCTGAACCTATGGGGATTGGGCCACAGCCTTACGTTTCGCAGCCGCGTCTCCACGCTCGAGCGGCTCGGCTGGCTGAGTTACACGCTGCCGCGCTACGGCGGCCACGAAAACCTGGAACTCACCTTCACTGCCCTTTACGACTACACTCGCGATGTGCGGACCTTCACGTCCAACCGTCTGGAGGGCTCCGTGCAACTTTCCCAGAAGGTCTCCAAGGCCACCACCCTGTTTTACCGGTACACCTACCGCCGCGTCAGCGTGGGTTCGGTGAAAATCTCTCCCCTGCTCATCCCGCTGGTGACCCAGCCGGTACGCATCGGTTCGGTTTCCGGCGGCGTGATCCAGGACCGCCGCGACGACCCCGTGGATTCCCACAAGGGCTACTACAACACCCTGGATCTGGGGATCGCGGATCATGCCCTTGGCGCCCAGCGCAACTTCGTGCGGTTTCTGGGGCGCAATGCCACCTATTACCCCATAGGGCGCAAACTGGTCTTTGCCCGTAACACCAGCTTCGGGGTCATCAGCCCGTACCACTACACCGGCGACCCGGCCGCCGCCATTCCGCTTCCGGAGCGCTTCTTCTCCGGCGGCGCCAACTCCCTCCGCGGCTTCCCCGAATACCAGGCGGGGCCGCGCGATCCCGTTACCGGCTTCCCCCTGGGCGGCAACGCGTTGCTCGAGAACCAGGCGGAGCTCCGCTTGCCCCTGATCGGGGACAATATTGGTGGAGTGCTATTCTACGACGCCGGAAACGTGTACTCGACGCTTGATAACATTTCGTTTCGCGTCCACCAGCAAGACCTGAAAGATTTCGATTACATGGTCCATGCCGTGGGCTTCGGGGTGCGCTACCGCACGCCCATTGGCCCCGTCCGCCTGGACCTCGCCTACAGCATCAATCCCCCCCGCTTTTTCGGTTTCAAGGGCACGCTCAACGACCTCATCAACGCAGGCGTCAATCCTTGCCAGACCGAGCCCGCCAAATGCGTGGTGCAGGGCATCAGCCACTTCCAGTTCTTTTTCTCGATCGGGCAGACCTTCTGATGCGCACTCGAGCCACACTGCTGATTCTCTTCGCCGCGGCCCTTGGGGCGCCCCTGGGAGGGGTGATCATTGACCGCGTCGCCGTCTCGGTGGGCACCAGCGTCATCACCGTAAGCCAGATCGATCTGGCGATCCGCGTGACGGCGTTTCTCAATGGGGAGCCCCCGGACTTCAGCCCGGCCTCCCGGCGGCAGACCGCCGGTCGCCTCCTGGATCAGTTGCTCGTGCGCAATGAGCTGCAGTTGGCCCGGTATCCATCGTCACCAGAGGACGTTGCCGCCCGCCTGTTCGAGCGCTTCCGGCGCGACCGCTTCGCCGGCAATGACGCGAACTACCGCGCCGCGCTTGCCCGCGCCGGCTTGACCGAGACCGAGATCAAGGCCCAGTTCCTGTGGCAGATCACCTTTCTGCGTTTCGTGGACGCCCGCTTCCGCCCGGGGGTGCAAATCAGTGATCAGGAAATCCAGAACTACTTCGACCACACCGTAGTGCCCGCGCAGGAAAAGGCACATCCCGGCCAAAAAATCTCGATCGACGACTATCGCGACCGCATCGAGCGGGTGCTGATCCAGCAGCGTGTGGACCAGCAGTTGGATGGCTGGCTTAAGGAAGCCCGCTCCCGCGCCGAGGTGCGCTTCCACGAGGAGGCGTTTCGATGACCCGTCCGGCCCGTCTCGCGCTCCTGGCCGGCGGCTCTCTGGCCGCCCTGGCGCTCCTGCTGACTCTAGCTGCCGGGCTCGTCGTGCACAGCGGGTGGTTCCGCGAACAGGTGCGCGAGCGCCTGGTGCGGGAAGCCGAGCGCGCCACGGGCGGCCGGGTCGAATGCGGCCCCGTGTCCTTCGAGTGGCTGCGTTTGCGCGCCCACGTCCAGGATTTTGTGCTGCACGGCGGCGAGCCTTCCGGCGCGCCCCCGCTCTTTCGCGCCGCCTCCGTCACCGCCGGCTTTAAGCTGCTCTCGGCAGTGCGTTCACGTGTGGATCTCGCCGCGCTCGAAGTGCGTGCGCCGCAGGTCTATGTGATCGTCCGTCCCGACGGCAGCACCAACATTCCCAGCCCCAGGCTGCCCGCCTCGCGCGGGAATGCCCTCCAGACCATTCTGGACCTGGCCGTCGGCAGATTTGATCTCGAAGACGGCGCCTTCACGTTGGCTGGGCGAAGCCCCACCCCGTTCGCGGCCGCCGGACGGAACCTGCGCGCCCGGTTCCGGTACGAAAGAGCTCCGGCGCGATACGGGGGCGATCTGTCCATCCAGCCGCTCGAGCTGAGCTGGAGCGCCCGCCGCCTGGCCCCCGCCGGCGTGAATCTGTCCGTCGAGCTCGAGCGCAACCGGATCTCTATTCCTGCCGCCGCCCTGGTTTTCGGAAAGTCGCGCCTGGATCTTTCCGGCAGTATGGAAGACGTGGCCGCCGCGCAGGGCGCATTCCGTTTCCAGGCGCGGGCGGACTTGCCGGAACTTGGCCGCCTGCTCGGGGCGCCCCAACTCGAAGGGGGAACAGCCCGGGCCGAAGGCGATCTCCGGGTGGCTGGCCTCGATCGCCTCTCGGCCTCCGGCAAAGTCACCGCCTCGGGTGTCGCCTTTCAGCTAGGCGGTCTCCGGCTGGAGGGCAGCCGGGCCGACGCGGCTTTTGCGGCAGACCCGCGCCAGATAGGGTTGCAGGAGGTCCGCTTCTCCGGCGCCGCGGTCACGCGGGTGCATGAGCGCGCCAGCCGGTTCCCCGTGCGGGCCGCCTTCCGCCGCGTCGCGCTGGCCAGCGCCGGCCTGGAAGCGGACCGCGTTACCCTGGAAGCGCTCGGCGGCTCCTTCACCGGGCACGCGGCGCTCCCCCAACTGCGCCGCATCCTGCTCGAAGGCCGCCTGGCCAACTTCGACATGCGCAGCCTGGCCGGTCTGGTCACCACCCGCGAGATCCCCTGGGACGGCAGCCTGTCCGGACCGCTGCGGCTGGAAGGCTCGCTCTCCGGGCAGCGCGACGCGGTGGCGGACGCGCAGCTCGCCATCGCTCCGGTTCCCTCCGGCCCCGCCGTCTCCGGCGCCGTGAGCGTACATTACGACCTCGCGCGCGACACCCTCAACCTCGGGCACTCCTCCATCTCCCTGCCGCACACCCGCGCCGAGTTCTCCGGAACTCTCGGTTCGCTCCTCAGGGTTTCGGTTTCATCCGCGGACCTGCGCGACCTGCTGCCCGCCCTGGACCTGGTCTCCGACAAACCGCCCGCGTCGCTGCCGATCGAGTTGCACGGCAAGGCGGTTCTGGACGGCACTCTTACAGGCGCACTGGAGGCGCCCGCCCTCGAGGCCAGCCTTTCCCTGGCCGCTTTCTCCGTCTCCGGCGCCGCCTTCGATTCCTTCCGCGGCAAGCTGTCGCTGTCGCCTTCCGGCGCCGGGCTGCGAGACGGCCTCCTGGAGCATGGCTCGGCCAGCGCCCAAGTCTCCGGCAGTCTCGGCCTCGTAAATTGGAAGCCGCTCCCGGGCAGTCCCGTTGCAGGCCGGATTTCCATCGGGAACGCGCCTGCGGCGGATCTGCTCGCCCTGGCCGGAAAGTCCAGTCTGCCCCTCGCCGGCAGCCTCAGCGCTGCCCTCCAGGTGAGCGGTTCCTACGGGCAGCCGCGCTTTGAAGGCCAGTTCACCGCCGTCCAGGGAAGCGCCTGGGGCGAGTCTTTCGACCGGGTCACCGCTACCCTGCTCTACACCAGCGATGCCGCCCAGGTCACCGAAGCTCAGCTCACTGCCGGCCAGAAGCAGATCGCATTCCAGGCCTATTACCGGCACGCACCGGCACAGTTTGCGAGCGGCAGGCTACGCTTCCAGGCTTCCAGCAACCTCATGGCGCTCGATCAGTTCCAAACCCTGCGGAAGGACCATCCGGACGCTGCCGGCACTCTGCAATTTAGAGCCTCCGGGGAAGTGGAAGCGGCCCCGGCGCCCGGCAGCCGGATCACATTCCGCCTTACCGACCTGAACGGGGAAACCTCCGCGGCGGGGCTGCGGCTCGGCCAGCGCCAGTTCGGCGATGTTCATATCACCGCTTCTTCCACGGGCGGCGCCGTATCCGCCCACCTGGAAAGCAATTTCGCCGGCGCCGTCATTCGCGGCTCCGGTCAGTGGCGCCTGGACGGGGACAACCCCGGCAGCGGCCAGGTCTCTTTTGAGCAGGTGGATTTCCAGCGCGTCCAGCAAGCCGTCGGGTTTCTTCCCACCGGCATGCCTGCCGGCGGATCCGCCCAGGGCGAGCTTACCTTTAGCGGTCCGGCATTTAACCCGGAGCTCTGGAAAGCCGCCTTGACCGTCCCCCGCTTCCAAATCGGCCCCGCTCCGCATTTGGGGCTGGGTGTCCGGCGGCGGGATGTTACGCTTACCAACTCCGGCCCCATCCGGGTTTCTCTGGAGCGCCGGGTGGTGCGCGTGGAGAGTGCCCGCATGGTCGGCCGGACCACCGATCTGGTGCTCGCCGGCGCCATCTCATTTCCGCAGCGCAGTCCCCTGGATCTCCGCCTGAACGGCCGGATCGACCTGGCCATGCTCCAGGATTTCTACCCCGACCTGACTGCCTCCGGGACGATGCTGACCGACGCCTCCATTCGCGGCAGGTTCCAACGCCCGCAGATCAGCGGCCGCCTGGAACTCAAGAACGTGGGTCTTAACCTGGCAGACTTTCCCAACGGTCTCAGTCACGGCGAAGGTCTCATCCTGTTTAGCGGCGAGGGGGCCACGATTCAGAGCCTCACCGGCGAGACCGGCGGCGGCAAGATCGCGATTACGGGTTTTGCCGGCTACGGAGGGGGCCAGGCGGATTTTCGCCTGAATGCCCGCGCCAGCCAGGTGCGCGTCCGCTATCCCGAGGGCGTCAGCACGGTGGCCGACGCCTCTCTGAACTGGACTGGCACAACCTCCGGCAATCTGCTCTCCGGAACTGTCACCATCCTGCATTCCGGCTTCAACCCGCGCGCCGACCTCGGCTCCGTGCTGAGCCGCTCCTCCCAGCCTGTGCGGACGCCGGCGGCACGCAGTGGTGTGCTGGGCGCTACGCGTTTCGACGTCCAGATCGAGACTTCGCCCTCTCTCACCGTGCAGAGCTCTCTCACGCAGGATGTGGTCATGGAAGGCAGCCTGCGCCTGCGCGGCACCGTCTCCAACCCGGCGCTGCTCGGACGCATCAATGTCGTACAAGGCCAGCTCGTTTTCTTCGGCACCAGGTACACCATCGACCAGGGCTCCATCTCTTTCTACAACCCCGTCCGCATCGAGCCGCTCGTCAACGTGGACCTGCAAACCCGCGCCCGCGGCGTGGACGTCATCCTGAACATTGCGGGGCCGCTCAATAAGCTGGCCCTCACGCCCCGATCCGACCCTCCCATGCCCTTCAGCCAGATCGTCTCGCTGCTCGCCACCGGCAGTTCCCCGGCGACCACGGATCTGTCGTATTCCAACCCGCTGGCCACAAGCCTGCAAGCCGCGCAGCCGCCGGGCGCCTCCAGCCTGCTCGCCGAAGCGGTTGCCAATCCGGTCTCCGGGCGTCTCCAGCGCTTTTTCGGGGTCACCAAACTGCGCATCGATCCCTCCCTCACCGGGGTGGAGTTCAACCCCCAGGCCCGGATCACCCTGGAGCAGCAGATCACCCCCAACATCACCTTCACATACGTCACCAACGTCACCAGTACGAACCCGCTCGTGGTGCAGATCGAATGGGCCGTCAACCAGCGCTGGTCCGTCATCGCCGTGCGCGACGAAAGCGGTGTGTTCGGCATGGATTTCTTCTATAAGAAACGCTTTCGCTAAGCGCCCCAGTTTCGTCCTCCGGATTCGAGATCACTTTGGCGGCGGCGGGCGGCTGTTTTGGTGCTTTCGCCGTAGTCCGGGGCGCAGCGGCTCGCGGTAAGATAGGGCCAAGCACCTCTCTTCCATGGAGACCTACGATCTCATCGTCATCGGTTCGGGCCCGGCGGGGCAGCGCGCCGCCATTCAGGCCGCGAAGACCGGCAAGCGGGTCGCCCTGATCGAGAAGCGCGAAGTGGTTGGCGGCACGTGCATCAACAGCGGAACGATCCCGAGCAAGACCATGCGCGAAGCCGTGCTGCACCTCTCGGGCTTCGCTTACCAGGGGATCTACGGCGTCAGCTATCGCGTGAAAGAGAAGATCACCATGGCCGACCTGGGTTTCCGGGTGCAGCACGTCATCAAGACCGAGACGGACGTCACTCAGGCGCAGTTGGCGCGCAACGGCATCGACGTGGTCACCGGCACGGCGAGTTTTCTCGAGCCCACCCGCGTGCGCGTTGAGAATTCACGCGGCCAGGCCGATTTCACTGCCCCCTTCGTCATCATCGCCACCGGAACCAAGCCCGCCACCTCTCCCACCGTGCCCGTCAACGGCCGCAACATCATCAACAGCGATCAGATCCTGGACATGCCGGAGATTCCCAAGACACTGATCGTGGTGGGCGGCGGCGTGATCGGCGTCGAATACACCTGCATGTTTGCGGCCCTGGGGGTGCGGGTCATTTTGGTAGAAAAGCGCCCGCGCCTGCTCGAGTTCGCCGACTCCGAAATGGTCGAAGCCCTTTCCTATCATCTACGCGATCACCGCGTCACCATGCGCCTGAATGAGGAAGTCGATAGCGTCGAGGAGTTGCCCGCCGGGGGCGTGGTTGCCAACCTGAAAAGCCGCAAGAAGATCTCCGGCGATGCGCTACTGTACGCCGTCGGCCGGCAAGGGAACGTGGAGGACCTGAACCTGGCTGCCGCCGGCCTGGAAGCCGACGCCCGCGGCCGTGTTCCGGTGGATGCCGAGTACCGTACCAAGGTTCCCGGCATCTTCGCCGTTGGCGATGTCATCGGCTTTCCCAGCCTTGCGTCGGTTTCCATGGAGCAGGGCCGCCTCGCCGCGGCCCACGCCTTCGGCCTCCAGTTGCGTTCCAATCCCGCGACCTACCCCTACGGGATCTACACCATTCCCGAAATCTCATTCATCGGCAAAACCGAGGAGCAGTTGACCGATGAAGACGTTCCCTACGAGGTCGGGGTGGCCTTCTACCGCGAAACCGCCCGCGGCCAGATCCGCGGCGACACGACGGGGCGCCTCAAACTCATCTTCCACCGCGAAACCAGGGAACTGCTCGGCGTGCATATCATCGGCGAAGGCGCCTCCGAACTGCTGCACATCGGGCAGGCGGTGCTCATTCTCAAGGGCACGATGGATTATTTCGTGGATACGGTCTTCAACTATCCGACGCTCGCAGAATGTTACAAGGCGGCGGCGTTTAACGGGCTGAATAAGCTGGCCCGCATTGAATCCTGAGGATTTCGCCATGCGGCAGTCGATCGGTGTGCTGGCCACGAGACATATCTGGGTTGGACGCGTGGAAAATGACCGCCTGGCAGCCCCGGTGCGGATCTTTCCGGAGCCCGGCAATGGAGGCGACAACCTGCGTTCCATACCCGCCGAGCAGTTGGCCCAGAGTCTGAGCGAACAGATTGTGCTGGCCGCCGGTGGCTTCGAAATCGCCGCGGTCGGCGTGGGTTTTCCCGGCATCATCGTCGGCGGAACCATCGAGGAGTGCCCCAACCTGCAGCAGTTCAAGGGGTTCCATCTCCAGACGGCGCTTTCGGCGGCGCTCGCCCGGCAAGGCCTCACGTTCCCGGTGTCCGTGCTCAACGACGCGGATGCCATCGCCGCCGGCATCGCCGCCACTCGCGGCCAACTCGAACGCCTGGTGCGCGTCTGGCACCTGGGAGATGGCGTGGGCTTTGGCCGGTACCCGCGCTCCGACCAACCGGGCGAGGGAGGCCACTTGGTGGTCACCCTCGATCCCCGGGAGCGCTTCTGCGGCTGCGGGGGTCTGGGACACCTGGAAGGCATTCTGGGCCAACGCGCCATGCGCCTGCGCTTCCTGGACCTTGAACCCGAGGAGGTCTTCGCCGCGGCCCGCGCCGGCGATTCCCGCTGCGTGGAGTTCCTGCACCTCTGGCATCGCGCTCTGGCCGCTGCCTCAGCGACTTGCATTCACCTCGAAGGCGCCGGGAAGTTCTTTCTCACGGGCCCCAATGCAGAGTTTGTGGATCTCACTCTGCTTGGCCGCTACCTTCACGAAATGGTCACCATGAGCCCGCTCCAGGGCAGCTTCTTCGAAATTGCCCCTGCCGCCCACCAGGAGCTTGCCATCATCGGGGCAGCCGCCGCCGCCCTGGCCTGACCGCCGCCCGCGGCGCCCCGTCTGGCTGCTGTCCGCGGCCGCAGCGCGCTAAGATTGAGACAATCGGGTAACGTACTATGCAATTTTCGGCAAGCGCCGATGGGCGCGTGAGCCGGCGAGGTGTGATGCGCGGTATCGCCGGGGTGCTGGCGGCGCCGGCCGCCGTCCCGGCCGTTCCCGCTGCCGGCCTGGGCAGCGCGAGGATCACGGGGATCCGCACGTTCGTCGTGGGCAACCCATGGAAGAACTGGGTCTTCGTGAAAGTCTCCACGGATACTGGCCTGTTCGGTTGGGGAGAGGCCACCTCGGGACTGGAAACCAAGCCTCCCGAGGCGCAAGTGCACGAACTGGAGCGCTTCGTCCTCGGCGAGGATGCCTTCCAGCCGGAGCGGCTCTGGCAGAAGATGCACAAGGGCCTGTTCCTGGGCACTAACGTCGCGATGAGCGGAATCACCACCGCCTGCTGGGACATTCTGGGCAAGGCCCTCAACGCCCCGCTCTGGAAACTGTTGGGCGGCAAACAGCACCCTACCCTGCGGGTCTACGCGAACGGTTGGTACAAGGGCTCCAGGGAGCCGGAGGCTTTTGCCGGGGAGGCCGCCCGCGTGCAGTCCATGGGGTATACCGCCCTCAAGTTCGATCCTTTCGGCGCCACCTACCGGTTCTTCGACCCCGGCGAGGAAAAGAAGTCGCTGGCCATCGTGGCGGCGGTCCGCAAAGGCGTGGGCGACGGCATGGAACTCCTGATCGAGGCCCACGACCGCTTCAGCGTCTCTACCGCCATCCGGGTTGGGCAGAAGCTCGAAGAGTACCGCCCCATGTGGCTGGAAACACCGGTCATGTCCACCGACATTCCGGCCACCCTTGAAGTGGCGCGGGCCATTCGCGTTCCCGTGGCCACGGGCGAGCGCTTCAACCGGCTGGGTCAGTTTCTGGAACTGCTCGCCGGCCGCGCGGTGGATATCGTCCAGCCCGAAACGCTGAACATCGGCGGCATCGGCGGAGCCTGTAAAGCCGCCGCCCTGGCCCAGGCCGCCGAGGCGTTCGTGGCGCTCCACCAGGCGCAGAGCCCGCTCAACACGGCCCTCAACGCACACCTTCACGCCGCCATGCCCAATTTCCTGATTCAGGAGTGCTTTGATGACTTCCTGGAGCCGTGGTCGCGCGAGATCATGCATGGCGTGCCGCGCGTCCGCAACGGAGCGCTGGAAGCCTCCGATGCTCCGGGCATCGGTGTGGAGTTAGACGAACGGGAAATGGCCCGGCACCCGTATGGGCCGAACAACTTCCTCCGGCTGTTCGAAAACGGCTGGGAGAAGCGCACCGGCGGGCCTAAGTAAAGTCTGCGCATAGGAGAGGTGTACGACCATGAGCCATGCTCTACAGGGTGTTGCGGGCGCCAGCCGGCGAGAGCCCTTCCGCGGGGTCTTCACGATCCCGTCCACCCCGTTCCAGCCGGACGGGGAAATCGACCTTCCGAGTTTTCGCCGGTTGATCGACTTCTGCATCGCCTGCGGCGCCCACGGCCTGGTGTTCCCCGTCAACGCCAGCGAATGGACCGCCCTCAGTGATGACGAGCGCCTGCGGCTCTCCCAAGTCCTGGTGGAACAGAACGCCGGCCGGCTACCCGTGGTGATCGGCGTAACCGCCTCCACCGCGGAGAACGCGGCCCGGTTTGCGGCCCACGCCCGGAGCATCGGCGCCGACGCCGTCATCGCCATGCCTCCCCACGGCGTACCGGAGACCGCCCGGGCTGTGATCTTCGACTATTACCGCCGCCTCGCCGCCGCGGCGCGCCTGCCTGTCTTCGTCCAGAACCACGACGCCCCCGCCGGCACCGACCTGCCCGCGGAATTCCTGATCCGGCTCTGCCGGGAAATCGAGCACGTCTGCTACGTCAAGGAGGAGACCACTCCCACCACGTTCAAAATGACAGCCTTGCTGCAAGGCGCCGGCGAGGCTTGCAGAGGCGTTTTCGGCGGGGCGGGAGGGCGCTACCTGATCGAAGAGCACCGCCGCGGATGTTGTGGCCAGATGCCGGGCTGTCATGTCACCGACGTCGTGGTGGCCTTGTGGAACGCGCTGGAGACTGGCGATCACACCCACGCCATGCACATCTACAAGGAAATGGCGCCGCTGTTCTTCTTCGAGACGCAGTTAAACGGCTCCTATAAAGAGGTGCTCTACCGCCGGGGCGTGATTGCCTGCCCGCTCAAACGCAATGGCCCCATGCCCATGGATGAGGCCGCCTCGCGCTACCTCGGCGAGATCCTGAAAAACCTGGAACCCCTCATGACCTGGAGGAAGTCGTAGCCCCGCGTTTCAATCCGCCAGCCGGACGCCGCACATCTCGGCGAACTTTACTTCCGTGGCCTTGACCCGCCCGGCCACTACTCGTAAGGTCCGCCGCAGAAATTCGGCGCCCAGCGTCGGGTCGCTGTGGCAGGCTTCCGCCAGCCGCGCGCCGTCCAGGCGCAGGGCGATGGTCAACTCCCTGGCTCGCACTTGAAACAGGGTGTCCTGATGGTCCAGCAGCGCCGACCAGCCGAATGCCTGGTCCGGCCCCAAAACCTGGACGCAGACAGTGATGCGCGGAGTGCGTAGTTCGATCGCTACGCTGCCGGCCGCCAGCAGATAAAAAGCCCGCGAACGCTCCCCCTCCACCAGGATCAACTCGTTTTCCTCGAAGGTCACTTCCGTGGCCAGTGAGGCCAGTTGCGCAAGGTGTGCCTCCGGAAGGCCGTGCAGGAACGCATGATTCCGAAGAACGTGATTTAGCGCCATATGCCCCAACCGTGGGTCAAATCCCGACGACGCCCCCCTTCCAGGCCTCGAATTCGTCGGGGTACGGCGCTATCTGCAATCCGCTTGCCAGCGCCTCGCTGGGAGCTACTTCCCCGCGGGCAGGGGCCGGAACATCAGATTGCGGTACTGCACGATGCTGCCTTTGTTGTGCTGTTGCAGTGCGCAGTAGCCTTTGGTGTACGTGTTCTTCTCATCCACGTAATCCGTCGCCACCTTGCCGTTTACCTGGATGATGATGTGGTTGCCCTCGGCGATAATGTGCTGCGTGCCCCACACGTCGTCAGGGATGAGCTGCTCGAAAATCTTGTGAAAGCCGTACAGGCTGCCGGTCTTGACCGGGTCACGGTGGCTGGTATTTACCTGCGCCTCGTAGCCTTTGGGGAAGCCGGGGCCGAAAGCCGTCCGGAAATACATGCCGGAGTTACCGCCGTGATTGATCTTCACTTCGGCTTTAAATTCACAGTTTTCGCACTCCCGCACCATCCAGAACAGGTGGCTGGCCTCCCCGTCGCCGGTGATGCAGCCGTCCCGCACGGACCAGGATTCGGGATGCTCGTTGGCCTTCCAGCCATCGAGCGTCTTGCCGTCGAACATGCTGATCCAGCCGTCGGCGCCGGCCGCCAGGCCGCAGACGGCCAGCCAGACGCCGGCCGTCAAACAAGGGAGGATTCGCATGATCTACGACACCAGGGTGTGCGCGCTGGCCTGGATCTTGCGAATGGCTTCGGCGATCTGCTCCATGCCCTGCCGCGTGTCCAGCAGCATGGTCTGCGTGAACCACACGGCTTCCCCGCACAGCTTGTCGTTGACCGGGCATTGGTTGCGTTCTTCCCAGGCATCCAGCGTGGCCTTGGGATAGAGCGCCTGGTATACCCGGGATTGCACGGCGTTCTTCAGGAACGGCTCCTTGTTCAGCGGCGTGTAGCCGCCCGAACCCGGAATGCCCTCAGCCTTGAGCGCCTCCAGGAACCTGTCCCGCGACAGCCCGTGGAAGTGCTCGCTGCGGTAGCGGAACATGTAGAGGTGGTAGGCGCTGCGAGTGCAGCCGTCGTACCAGCGCGCCGGCTCGATGCCCGGAATCTCCTTCAGCAGGCTGGTCAGGTGCGCGGCGTTCTCTTCCCGCAGTTTGGATTGCTCCTGCAGCGGGCGCATCTGGGTCATCAAGAGGGCCGCCTGGAATTCCGTCATGCGCAGGTTGGCGCCGTTCTGCGTGTAGGCGAAATGGTAGCTGTCCACTTTGCGGCCGCGACCGTTGTTGTGGAACGCGAAACAGCGCTCCACCAGGTCTTCGTCGTTGGTGGTGATGGCCCCGCCCTCGCCCGAGTTCAGGTTCTTGGAGTTCTGGAAGCTGAAGCAGCCCGCCGCTCCCCAGGTGCCCACCTTGCGTCCCCGCCACTCGCCCAGGTGCGCCTGGCAGGCGTCTTCGAGCACCGCCAGTTTGTGCCTCGCGCCCACCGCCAGCAGGGTGTCCATGTCCGCCGCCGTCCCCCCGATATGCACCGGCAGGATGACCTTGGTCCGCTCCGTGATGGCGGCCTCCACCTTGCGCGCGTCGATCTGGAACGTCGCCGGGTCGGTATCCACGAATACCGGCAGCGCGTGATGCACGAGCACCGCGTTGATGGTGGCCACGAAAGTATACGGCGGCACCAGCACTTCATCGCCCGGTTGGAGACCCAGGCCGTGCAGAGAAGTAATCAGCGCGCTGGTTCCGTTGGCCGTCGCCAGACAATACTTTGCGCCCAGCAGCCTGGCGTAAGTTTCCTCGAACTTGTCCACCTGCTTGCCCCAGCCGCGATACCAGCGGCCGCTTTTGAGCACTGCCGACACGGCCTGCTCATCGGCTGCCGTGGTCTTGGGCCAGGAAGGGAATGGAGTGGTGCGTACGGGGGTTCCGCCCTGGATCGCCAGCTTTCCGTTCGCCCCCGAAGCCACGCCAGAGGCAACCGCGGTCGCGGCTGCGGCATTCACGAAGAAACGTCGGGTCATAATCGGGCCTCCTGCTGCTGCAATAGTACTACAAATCGTACTCCTAGGGCCTAGGAATTCTGCCCCGCTCGGCTGAGCAGACGCTCGACGTTGCGGAAGAGGACTTTTTCGCGGTCGGCGGGCGTCAGGAATGCGTTTTTCACCCGGGCGATCACTGCCGAAGGCTCGTTGATCGTGAAGTCCGATCCGTAGAGCACCCGGTCCGCGCCGATCTCCTGGACCGCTTTTTCCAGGATGCCTACGCGCTCGATGCCCGAGCCCGAAATGTCGATGCAGCAGTTCCGGTGCTTGGCCACGATCTCGATCCGCTGCCCTATGTCGTCCTTGTTCGGCCCCAGGTGGGGAAACACGATCGTGGCTTCCGGGAAACGCTCCGCCAGGTAGCGCATCTCGCTGGTATTGGTATGGATCTGGATCACCATGTTCAGCTTGGCCGCCAGCTTCATGACCTCGGCCCACTCCGGCGTATCGTAGCGGTAGTGCGTCATGTAGTTGCAGAACTCACCCAGCCAGACGAAGCCCAGTTCCTTGCGGCAATATTCGATCTCCCGCAACGCTTCGTCGATGCGGAAGGGCGTGATAACGCAACTCCCGCGGAACCGTCCCTTGTATTTTTCCGCGTACTTGGCTACCTCGCGGTTGCCCGCGCGAAAGTCCTCCGGCGTCTGCGCCAGGTTGCTGCGCGAGGAGGAGATCACTCCCCGCTTCACGTCGCACTTGTCCAGATAGGCCACGAACTCGGCCATGTTCCGGGTCACCAGGTTCCACTGAAAGTTGTCGCCGTTATCGCTGGGGATGTGCAGGTGCGCGTCGAAGATGCCCCGCCGGGTTTCGGCCACCGCCTCGCGGGTCAGCGGCTCGCCCAGCACGAAGTTCGCCAGGCCGACCACACCAGCCCTCAGCAAGTGCCTGCGGTGAAAGAAAGACATGGTGTCATTATCTCCCTGCGGCTCGGGCGCGGCTGCACTCAGGCTTCGGCCAGGCGCCGCACGTGCGCCGTGGCTGCCGCCGCCAGTCCGCTCAAGTGGTAACCGCCTTCGAGAACGGACACCAGCCGCCCGCCGGCCCACCGGCCGGCGATCTCCAGCATCAGCGTGGTCAGGTCGGTGAAGTCGGCGTCGGAGAGGGTGAAGTGGCCCAGCGGATCGCCCAGCCGGGAATCGAAACCGGCCGAGAGTATCACCAGGTCGGGCTTGAAATTGGCCGCCGCCGGCTCCAGCTTCTCCTGAAACGCGCCCAGAATCTCCTGGCGGCCCGAACCAGCCGGAAAAGGGCAGTTCATCGTGGTGCCCTTGCCGGCGCCTTCGCCGGTCTCCTCGGCCCGTCCGGTGCCGGGGTACCAGGGCGATTGGTGCGTGCTGAAAAAGAACACGGAGCCGTCGGCATAAAAGATGTCCTGGGTACCGTTGCCGTGGTGCACGTCCCAGTCGGCGATCAGCACCCGTCCGGCGCCGTGGCGCTTCTGCGCGTAGCGCGCCGCGACCGCCACGTTGTTGAACACGCAGAAGCCCATCCCACCGGCGGGACGCGCGTGATGGCCCGGAGGGCGCACGGCGCAGAATGCGTTCTTAGCCCGGCCCTCCATTACGGCATCCACGGCCTGAAGCACGCCCCCGGCCGCCGCCAACGCCACGTCATAGGTGTCCGCGCTCACGTCGGTATCGCCCGTGCTGAGCACCCGGGCGCCGGCCTGGATCTCCTGGCGCGCCAGTTCGACATACGCGCGCGTGTGGCACAGGGCCAGTTCCTCCCCGGTGGCCGGCCGCGGCGCGATGCGCGCCAGTTTCGCGGTGAGGCCGGCGCGCTCGAGCGCTTCCACCACGGCGTCATAGCGCGCCGGACGCTCGGGATGATTCGGGCCGGTGAGATGGCGCTTGTATACGGGATCGGCCATGAGGGCGGTGGCTGGGCGCGGCTTCATGACGTGCTCCAGCATAACATCGCCTGACAACTCGTTGGTGGAAATGGGTTGCACCGGTCAAGTTGACCGGTAACGGCAAGAGCGGTCTTTTAGTATCAGTCATTTGGGGAGACGCAACCGGTCACGTTGACCGGTTTTAGGATTTGCGCGACAGGTTGCTAAACCCCGCGGCGGTTGCCGTACAGGTCTACATGCAGCCGGGGACTGAACCGGAAGCCCTCCAGCTTGCAGATCTCCGCCAGCCACACGCCGCGCTCGCGCAACGCGCCCGGATCGACGCCTTCGGGCATGAGAATGACCTTGGCCGGGTCGGCTGCGGTGAGCTTCAGCAGATCGCGAATCTCGTAGACGTCCTCCGCCCTTGCCACTACGAACTTGAGCTGGTAGTCGTATTCCGCCAGGAGCCTGCGCAGGACCTCGGGCTGAATCCGGCGGCGCTCGTGGGGCTCGCGCCAGCGGCCTTCCGGCGTCGAGTTGGCGAGCTTGGGACTGATGCTCATCAAGTCGCAAGCCACGCCATGATAGACGGTGCCCGCTGTCTCGATGGTGATGTGCCGGCCGCGCTCCCGGAGGCGCTGGGTGAGGCCCACGATTTGCGGCGCGATCATGGGCTCGCCGCCGGTGAGGACCACGTGCCGCGCGGGGTAGGCGGCGACCTCCTCCAGTATCCGCTCCACGGTCATATCCGTGCCTTCGGGCTTCCAGGAAGTGTACGGCGTATCACACCAGGAGCAGCGCAAGTTACAGCCGCTGGTGCGCACGAAGACCGAAGGCACGCCCACCAGCGAACCTTCGCCCTGGATGGAGTAAAAGATCTCAGCGATCTTCAATCCCAGCCTCTTCAAAGCCCTTGCGCCGCAGCAGGCAGGCGTCGCACAGGCCGCACGGCCGCCCCTCCGGCGCGGGATCGTAGCAACTGTGGGTCAGGGAAAAGTCCAGGCCCAGATCGCGCCCCAGCCGGACAATCTCCGCCTTTGAGAGATGCAGGAGCGGGGTGTGGATCTGAATGTGCGTGCGGCCTTCCACACCTGCCTGGGTGGCCATATCGGCCATGCGTTCGAAGGCCTGGATGTACTCGGGGCGGCAATCCGGGTAGCCGGAGTAGTCCAGCGCGTTGACGCCGATGAAAATGTGCGAGGTCTCCAGAACTTCGGCCCAGGCTAGCGCGAAGGAAAGAAAGATGGTGTTGCGCGCCGGCACGTAGGTGACCGGGATACCCTGGCCGATTTCCTGGGCCTGCCGGCCCTTGGGCACGGGGATGCCGGCGGTGAGCGCGGAGCCTCCGAAGACGGTGAGATCGATGCGGGCCACGAGGTGGCGCGCAGCGCCCAGCGCCGCGGCCACGCGGGCGGCGGCTTCCAGTTCCACGCGGTGCCGCTGCCCGTAATCAAAACTCAGGGCGTAGCACTCGTAGCCCTCCCGGCGCGCCAGGGCCAGGCAGGTGGACGAGTCCAGGCCGCCGCTGAGCAGGCAGACGGCTTTTGAGGGGCTGGCAGGCGGCGAGGTCATGGGGCGCCTCTCGTATTTTACCGTTGCGCACTGGACGACCAGCTCGGAACTCGCGTCCGATTCCGGGGTTAGAAGGGCTATGCGGCAATTGGGAGTGATTTTGCTTCTGGTGTGCGCCTGCGCGGCGGCGCGGGCACAGGCGCCGGCCCCGTCCGGCCCGGTAGTCAATCCCCGGGGAGTCACGAACGCCCTCACGCAAAGACCTGCCCCGGCCACGGTGGGTCAGGGCGGCTTCCTACAGATTGCGGGCATCAATCTGGGCCCGGATGGTGGTCTCACAGCGCAGGGGGCGCCGTTGCCCACGCAACTGGGGGATGTTCAGGTGATGCTCAACGGCGGCGCCATCCCGCTGGTTTCGGTCGCGCCCACGCAAATCGTGGCGCAGGTGCCAGTGGACGCGAACCTGGGGCCGGCGCAGGTGGTGGTGCAGAGATCGAGCGGCTCCAGCCCTCCGGCCATTGTCACCATCACGCAGCTTGACCCGTCGGTGCGCACGGCGGACGGCAGCGGCTACGGGCAGCCTTGGGGCACGCTGAACGGCCAGACGCTGATGATGAGCGCGGCGTCGCTCGGCCCGGCCAGCCCGGCGCTGGTGACCGGCGCCGTGGGCTCCACGGATACGCCTTCCGTACCCCAGGCCAACATGACGGCATTTGTCGGCGGCATTCAGACCACCGCCTCGGCGGCGGCATCCACCAACCGGCCGGGCGAATATGATGTGCAGGTCGCCGTCCCGGCGGCGGCACAGCCCGGGGATCTCATCCAGCTTCTGGTGAACAACACGCTGGCCAATGCCACCGTGTTTCAGTCGATGCAGAACCCCACGGTCAGCTTTCAGACCCTGCCCTCCGGCACGCCGGCGATTCAGGACCTGACGACTACGGACCTCGACGGGAATTACCTGATCGCCACGGCGGCGCGAGATTCGAACGGCTGTTATGCCGGGGTGGTGGTGGACATGGTGCAGCAGACCACCACGCCGCTCCCCAATTGCCTGACCAGCGCGGCTGCGGGACAGACACCGGTGGTGCAACTGCGCAACGGTAACGCGCTGGCGGCGCTAGTGGGGCCGCCGCAGGGGGACGCCGCTACGGGGGTGAGCACCAGTGTGCAGATCTTCAGTCCCGCGCAGGCGCCGCAAACCGTAACGCTACCCTTTGCCGCCGGTTTCCTGACCAGCGCGGGGAACGGCAGCTTCCTGGCGGCGCTGGGCGGCACAGCCCCGCAGGCAGCCAGCATCAACGCGCTGACCGGGGCGGTTACGCAGGGCCGCGGAGATGGCGGCGGGGCGGCGGCCCTGGCGTTCTTTACCAGCGTGAGCGTGGACGGGTTGACGCAAGCACTCACGCGCCCGGCGGCCATCTCCCAGGGACAGCTCGCAGTCGTAGTGGGCGACGACCCGAATAACCCCACTACGGCGGAACTGGCCGTGCTGAAGGCGAACGGCTCGGTGGTGAGCTCACAGAAGTTTCCGGACGGCTGGCTGCCCGCGCTGGCTGCGCCGCTCCCCTCAGGTCCCGGAGGTGGCGGCGGCGCCGCACGGCCCGCGGCGGCGGTACCGCGCGGCGCCCTGCTGGTGGACCAGCCTACGGGCACAGCGTATGTGGTCGTGCGCTCGGGGGACAACTCGAAAGAAGCCCTGGCGGCGTTCACCAACGACGGCAATCCGCCCTCCGTACTGGCCTTTCCGAGCGGCTGGTTCGTGGCTTCCTGCATGGCCACCATGGACTTCTTCAACCTGCAGCTTTCACGCAGCGCGGTGCTCCTGGGCAGCAACACGGCCAGCACGCAGATCCAAAATCCCTGCCCCGGTCTGGGCTTTCTGCAACTGGACCTCAACCAGAAGGTGGTGAACGCGATCGCTCTGAGCGGGCAGGCGCAGTTCAGCGCCAGTACGGCTCAGTCCTTGAGCGACTACGTGTACGCCAGCGACGCGGACCAGAGCGGCAATGCAGCGAATCTGTACGTGCTGGACGGCGCCAGCCTGGCGGTGTTCTCCATGCCCGCGCCCAGCGGAATAGCGGAATTCTCCGGGCTGCGTCCGATGCAGGAGGTGAACGCGCTGGTGGCACTGGCCAGCAACAGCACGCCGGGCGACCAGGGATTGCTGGTGTTCAACCTGGACCAGCAGACCACCACCCTGCTGGGCGTCCCGAACGGCTTCGCGACCGTCAGCGAAGTGGGCATGCTGCCGGCCACCCGGAAACTGGCGGCGCGCGCCATGGCGCCGCAAAACGCGGGCTCGCAACTCGTGATCTACGATCTGGTGAACCCCAATAACATCCTGGTGGTGGCCAATCCCAACGGGGTGGCCGCGGTGGGAGCGGCGCCGGCGGCCACAGGAGGTGGAGGCGCGGGCGGCGGCGGAGGCTTTCCCGGTGGCGGAGGCTTCGGGGGCGGGCCTGGCGGCGGGTTCGGCGGAGGCTTCGGCGGCGGATTTGGCGGCGGGGGAGCCGGGGCGGGCGGGTTCGCAGCCGGCGCCGCGGGAGCCAATCGCCTGCTGAGCGTGAACACCAATGCCAACACGGTGTCGGCCGTGGCGCTGGACGGGAACAACAATCAGGTAGGTATCATGGTGGTTCGCGTGCCCTAAGTGCGAATCCGCTTTCTCACCTCGACTCCCCTCAACATTCGGCATGGCAGCGGGACTTTCGTGGGCATCCAGACCCTGGCGGACGCACTCCAGGGGATAGGGGTGGAGGTGAGCCTGCGGGCGCCGCGCGTGCATCTTCCGGTCTACACGCTGGAGCGGCTGCTCTATAACGAGGATCTGCGCTGGGAAAGAGCGGAGCCCTGCGACGCCACGGTGGGCTTCGACATGGACGGCTATCGCGCGGCCGGCCGCAGGGGACCGCACCTCGCTTCCCTGAAGGGCGTTATCGCCGACGAACTGCGCATGCAGAAGGGCATGACGTGGGCCACCATGGCAGTGCAGGCGCGCTGCGAGGCGGCGCATGTCCGCCGGGCGGACGCCGTTGTCACCACCAGCCGCTATTCGGCCGAACGGGCGCGGGAAGCGTACCGCCTGGCCCGGCCGCCACGCATCGTTCCGGAGCTGATCGACCTGGCCGCCTGGAACCACTGCCTGGAGGAGAATCCGCGCCTGCCCGATCCGCGCAAGTTCACCATCCTGTGCGTGTGCCGGCTCTACCGGCGCAAGCGGGTGAACCTGCTGCTGGAAGCCGCGGCGCGGCTGCGCAAGCGCATCCCGGAGATGGAGGTGCGCGTGGTGGGCGACGGTCCGGAGCGCGAGGAGTTCCAGCAGGTGTGGCGCGCGCTGCGGTTGCAGGACCGGGTGCGGTTTCTGGGCGATCTCTCGCAGGCGCAATTGGCGGCGGAATACAACGGCGCGGATCTGTTCTGCCTGCCCAGCGTCCAGGAGGGGTTCGGGATCGTGTTCCTGGAGGCTATGGCGGCGGGGAAGCCCATCGTCGCGGCGCGGGCCGCGGCGGTTCCCGAGGTGGCGCCGCACGGCGTGCTGGTGGAGCCGGACGACGCCGAGGCGCTGGCGGAAGGGATCGCCGAGCTGTTCGGCTCGCCCGAGCGGCGGGCGAAACTTGCGGCGGCCGGCAGGGCCTGGGTGCGGCAGTTCGACGCCCCTAACGTAGCCCGGTTGTTTCTCGAAGAAGTGCGGCGCGTTTTGTAAGTTACCAGAGCACCTTCAGCGCCAACTGCACGATGCGCGGATCGCGCGCCGTGCGGATGGCTCCGAAAAGCACGTCCCCCACCGTCAGATCGGGCTGGCCGAATTGTGAGTGGTTGAACAGGTTGAAAAACTCGGCCCGGAACTGCGCCTGGATCCGCTCCTGAATGGGAATCTGCTTGACGAACGAGGTGTCCCAATTGTTCAGGCCGGGAATTTCCACGATGTTGCGCCCGGAGTTGCCGAAGGTGCCGATGGGCGTGGTCACAAAGCAGCCGGTGTTGAAATAGCGGTTGATGGTGCGGTCGCCATGGGAGAGGTTGCCGTCGCAGCCCGGCACCGCGATATCGGCACGCTGGAAGGGATAGCCGCCCACGTTCGCGCGGTCGCCGGGCACGGTTACCGAGAAGTAATTGCCGGTCATGAAGGTCACGATGGTGTTGACGGACCAGCCGCCGGCGAAGCCGTTGGCCAGCGCGCCGGCGTTTGACAGGTATTTCCTGCCACGCCCGAACGGCAGCTCGTAGACCACGCTGCCCGTGAAGCGATGGCGCACGTCGAAATCGGAGCTGCCGCGATCGGCGCGCAGGTGATACGCGTCCTGGTGCCAGGAGCCGCCCGAGCCGCGCGAGGCCGTGTCGATCGAGTGCCCCCAGGTGTAGGCGGCCAGAAAGTTGAGGCCCCCGCTGAAGCGCTTTTCCAGGCGCGCCTGGAGCGCGTTGTAGATCGAGTTCTCCTGAAAATTCGAGGACAGAATGTCGCCGAAATCGGGGAACGGACGGCGGGAGTTGATGGGTGTGATACTGGACGGGTTTGGCAGTTGCGCCTGGTTGATGTTGACGCGCTCGGCCAGTTTCGTGCCCTTCATGCCGGCGTAGGAAACCTCCAGGACCAGGGTGCGGGTAAGGGTGCGCTCCGTGCCCAGGTTCCACTGCTGCAAATAGGGTGTGCGGTCGCGCGGATCGATCGAGAAGGGCGCCAGTGTACCGACCGGAAAGGCGGGGGAGGCGGGATCCGGAAACGCGTCGCGGTCCCAGTTGAAGTTGGGCGTGGCCGGATTGCCGGTGAGCGACGCCGAAAAAACCAGGGGCGGCGCGTTCACTTTAAACTGCAACTCGTTGCCCTGGGTCTTGGAGTAGAAGATGCCGTAGCCCCCGCGCAGGACCGTGGAGGCGCCGAAGCGGTAGGCAAAGCCGAAACGGGGCGCGAAGTTGTTGCGGTCCGGGAACCAGATGCCCTGCCGCAAGTTCGGATCGTAGAGGACCTGCGGGATCTGGCGCTTGATGGGAGACTCCGCCTGGCTGATGCCCACCACGAACTTATCCAGCGACGTATCGAAGTAGCCCTCGTGGTGGCGCGGATCGTAGAACGGCTGGTCGTACTCATAGCGCAGGCCCAGGTTGAGAGTCAGGCGGTCGGTGACTTTCCAGTCGTCCTCCACGAAAAAGTTGAGCGACTTGGAGCGCCACAGCCCTTCGCCCAGGCCAATCTGCGCGCTGGCGGAGGCCAAATCGCCCAGCAGGAAATCGGCCACCGGGCTGCCCGTGTACTGTCCGGTGAAGGTGAACGCCCCGTTGTTGTTGAGGCCCAGCCGCTCGTCGAAGTGGATGATGCGGATGTCCGCGCCGAAGGAGAGGTTGTGGCGGTTCCGGACCCAGCTCAGGGTGTCGCTGAACTGCGCCAGGTTGTCCACGCCGCCCTGGTTGATCCCCGTGCCGCCGCCCACGTAGTAGCCGCCCGAGACGGTCACGCCCGGCAGGCCGTACTCGGCGGGCACCTGGTTGATCTTCAGTCCGATCGCATCGGCCAGGCTGGTGGAGGCTGGCTCCCAGGTGTTGAACACGTTGGCCCAGTTATATCCGAACTTGAACACGTTCAGCAGGCGCGGACTGAAGACGTGGGTCTCCTGCACCACCGTGTTGCGGCCGGCGTACGGGTAAAGGTTGCCGGCCAGCACACCGATGCCCGGCTTATACAGGCTGGAGGCGAAATCCGTGTAGCGGCCGAACAGCGTGTCGGCGGAAGAGATCTGGTAATCCACACGGATGCCGTACTGGTCGTCGTCGCGGTTGGTGCTCTTGCCGACCACGTAGTTGGTGCCCTTGGAGCCGGCCAGGTTGGGGACCGGCGTGTACTGGATGAAGTTTTTGGTGACGCTGGAGATCCGGTCCGCCGGAATGACGTTATCGGGGAACGGGAGGCCCGCGAGGGGATCGAGGATGACACCGCCGGGCCGCGTGGAGGTCAAGCCGTTCAGGTTGCCGGCGAGTTGCGCGGGCGTGGGCACGTTGGCGCTGAGGGTGTTGTTCTGGCGGCTGCGGAGCTTTTCGAAGTCCCCGAAGAAGAACAGCTTGTTCTTCCGGATGGGACCTCCTGCGGTCAAGCCGAACTGGTTCTGCTTGAAGGGCACCTGCTTCTGGCCGAAATAGTTGTCGAAGAAATTCTTGGCGTCGAAATGGTTGTTGCGCAGGAACTCATAGGCGGAGCCGTGGATATCGTTGCTGCCGGATTTGCTGACCAGGCTGACGATGCCACCCCCCTGGCCGTACTCGGCGGAGAACATGTTGCGTTCGATCTTGAATTCCTGGATAGCGTCCACGGACAGCAGCACGCTGGGCGAGTTGAACCAGGTACTGCGGCTTTCCACCCCGTCGATGAGATAGCTGTTGCTGTCCCCGCGTCCGCCGGAGACGTGCACCGCAAGGTCCGTGCGACCGGTTTGATTGGTGATGGTGGCACTGCGCGCGTTGTACGCCGGGGCAACGCCGGACGAAATAGTGGCAAGCTGCATGAAGTTGCGGCCGTTCAGCGGAAGATCGACGATGCGGCGGCTTTCGATGACCTGGCCCAGGGTGGAAGTTTCGCTGTCCACCTGCGCGGCTTGTGCGGAGACTTCGACCCGCTCGCTGACCTCGCCGAGCTCAAGCCGTGCGTCTACTCGGACCGTCTGGTCCACCAGCAGGACGACGTGCGAAACCTCATACGTGCGGAAGCCTTGGGCCGAGACCGAGATCTTATAGTTGCCCGGAGGCAGTTGCGGAAACACGTATCCGCCGGAGGAGTCCGTCATCGTGGAGCGCGCCACGCCCGTGCTCTCGTTGGCAGCGGTGATCCGGGCGCCCGCCACCACGGCGCCGGTGGCATCCGCCGTTGTGCCTACGATGGTTCCGGAGACGATCTGGGAGCGCGCCGTGCCGCACAGGCAGGCGAAAAGCAGCAGCGACAAGACAGCATGTCTCATAAGCGGCGAGAGGTGGTATTGTCTATATCAAGCCGCGGGCACGCCTGTCAACCAATTTGTCAGTCAGTCGAGCCGTTCGAACTTCACGGCATCCACGACGATGCGGCCGCCGGCGCGGTTGGTTTGTTCCACCTGGAGCGGGTCTTCGAACACGCCCAACTCGTTCCATTTCCCGGTATTCTTCGTCTGGTCGATTTGGAAGGCGTGGTCGCCGCGGCGCGTCTTCACGGTGTAGGGAGCGTCCTTCGCGACGCCGCCTTCGGGAATGCCGCCGTACCAGATGGAGATGCGATAGCGCCCCAGCAGCGGGTTGTCCAGCCGCCATATGGCGGTCCGCGGCGGTTGGCCGCTGGAGGCGGGATCGGTCCAGTAACAGCCGCCCTGATAATCGGAGAGAGCGTCGGCCATGTGCCAGCCATCGCCGGTCAGTTGCAGGTGGGAGCCCGTGGTGACCTCGTCGATGGTATCGAGCTTGCGGCCTCCGGCGACCAGTTCGCGCCAGCGCGCCAAACGGACCGCGGGATCCGGTTCGTTGTCGCGCCGCCATTGTTCCAAGACCTTCCCGAGGCGCGCGGCAATGGCCGGCTCCCGGGTCACGATGTCGCGGCGCTCGTCCGGATCCCGCTGGTCGTCGAAAAGCTGCTTCCGGCCGGTGGCTTCGTTCAAGATCAGCTTGTAGCGCGCATCGCGGACCGACCGGAGCGGCTCGATGATGTCCTGCTCGCCGAACAGGTAGTCGTGGACAGACGTCACGCGGCCGGCAACTACGGGGACCAGGCTCCGTCCCTGCGCGTCTGGTTTGGGCGCAAGCCCGGCGAGTTCCAGCAGCGTGGGGGCGATATCGATGTGCGTGCCGAAGGTCTCGATAGTCTTGCCGCGCGGCACACCCGCGCCCCAAAGGATTCCGGGCACGTGCATCACCTGGTCGTACAGCGAGCGATGGTCGAAGGTCATGAAGTCTTCGGGGTGCGAGTACAGCAACTCGCCGTGATCGGAGGTCAAAAAGACGAGGGTGTGGCCAGCCAGCCCGCTGGAGCGGAGATAATCCAGAACCTGGCCGAGATAGAAGTCCACGAAATGGATCTTGCCGTCGTAGAGTTCGGTCATGCGCTCGATGGCTCGTTGATCACCGAGGTTGGCCCACCGGAACAGGCGCCCGGTGCGGACGTCGTATCCGGTATTGGTCTCATTGGGATAGGCACCGGTCTTGAAGAGGTCGTGCTCGGGCGGCGGGTCATAGGGTGAGTGCGGCTCGAAGAACAGCAGGAATAGGAAGAAGGGCTTGGCGCGCGGCCGCCCGAGCCATTCGAGCACGCGCCGGGTGGTGGCGGGCGCTTTGAACTCGGGATTGCGCAGCGTGGAGCGTTCCGTGATGCTGGTGGCGCGCAACTGGCCTTCGTCATACTCCTCGAAGCCGCGGCCCGTGATGTTCCGGCCGGCGACGCTGTTGTTCACAAAGGCGGCGGTCTGGTATCCGGCTTTGCGAAGCCATTCGGTGAGCATGATGGCCCCGGGCTTCTGCGCCTCCATGGTTCGCGGGAAGAATACTGTAACGCCGTGCCGGGAGGGATACTGCGATGTGAACATCGAGCTGTAGGATGGCGCGGTCCAGGAAGCGGCGGAGTAGAAGCGCGCGAATCGCACGCCTTCGCGCGCCATGCGGTCGAGATTCGGGCTGGTTTCGCGGGTATTCCCCCAGGCGTGCAGCCGGTCCGCCCGGCACTGGTCCAGTGAGATGAGGATGATGTTGGGATGGGTCTGGGCAGACGCCGCACACAACGCCGCACCAGCAAGAAATGCGCAAAGCCTCAAGGTCAGGGTCTCCCTCCTACGGCTTGCATCGTATCATCGATTTTGCGGAGCGTCTGTCTCTCACGACCGCACCGTAGAAAGCAGTTGGTGAACTGGAAACTTTCCTGCCCAGCCTGCCAAACGATCCGCCGAGTTCACCACCCGGAAAGGAGAGACAGGCTCCGGCGGTCGAAGAAAGCCGGATCCGCCGCACGGAAATAGTGGCGGATTTCCGGACCGCCGATGTTCACGGTGGCGTGGTCCCATTCGCACTGCGCGCAGTAGGGCACCCCATCGGAGGGCGGGACCGCGGCGGAGAACAACGACCGCGCCTGGCGGTACTTGCCGGAATTGAACGGGTCGCCGCCGCTGCTGTCGAACGCAGCGAACACCAGCCTCCCATCCGGCCGGGGGGCGCCGCAGCAGGGCAGAATCCTGCCCGTGGCGTCCATCACCATGTTCTTGTACAACCAGTGGCACGTGGGGCCGGGCCCCGGGGGCGCCTCTCCGGCGCTGCCCCGGGGCCACGGGCGCTCGAACGCACGCTCGATGGCGACGGCGTCCACGCTCCGCGGGAACGGATTCCAGTTCTCAGCCGCATGGGCAATTGCCAGCCAGTTCAATCGCCGGACGCCGGCCTTCATCACGGCGGGGCGCATCTCCGGGTCGTCCCACCGCACGTCAAAGGGATTCACGACCCGGAATTGATCCACCCCGAGTTTGCGAGCCATGCGCCGGGCCAGAGGAATTTCATGCATGTTATGCTCGAATGCCAGAAAGTTCCACGACAGCATCGGCGTGCGCCGGCCAAGGCGGCGTTTGGCCTTCACTAACTCGCGGAGATTGTCGAGAACCACCTCCAGCTCGCCGTGGCGCCGAAACCGCTCGTAAACCCCTTGCGTGGCGCCGTCGATCGAAAGCGCCATCACGTCGAGCCCGGATTCGACATAGGCTTCGGGGTCGAACCGCCGCACCGAGAGGCTGGTGGATAGCGCTGTAGCAAGCAGGTAGCTTTTCGCCAGGCGGATGAGCCGGGGCGTGTGGAGGTTGAGCAGCGGTTCGCCGTAATTGCAGAAATACACTCCGACCGCATACGGTCCGTAAAGTTCCAGCAACGCCGCGAAGCGGTCTTCCGGTAGAGTGCCCGTGCGCCAGTCGAACACCTTGAGCGTCTGGGAGCGGGCCGAGTGCACGCAGCCGGGGCACGCCAGCCGGCACATGTTCGAGGGATCGACGACCAGGCCGATGGGCCGGGAGCGCACCCATTGGCTGCGGGCATGGAGGTGGTGCCTGGCCAGGAAGATGTTCAGAATCTTCAGCGCCAGAGCCTCGGCGGCCGGAGAGCCGAACCGGGCGCGCAGCAAGGCGAGCAGGTCAGTTTTGGATCTCTCCAGAACGGCGATGGCGGCATCGCTGTCGCAGCAGCTCCGTATCTCCCGGTCGATCTTTGCCAGCGTGCGGTAGGCCGTCCGGCTGCAGCACAGCGAAGCCGGAAAGAAGTGATGCAACAGCAAGCCGAGCATGTCCCATGCCGAAGACCCTGCTCCCTGGCAGTTCCACTACAGCGCGCCGGCGCGCTCGCGCTCAAAACATGTATTTCAGGGCGAACTGAACCTCGCGGTTGTCGAGCTTGGTGCTGGTAATGCGCCCGAAAGCCGCGTCTCCCAGGGAAGCATCCGGATTGGAGAACTGCGGCGTGTTGAAGGCGTTGAAGAACTCCGCCCGGAACTCGAGGCTGTGCTTTTCGTTGTATGGCATGTGAAACAGTTTGACCGCCGAGAGGTCAAACGTATGGGTGCCAGGGCCGACCAGGGGATTTCGCGGAGAATTGCCGTAGGCCAGCAAGCTGGGCGCAAAAGCCGCGGTGTTGAACCAGAGGGAGGGATTCTGCGTGCCAATCGTCACCTGTTGGCCGGGCACCAGGTTGGGCCGCTCCCAGATGCCGTCGTTGTTCTGGCTGTCAAAGCTTTCCAGGATGTTGAACGGACTGCCGCTCGCCAGCGTGACAATCCCGTCCAGCGACCACCCTCCCGCCAGAGCGCCTGCCACCCCCTTGAGGTTCTTGCCGAGCGGCAACTCCCAGACGTAGCCCATCACCAGCCGGTGGCGCTGATCGAAGTTGCTGCTGGCGCGCTCCGAGGAAAGGTCGCGCGGGTTCTGACAGCCGCAGCCCCCGGAGTTCATGGTCTGCACCGCATTGTCGATGAGGTGCGAGAAGGTGTAGGCCGCCGTAAAGCTCAGGCCCTTGGTGAAGCGGTGCTCGAAGCGGGCCTGGAGCGAATTGTACAAGGTGTTGGCGTAGAAGTACTCCATGCGGATGCGGGCGAATTCGGGGTACGGGCGACGCGACTGGATGACGCCGGGCCCCGGGTCCGGCTGGTTCCAGTTTTGCAGGCTGCTATCGACGTGCGTCCCCTTGCTACCCACGTATCCTACCTCCAGCACGTTGGCGCCAAACTGGCGGGACACTTGTAGGTTCCAGTCCTGCACGTTAGTGTCCGGATGGTATTGGCCCGGGGGTAGAGTGACAGCGTTGAAAATCGGGTTCGCCGGATAGAGCGCGGCGGGGACCGGGTCCTGGATAGTGGCGATGGGGTTGGTAGCCGGGTTGATGATGGTGAGGCTGCCGGCGGTGGGCGGGTTCAATTGCAGGATGTTGAGGTTGTCGAACTGGCCGCCGAAGTAAAACATCCCGTAGCCGCCGCGCACCACCGTGTTGTTGTCCAGGCTGAAGGCAAAGCCTACGCGCGGGCTGAAATCCTTGTGGTTCACGTTCCAAACGGGGTCCAGCGGTTGCCCGGCTGCCGGATAGAACTGCGGCGGCTGGCCCGGCGGAAACTGCAACGTGCGGATGACGTTGTTCACGTCCTGCGGAGGGTTGAAGAGGTCGTAGCGCAGCCCCAGGTTGAGGGTCAGGCGCGAGGTCACCCGCCAGTCGTCCTGGGCATAGAAGGCGGAGCGCCACTGGCGGGCGGCAGTAATGGGCACGCCTTCCGGGGTCAGGACGGTGCGCGGATAGCCGAGCATGTAGGCGGCCGCCGGATTCCCGGAAATGTCCCCGGTGAACGAGATGCTGCCGAATGGCCAGTTGTTCGTGGTGGCGTCGTCCCGGACCGTGCGGATGTCGCCCCCGAACTTCAGGGTGTGGGCCCCTTTGATCCAGGTGAGGTTATCGACAAACTGATAGGTGCGGCTGTTGTCCAGGTTCGAAGAGGCCCGGCTGTCGCCCATCCCCAGGTAGCCGGCAATGTTCAACAGCGGGAAGCCCTCCTCGTCCGCCCGCAGCGGCCTTCCGTTCGGACCGCCGACCTTCATGCCGTTGATGCCCAACGACTCGATGGTGAAGTTCGTGTTCGTGCGCGTGCTGAGCTGCGAGACGTCTTCCAGGTTGAAGCCGGTGCGGAACTCATTCAGCATGGTGGGGCTGAAAGTGTGGATGTATTGGGCCTGGAAGTTGTTCATCGGGTAGTCGCCCGTGAAGGTGAAAAAGGGGTTGAGGTTCGTGTCCGGGAAGCTGCGATGCGCGCCGATGTAGTGCACAAAGAGCTGGTCCTTCTCGCTGAAGTACTGGTCGATGCGAATTATCCCCTGGTGCATGGTCAGGTCGCCGAGCGAGACGCCGGCATAGTTAACCGTTCCGGGCTGGTTCGGCATGGGCATGTATTGATTGATCAGGTTGAGAGCCACCGGGTTCAGGCGGTTGGCCGGGATGATGTTACCCGGGAAGGGCGCACCCGAAAGCGGGTCGATGACCGGGGCGGCGCTGGCGGAGAAGTTCCCGGCCCGCTGCGCCGCGGTAGGCACCACGGCCGATCCGGGCGCCTCGCTAATGGAGCGAAGTCCTTCGTAGCTCGCGAAGAAGAAGGTTTTATCCCTCCGAATGGGTCCCCCGAAGGTGGCCCCGAACTGGTTTTGCTTCAGGATGTTCTGCGGCAGCGGCGAGGGTGAGAAATAGTTCCTTGCGTCCAGCGCGGTATTCCGCAGGAAATCAAAGACGTCACCGTGATATTCATTACTCCCGGACTTGATTTGGATGTTGACGTTCGCCCCGGCGTTTCCCCCATATTCAGCGGAGTAATTCCCCGTCTGCACCTTGAATTCCTGGATAGCGTCCACGGAAGGGAAAATATTGACGTAGTTGTGGCGGTTGTTGACCATGGTGATGCCGTCCACATTGACCTGCCCCCAGATGTCGCGTCCGCCGTTGACCGCGATGGTGGACCCAGCCGTGCTCGACGAATGCAAATCCGTATCGGAGACCTGAACGCCGGGGGTGAGGATAGCCAGGTCGTTGAACTTCCGGCCGTTCAGCGGCAGGTTCACGGTGCGTTCCGAGCCCACCACTTCTCCCAACGTGGCGTTCTGGGTTTGCAGCAGCGGCGGCGCGCCGGTGACCGACACGACCTCCCGCACCTCCCCGATTTGCAGGCTGAAGTTGACCCGGGCCAACTGCGCGATTTGAATGACCACATCAGCGCGGCGTTCCGCGCGGAAGCCGGCGGCCTCCACGGATAGCGTGTATTGGCCGGGAACCAGGTAGCGAACCTCGTAAGTGCCGTCGGCGCCGGTGGCCGCCGAGCGGGAGAGCCCCGAAGCCGGCTGGGTGATGGTGACCTTCGCTCCGGCGACCGCGGCGCCGGTGGGGTCCGTGACCTTTCCAAGGATTCCGGTGTCGGCGGTTTGCGCGGCCAAGGGCACCGCACACGCCAGCAGGCACACGAGTTTCTGCCAGTCTGTGATGGATCTACTCACACTCCCTCCTTGCGGATAAAGCCGAAAAAGACTACCTTGTTTTCCCTAAAATAACACCGAATTTCTTTCGGCGTTCCCGCAAGGTGAGTGGATTTACCCTGTCAGGGTGAGTTTGAGCACAGATCCCCTGGAATCGCGGGAAAGCCAAGGGCTGACCGCTGTTCGCTGAAAGCGCTTACACGAAGTCTGCCGCGAGGTCCGCGAGTTCGGCCGGCGTGAGAAAGCGCACAGCCTGGTAGCACGGATGATCGGCGATGAGGGAGGCCCCCTCGCGCCAGTGCCGGATCTGCGCGGGGCTCATGCGGAACTTGATGTACTGAACGGAGCTGAGGCGGTCCGTGGCGATCTGGCGGTTGTCGAACAGGGCTGGCGTGCGGCCCGCGGCGGAGACTTCGAGCCAGATGTGCCGGTCCAGGCCCAGCAGTTCCCGCAGCTTGACGGCACGCTCTTCGGGGGTCGTGTATTCGATGAACAGCGACGCGGAGAGCTCGCCCGGAGCCGGGACCAACTCGTTGTACGTCTTTACCTCGTGGGCGATGTCCGCGGGCTTGACGATGCGTTCGATGCGCATCATCTCCTGGATCTGGTAGCGCACGGTCTCGCGGTTTTCGAACAGAAAGGTCAGATGATCGCCGAGGCGGATACGGCGGCGATCCTTGAGGGCGAGAATCTGCGGCCTCCAGCGCTCGCGCTCCAGTTCGTAGTCGGCGATGTTCTTGATTTCGGAGATATCAATGGGCTGCATCGGTGTCCTTTTGAGGCAGCGGGGTGGAGAAGCCGTCCGGCTGGTAAGCGCGCGCCAGCACCTGAATGGGGTGCACGGGCCGCGTTCCGATCGCCTGGTCGAAATGGATCGCGGCGAGAGGGCAATCCGTAGCCATCACATCGGAAGGCGTGCCGCGCATCTCCTCGAAGGCCTTAGCGCCGGCCAGCAGCGATAGCGGGAAGAACTCTTTCTTCATGGCGAACGTGCCGTCGTGCGCGCTGCACTGGTCCACCAGGCGGACCTGCGCGCCGGGGATGGTTTTCAGCATGTCGCGCGAGCGATAGCCTATGTTCTGGGCCTTGAGATGGCAGGGCAGATGATAGGCGATGGAGCCCGGCGTGGAGCGAAAGTCCCGGTTGAACCTGCCCGCTTTCTTCAGCTCGAACAGGAATTCGCACACGTCCCTAGTGGCGGCGGCTACGCGCCGGGCGGCCGGAGTGCCGACCAGCTCGCGGTACTCTTTTCGCAGCATGTAGGAGCAGGACGGGTTGATGGCCACGATCTGCATCCCCTGTTCGACGGACGGAAGGAGCGACTCCACATTGGCCGCGGCGAGCTGTTTGGCCAGTTGCACGTCCCCGGATTCGAGCGCGGGCATCCCGCAGCAATTCTGCTTGGGGCAGGTGAGCGCTATGCCGCTTTTCGCAAAGACGGCGACCGCGTCTTTGGCGATCTGCGGATTGTAATGCTCCACGAAGCAGGTGACGAAGAGCGCGGCTTGGGAACGGCCGGCCGGCGCGGGTTGTTTTTTCAGCCAGGCGGAAAAGGTTTCGGCCTGGAATTCGGGCAGCTTCTTTTCGCGATGGATGCCGACTGTAGCTTCGGCCAGGCGCCGCAGAAACGGTTGGCGGTTGACCCAATTCGCCAATCCGGGGGCCATGCCGCCTAGCCGGCCGAGCAATTCCGGGCGGGCCAGCAGGCGCGACCTCACATCTAGACCCCGCTCCTTCTTGCGCAGCGCGTTGGCGCGCAGGAGCAGGCGGGGGAAATCCAGTTGGAACTCGTGTCCGTCATCGGGCGTGTACGGGCACTTCACATAGCACACCTTGCATTGATAGCAGGTGTCGATGACGCGGCCGGTCTCCTCTGTCGAAAGCGCGCGCACCTGGCCGTCGCGCCGGTCCACGGCGTTGAACAACTCCGGGAAGGACGGGCAGAGGTTGAAACAGAGCCGGCAGCCGTGGCAGATCTCGAAGATCCGATCGATCTCCAGCTTCAGGGCAGCGCTGTCCCAGTAGACCGGGTTGTTGGGATCGTAGGTCAGGCCGGCGGTGGGCCGGCCTTTGATGATGTCCATGGCGTGTCTCGGGAACCCGCGGGAAAAGGGGCGCCGCCGGAGCGGCGCCCGCGAGATCACGAAATGCTCTGCAGCCCCTGGCCGAAACGTCCGGCGTGGGACTTTTCGGCCTTCGCCAGGGTTTCAAACCAGTCGGCAATCTCGCCGAAGCCCTCTTCCCGAGCCACCTTGGCCATGCCGGGATACATGTCAGTGTACTCGTGGGTCTCGCCGGCGATGGCGGCTTTGAGGTTGTTTTCGGTATCGCCGATCGGCAGATCGGTAGCCGGATCGCCGACCTTTCTGAGGTAGTCCAGGTGGCCGTGGGCGTGGCCGGTCTCGCCCTCGGCCGTGTCGCGGAACAGACCGGCAATGTCCGGATATCCTTCCACGTCGGCCTGCTTGGCAAAGTAGAGGTACCGCCGGTTTGCCTGCGACTCGCCGGCGAAAGCGGATTTCAGGTTTTGGTGCGTCTTGCTTCCTTTGAGTTCAGCCATATGTGTGCTCCGATAGCTTTCCGAAAACTTCAGTCTTTTTTGGGCGCGCCCGCGCAGCGGGTGCAGAGCCCGTGGAAAATTACTTCGAGATCGCGAACGGCCCGAGGTCCGATGGCGGCACGCCGGGATGGGACCGGGATTTCGAACCAGCCAATGTCTTTGACCCCTGCGTAGCGGCCGCAGACGAGATAGTGGGGTTCGAGGTTGGCATCGTGGTGCGCGGCTTTGCCCTCGCCGGGGACTTCGCGCGCCAGTCCGGCCCGAACAAGTTCACGAAGACTATTGTAGACGGTTGCCCGCGAGATCCGGGGGTGGCTGTGGTGGCCTGCACCGGCCGCCGGGCGAGATCATCCAGCACGTCGTGTCTCCGCGGCGTGGGACGCAGGCGGACGCGGCTTCTCACACCAGGTGGTTGGCCAGGAAGGCGCCCAGGAAGGCAAGGGCAGTCATGTAGCTGAACTGAATGGCGGGCCAGCGCCAGCCGCCGGTCTCGCGGCGCACTACGGCGATGGTAGAGATGCACTGCATGGCAAAGGCGAAGAAGATCAGCAGAGCCACGGCCGCGCCGGGGGTCAGGTCCTTTTGCAGCGATTGTTGCAGGCTTTGGGAGTGGGCGTCGCCCTCCATGCCGTAGATGGTGCCGAGGGTGCCCACGATCACCTCGCGGGCCGCCAGCGAGGTGACCAGGCCGATGCCGATTTTCCAATTGAATCCCAGCGGGCGGATGGCCGGCTCGATGGTGCGGCCCAGTGTGCCGGCCAGGCTCTGCTCGATGGGGGGCGCTTTCCCCTCCTGGAGGGGCAGGTGCGCCAGGGCCCACAGCCCCACGGTGACGGCCAGGATGACGGTGCCGGCGCGGCGCAGGAAGACTTTCGCGCGGTCGAGCAGCCGCAGGCCCAGGGACTGAAAGGTAGGCCAGCGGTAAGAGGGCATCTCCAGCATGAAGGGCGTGCGCTCGCTTTTGAGCACGGAGCTCTTCAGGATCCGGGCGGTGGCGACGGCGGCGCCGAAGCCCAGCGCATACAGGCCCAGGAGAGCGGCGGCGCGGGTTCCCAGGAAGGCGCCCGCCAGCGGCCGGTTGGGGAGGAAGGCCGCGATGATCAGCGTATAGACGGGGAGCCGCGCGGAGCAGGTCATGAAGGGCGCGATCAGGATGGTGGCGACGCGGTCGCGTTTATTTTCGATCGTGCGTGTGGAGAGGATCGCGGGAACGGCACAGGCATAGGCCGACAGCAGGGGGATGAACGACTTCCCCTGGAGACCGAAACGCGCCATGGTGCGGTCCGCGATCAGGGCCGCGCGCGCCAGGTATCCGGAGTCTTCCAGGACGCCGATGAAGAGGAACAGCAGCAGGATTTGCGGCAGGAAGACGAGCACCGAGCCAACTCCGCCCCACACGCCTTCTATCAGCAAGGAGCGCAGGGGGGAAGCGGGCAGGACGGCCTCCACCCAACGGCCCGAGGCGGCCACCAGGAAACGGATCCCGTCCATGAGAGGCGCGGCGGCGGTGAAAAGAAGCTGGAAGACCAACAACACCACGCCCAGGAAAGTCAGCGGCCCTGCCACGGGGTGCAGGAAGAGGGCATCCAGGCGCCGGGTCCAGAGAGGCGGCGCCGGCGGATGGTAGCCGGAGCGGTGGCTCACCCGGCCGGCCCACTGGCGGCACTTGGGAATCTCCTGAAGGACCGGCAACTCGCGGGGCTGCGGTGCGCCGGCGCTGTTGCGCAGGAACTCGAAGAGAGGCTCCAGGCCCTCGCCCTGACGGGCGCTCACCAGCGCCACGGGCGCACCCAGTTGGGCGGCCAGGGCTTCCAGGTCCAGGCTGCCACCCCGGCCGCGCAGGTCGTCGGCCATATTAAGAACCACCAGGGTCGGGATGCGTAGTGACAGGATGGGAGCCGCGAGCATGAGCTGGCGGGCCAGGTTGGTGGAGTCCAGGATCAGCAGGATGGCATCGGGCCCGGGTGTGTCCGGCAGGGCGCCGGTGAGTACGTCGCGAGTCACCTGCTCGTCTTCGGAGCGGGGCGAGAGGCTGTAGACGCCCGGAAGGTCGATCAGGGTGACGGCCCGGCCGTCGGGAAAGAACACCTGGCCGGTATGCCGCTCCACGGTTACGCCGGGGAAATTGCCCACCTTCTGGCGCAGCCCGGTGAGCTTGTTGAACAGCGTAGATTTGCCGGAGTTGGGCGGGCCCACCAGGGCCACTGTGCGCAGCGGCGACGCCGGGGGTGCCGCCGGCGCGCCGGCCGAGGGGCACCCGGCGCAGAGGCTCACGGGTTCGGAACCATGCCGGGGGAGCCGGGCTCGAAACGCAGCTTCAAACGAGCCGCTGTCTCACGCCGCAACGCCACTTCCGACCCATCCACTTCAAAGACCCGGGGATCCCCCCCGGGAGCACTGAGAGCCGCGGTAATGCGGGAGCCTGGCAGAAAGCCCAGTTCCATCAGCCGCCGAGCATCCTCCTCAGGCAGGTCGAGCCGGTCGAGAACTCCCGCCTCCCCACGCCGCAGATCCGTCAATGCCGGGCCGCGGTGGGCATCCGAGCGTCTCTTGTTGACACTCAGTTGCAACATGACTTCAGCATAGAAGGCGGCGCAACCGATGTCAAGCCCAGGAGGACATCCCGTCTGCCAGTCAGTTGCAACTATCGACCGGGAGGCGCAGAGCCGCGAGGAATCCGCTAGAATAAGCGGCATGGTGCGTCGAGATTTTTTGTCCGCGGGACTTTTCCTCGGTTCCGGCATGGCCGCCTATTCCCGCCCGCAGGCCGAGAGCGCGAAGTTGGGAATTCCGGGGCCGTATCCGGGCCGCGTGGTGGCGGTGGAACACCCCGGTTCGATCCTGTCCGGCGTGTACCAGGAGCAGCCGGTACGCCAGATGATGGAGAAGGGCATGCTGGAGCTTACCGGGGCTCCGCACTGGGTGGACGCGTGGCGGGTGTTTGCGCAGCCGGGCGACGTTGTGGGCATCAAGGTGAGCCCGGTGGGCGGCAGGAAACTGTGCTCGGATGCGCTGGTGCTCAACCGGATCATCGACGGGCTGCGCGAAGCCGGCGTGAAGCCGCGGGATATCGTGGTCTTCAACCGCTACCGCGACGAAATGCTGGAGTGCGGTTTTCAGAAGTGGATCCCGCCGGGAGTGCGCATCACCTGGGCCTGTCCGGCATACGACACCGTGCAACTGGCCATGGACGGTTACGATCCGGATGTGTACCTGGACATGGCTCTGATCAAGCCGGGACAGGATATCCGGGACGATCACGTGCGGCGATCCTACGCCGTCCAGATCCTGACCAAGCAGATCAACAAAATGATCAACCTGCCGGTGCTGAAGCACCATCAGTCGGCGGGGGTGACGATCGCGCTGAAAAACATGTCGCACGGGTTGGTGAACAACGTGAACCGGAGTCACACGACACCCACCCTGAACGCCTGCGGCATCTTCATCCCGTCCGTGGTGAATCTGCCGGTGATCCGGGAGAAGGCCGTACTGCACATTTGCGACGGGATCAAGGCGTCCTATCACGGGGGGCCGGGGGGGAACCCGAAATACATCTGGGAGCACAAGACCATGTATTTCGCTACGGATCCGGTAGCCATGGACAAGATCGGACTGAAAGCCATCGACGAGAAGCGCCTGGCGAGCGGCATGACCACCGTGGCGCTCTCCAAGCCGGACCGGGACAGCCACTACCTGAACTGCCAGGTGGAGCACATCGAGATTGCGGGAGCCCTGGGGCTAGGCGTTTTCGACGACAAGAAGATGGAAGTGAAGCGATTCAAGCTGGCGTAGTCCGGCGGAAGGTCCCGGTTGCCGGGATGCGGATGGCTGCGCTATGCTGAAGGTCTCGACTTTTCTGTAAGGATTTAAGTTAGTCTCGATGGCGAATCATTTTTCCGCGCTCAAGCGAATTCGGCAAGACGAAAAGCGGACGGCATACAACCGGCAAAGCAAGACCCGGCTGCGGCACCAGATCCGCGCCATGCGCCGGGTGCTGGCGTCGAAGGATGCCAAGGCTGCTGGTGAGTTGCTGTCCCGGACCTTTTCCATCATCGACCGGTCGGCGAAGATCGGGATCATCAAGAAGAACACCGCGGCTCGCTACAAGTCCAAGCTGCACCTGCGTGTAAAGGCCCTCCAGCAGGCCTGACGCGGGTCACGCGGTCACGCGCAGGATAAACTCTTCCATCACGATGCGGTCGTCCGGCCGGGCGTCGCGCAGTCCCCTGTCTGCTTCAAAAGTCAGTTTCATGGCCCGTTCGAGCTGTTCCCGGGAGAAGCGCGTTACGGTCTGGCAGACCTGTTCAGCGCGGGACGGCCACATGGGTATGCCCATGCGGCTGAAGTGCGCCTGCACCTGCTGGGAGTTGCGCAGGCCGGCCTCCCTGGCCACCAGGGCCATGCGGAACTGCGTGGAGAGAAAAGCCAGCGCCAGCGGGAGGTATTCGCCTTCGCGCGCCAGGGTGTCCAGGATCTGGAGCGAGCGCACACGGTCCCGCCGGCCGAGGGAGCTGACCAGGGCGAAAACAGTCGTGGTGCGAGCATCGGGGACCAGAGTGGCGATGTCGTCCACCGTGAGGACGCTGCCCGGAGGCGCGAAGAGCGCCATTTTCTCGATCTCGACGGCGATGCGCTGCAAATCGGCGCCGAGAGCCTCGATGAGCAGTTCGAGGGCGGCGGGCTCGAGCCGGAAGGCGGCGCCGCGAAGCAGGGTCTGAGCTTCGGCGCGCGCCTCGTCGGCGGAGAGGCGCCGCAGTTCCACCGCATCGGGGACGGCGCTGTAGAACTTGCGGACGCGCTCCAGTTTCTTTTTGTCCTCGCCTTCGAAATCGAAGCGGGTGGCTTCGAATACCAACAAGACTTCAGGGGAAGGATCGCGCAGGTAAGCGGCCAGGAGGGAGGCGCCGCCGGGGGCGGCTTCGCCGTCCTCGCTGTCCTCGCCGGAGCGGCCGCGAGGCAGAGCGGCTTCGGCGTTCGAGATCAGGATGACGCGGCGGGCGGCAAACAGCGAGAGCGATCGGGCGTCGTCCAGAACCTCGGCCAGCGTGGTTTCCTGAAGGTCGTACCGGGTCAGACCCTCCTCCGCGGGGCCGTCGCCCAGGATGGCGTGGATCAGGGCCTGGCGGACGCGCCGCAACTGGTAGGCTTCGCTCCCCAGCAGCAGGCACGCGGGCGGAAGGTCGCGGCGCTTGAGGCGGGCAAGGAGTTGGGCGGGCGTCATGGGCTCAGAATTTTTCCAGAATGGCGCTCACCACGGAGCGCGCCGTGTCCTGGCTCAGACGCAGCAAGGCGGCGTCGCTCTCGTCGAAGTAGGCCTGCGGATCGACGCTGATCTCATAGCGCTCGCGCACCTCCATGTGCGGACGGGTGAACAGCACCTTGCCGGTGGCGCGCTCGGTCAAGGTGAGCTGCAAAACCACGATCACCTGGATGCCTGTAGCGCGCCCCGAGACGGGGTCGAAAATAGTAGGGTAGGAGAGAAAATTCACCACCGCGCCCGTGAGGATGGCATCCGACTGATTGGGGTCGGCGATCACCTGGTAGCGCGTGCGGGAGATGAGTTCGCGGGTGATATCGGCGGGCAGGCGCTCCGCCAGTTTGTAGCGTGTGGTGACGTTTCCGAAAGCGGGTACAGCGATGATCTTGATCTGTTTCGGGAGCAGGTCGGCGTGGCCGGAGACGTGGTAGCCGCAGCCCGTAGCAGCAACCAGCAGGGCCGGGAGCGCGAGGCGGAAGCCGTGGAGGCACAGGCTCATAGCAGTTGCCGGGCGACCGCAACGGCGTTTTCGGCGGCCAGGCGGAAATTGTCAGCCGCCATCCAGAACCAGCAGGCCTGAGGCGCGTTCCGGTCCGAGGCGAAGGCTCCGATAGAGATATCGCTCTCGCCGGCCACCCCTACGGCGTCCGGCGGCGCGACGTCCGGGCCGCGCACCTCGGTGCCGGGCCCCCGCAATGCGGTTTCCAGGGCCTCGACGCCGGGATTGTGCTCGAATTCGACCCAGGCGGAGAAGCTGTAGCCGTGGAAAACCGGAGCCTGGATCAAGCGCAGAGAAGGCATGGGCGGGCAGGCGGGGGAGGCGAAGGCAAGCAGGGTCGCGAGGTCCCGCTCGATGCGCGTTTCCACCTGTTCGAGGGAGACGGGAGCTTCCTCGCCCAACCGGGCCAGAAGGTTGAAGCTGAGCTGGGCATCGAAAACCTCTTTGGGAAGGCTTTTGAAGGAGAGCAGGCCCACGGTCTGGCGCTGCAGTTCCTCGATGCCACCCGAGCCGCGCTCGCTGGCCGGCTCGAAGACGTGCACCACGGAGCGGCGCACCGGATAGCGGGCGTGCAGGCGGCGAAGCACCGACGCGAGCGCCAGCGAAGCGGGGTGCGCCACCACGTGGACAGCACCGGGGGGCACCTGGTAGCCGGCGGGCTCCAAGCGCGGGGCACGCACGTGCGCCCGGGGATCGCCTTCGGCGGCGTGCGTGAGATCGATCAGCGGCGCCGCGGCGGGAAGGGCCAGCGCTTTACGCGAAGACTCGGGCGAGCCCGCCAGGAAGACCGCCGCGGCGCCTTCGAGGCTTTCCACCTCGAGGCTCCAGACCAGGGCGGGTTCCCCTCCTTGCTCGGTGAGCTTTCCGGACTCGCTTTCTTCCCCGGCCACGAGTTTGAGTTCGACGGGCAAGCCGCTCGAGGCGACCACTTCGCGGACTTCGCGGCCCATGAGCGTGTCGCTGCCGACAAGGGCGAGATGGCGGAGTTCAGCCAACCTGATGCTCCGGCTGCGGGGCTTGCGGCGGGCGGCGCAGATAGCGGCGCAGGATCCCGCCAATGCGGATGGCGATGCCGCTGCCTACATAGGCCACGGCCATCAGGAGAAGCACCGGTTGGGAGTAGTTCCAGATGAGGTAGATCAGGCCCCCAAGCAGCACGATGATGAGCGGGGTGCGGGGGCGCAGAAGGCTGATGCCCTTGAAACTGTAATAGCGCCAGGTACTGACCATCAGGAAGCCCAGGAGCGCCAGGAGGGAGATCCAGAGGGCGGCGAACGGCCAGTAGGTGAGCGGCTGACAATCGGCGGCGTAGACCACGGCGGCCACCATGGCGGCGGCGGCGGGAATAGGCAGGCCCACGAAGTATTTGCGGTCCGGACGGCCGGGATTCTTCGGGACGGGGTTCTTCTGCACATTGAAGCGCGCCAGACGGGCAGCGCCGCAGAGCAGGAACAGGAAGGCGGCGAAATAGCCGGCCTGAAAAATCTGGTGGCGGAAGGAGGGGTTCAAGCCGGGATCGATGAACTGGACGCCCCAGGCGAAAGCCAGCACCGCGGGGGCGATCCCGAAGCTGATCACATCCGCCAGGGAATCCATCTCACGGCCGAAATCGCTGACCGTGTTGGTGAGCCGCGCGATGCGCCCATCCAGGCCGTCCAGCAGGACGGCGAAGCCGATGGCTTTGGCGGCGATCTCGAACTGCGCGTCGGCGCCGGGAGCGCCGCTGGAGGCCAGCATGGCTCCCCGGAAGGCACGCAGGATGGCGATGTATCCCAAGAAGATGTTGCCGGCGGTGAACAGGGTGGGCAAGGCGTAGGCCACGCGGCGGGGGCGCCGCTGCGGCGAGCGCGAGTCTGCGCGCGGGTCCGGTTGGCTCATGCCATGGACCCCATGCCGGCCTCCGCCACGCGCCGGCGGGCCAGCACGCTCGATCCGGCGGAAACCCGCATCCCCGGCCGCACGACGATCTCCCACTCCGGGCCGAGCAGGATATCCACGCGGGAGCCGAACTTGATCAGGCCGACGCGCTCGCCGACGGCCACGCGGTCGCCGGGCTTCTTATGAAAAACGATCCGCCGCGCGATCAGGCCGGCGATCTGCTTGAAGACTATGCAGGTTCCATCACCCTGGACGGTGACCACGTTCTGCTCGTTGCGGCTGGAAGCGTCCTCCTTGCTGGCCACCAGGAAAAGACCCTTTTGGTAGCGCACATCGCGGATGATCCCGGCGATGGGGGAGCGGTTCACGTGGACGTCAAAGACGTTTAGAAACACACTGATACGGGTGAGGGTGGAGCTTTCCGGCGCCACTGCCACCACCTTGCCGTCGGCGGGGGAAACGGCCACGGGACCTTCCGGAACGGCCCGTTCGGGATCCCGGAAAAAGTACAGGCAGAACGCCGCCAGAAGCCACAGGGGCAGAGCAAACCAACCGGCGGTAAGATATCCCACCAGCAAACCACCGGCGGTCAGCGCCACGGCGTAGTAGATCCCGTCAACGACGATCAACGCTTCCCTTTCCACCGCCATTTTCCCATAGATTCGCGTCCTTTCACGGGCGGCTATGGGACCGCGAAATTGCAGGACCAAAAGCCCATTACCAATGATCTAGAACCGTTCCATCTTGCACCTTATTTGTGTGAACCGGTACAATCCGAATCGCTGAGCTACGGAATCGAGGGCAACCAGGGGTGAGACGGGGATTTCCGGGGAGCGGCGCGGTGGTGTGCGCGTTGCTCGCAGGTGGCGCGGCCTCGCTGATCGGCGCCGTCAGCGCGGGCAGCGAAGCGGGACTGGCGGTCAGGGTGGACGAAAGCGGAGTCTACGCGGTGACAAGCACATCTCCCGCGTGGACCTTCCAGGGCAATGTGGGCGCGCCGCTGGCCAATATCCAGTGGGACAGCGGCAGCGACGGCGTCGGGCCGTACGTCGAAACCACCTTCGACTGGGCGTCGGACGCGCCGAGGCACGGTGCGATTCGCAGCTACACCAGCCAGCCGATCGTGCTTTTCACGGTGACCTGTCCGGGGGGGTGCGCCAACACGGCCCCTTTTCCGGTGTTTTCGTCCTATCCGCGGAACTTGAGGCACGTGACTTACTCGGGGCCCTATGCCATGCCCTCGTTTTATGGGTTTGCGAAAGACAGCCCGTGGCTGTTCTTCGATTCCGCGGCGAACGCGTTCATCGTGTCGGCGGCCTCCGATTTTCAGGTGACGGAGACCACCTGGGGGCCGAACAACGAGATCGTGACGGGGATTTCGCCGAAGATTGCGACGCTGCCCCAGGGCCTGAGCCACCAGACGATCCTGGCGGTGGCCAGCGGGATCAACGCCGCATTCGAGACCTGGGGGAATGCGCTCACCGGCCTGGCCGGCAAGACCCGCCCCCCCAACGACGCGGACGCCAGCCTGCGCGGGCTGGGCTACTGGACGGACCGCGGAGCCACGTATTATTACCACACCGAGCCGTCGGAAACCTACGATCAGACGCTGCTGGCCGTGCGGGACGACTTCCACGCACAGGGACTTCCTCTGGCGTACGTGCAACTGGATAGCTGGTTTTATCCGAAGGGGCCGAACGCCGACTGGCGGGATATCAGCGACGGCATTTACTCTTACGATGCCGCGGCGACGCTGTTTACCCCGAGTTTGCGCAGCTTCCAGCAGAAGCTGGGGATCCCTTTGATTACGCATTCGCGGTGGATCGACGCCAACAGCCCCTACCGGCAGAAGTATCAGGTGTCGGGGAACGTGGCGGTGGATCCCAAGTATTGGGACGATGTGGCGCGCTTTCTGGCTAACGCGGGCGTGACCACCTATGAGCAGGACTGGCTGGGTGACCAGGCGCACACAGATTTCAATCTGACCGACCCGGACGCGTTTCTGGATCACATGGCGGCGTCGCTGGCTCAGCGGGGCATCACGATCCAGTATTGCATGGCGGCCCCGCGGCACTTTTTGCAGGCCAGCAAATATAGCAATCTGACCACCATCCGCACCAGCGAGGACCGCTTCGACCGGAACCGCTGGCCGGCGTTTCTTTACGCCGCGCGGCTGGCCAGCGCCGTGGGCGCGTATCCATTTGCGGACGCCTTCATGAGCGGGGAGTTGGACAACCTGCTGGTGGCCACGCTTTCGGCAGGCCCGGTGGGAGTGGGAGACCGTGTGGGAACCCTTAATGCCACCAACCTCCTGCTGGCCGTGCGGCAGGATGGGGTCATCGTGAAACCGGACGTTCCGCTCGCTCCAATGGACGCCAGCTATCTGAACGAAACGGCCTCCGGAGACAGCACCATCGTGGCATCCACCTACACGGATTTCGGCGGCAGCCGGGCGGAATATGTGTTCGCTTTCAGCCGCGGAGCCGATACGGTTGCGTCGTTCAGCCCGAACGCGCTGGGGTTCGCCGGCGAGGTGTACATCTACAATTACTTCGGGGGAACCGGGCGGCTGGCTTCTCCGCGGGAGCCTTTCAGCGAGCCGATGGCGAGCGGGCGGGCGTATTACATCGTGGCGCCGGTGGGGCACTCGGGGATCGCCTTCTTAGGGGATCAGCAGCAACTGGTGCCGCTCGGCAAGAAGCGAATCGCGGCATTCCAAGACGATGGCACAGCGCAGGCAACGGTCCTGTTCGCCGCCGGGGAAGGCACGCGCACGCTGTTCGGCTACGCGCCGGCGGCACCCACCATTACGGCGGTCAAAGGCGCGGTGGGCGCCGTGAATTACGATACGACTTCGCAGATCTTCAGCGTCGCGGTAACGCCCGGCGCGGACCAGACGGCGGTGGTGCAGATGTCAGCGCCGTTGGCGGCAGCCCCTGCGTGCGATCCGAACACGGGGGACTGCGGTGTTCTACCCCCGGGCAAACGCATCATCGACAGCAATTAGCCAGCTCCTCAGAGAATCTTCGTGCCGTATTGTTTCAGGGCCGCGGCATTGAACTCGATGCCCTGGCCGGGTGTGTCGTCCAGATAAAGAACGCTTTTCTCGATGCGCGGTTTACGGTCGTAGATTTCGAACCAGAACGGGTCGCGGTCAGGGTTGGCGAAGGACTCCAGGATATAGCCGTTGGGCACGGAGGCGAGCAGGTGTCCGTGGACCTGGGGTTCGTGGTGCGGCGCCACGCGGATATGACTCATGGCCGCCATGCCGGCGAGTTTGCGCCACTCGGTGATGCCGGCGTGGGCGTGGCAATCGAACTGGAGCACGTCGATGGCATCGGTCTCCATCAGGCGGCGGGCCCCCCAGCGGGTCATCTCCTGTTCGCCGGAGGCCAACGGGATGCGGGTGTTGATCTTGACCCGCTTGAGGGCCTCCACGTCGTCGTACCAGTGGAGCGGTTCTTCAAGCCAGGTGATGTCCAGGCCGTACATTTTGTTTGAGGCTTGAATGGTCGTGGCCAGGTCCCAGCCGTTGTTGGCGTCCAGCATCAGTTTGATCTGCGGACCGACCGCTTCGCGGACGGCTTTCACGCGCTGATAGTCGTCTTCTACGGAGTAGCCGCCGCTGATGCCGCCCACCTTGAGCTTGATGGCGTTGAATCCCTGGTCGACGTAGCCGCGGATTTCGCTCACCAGTTCGGGGATACCCTTACCTTCCCGGTAATAGCCGCCGGTCACATAGACCGGGACGGTGTTGCGGTAGGCGCCCAGGAACTGGAACAGCGGCAGGCCGCAGGCTTTGGACATGACGTCATACAGGGCGGCGTCGACCGGGGCCATGGCCGCGATGACCCCAGGCCGCGACCAGCCCTTTTGCACCAGTTCCCGGGTGTAGGTGACGGCGAACATTTTCTCCCAGATGCGGCCTACCATAAAGGGATCCTCGCCCAGGAACAGGTCCGCAAAGCCCTTGCGGAACAGGTCCGCAGCGCCGCCATTCCCTTCGCCGTAGCCGGTGATGCCAGCATCGGTGTGCACTTTGAGGATCAACCGCGAGGCTTTGGGGTGCATGCCTCCGATGGGAGCGTTGGACATCCAGAAGCGCTCCTTAAGGGGCTTTTCCAGAAGCAATACTTCGACCCCCGTAATCTTGGAGGGCTTAGCGAGGCTGCGCGGACGGTCGCCCGGAGGTGTGCCGGCCAGAGCGGCGGCGGGAGCCGCCGCGGCCGCCAGGAGTGCGTGACGGCGAGTGAAATTGTTTTCCATGGGGAAACTGTAGCACCGGAGGGTGCCGGAGAGCATTGCCGGGCACGCCGGATAGAATAGAGCCTTATGAATCGGTGGGCCGGGCTGGCCTTGTTCGTACTGATGGCCGCGCTATTTCTGGTAGCCAATCGCGGTGCTTACAAGGGCTATTTTCAGGACGACGAGCTCGACAATATCAGTTGGGCGCCGCAGGTGCCGCTCTCCGAGTTCGGCAAGACGCTCATCACGCCGCGATACCTGCACCAGAACTTCCGGCCGGTGGGACACTTCTACTTTCACGAGGCGGGTAAGCACTTCGGGCTGGATTTTCCCAGGTATGTGTTCTTTATTCATCTGTTGCATTTCCTGAACGTCTGGCTGGTGTGGCTGCTGGCGCGCCGGCTGGGGGCATCGCCGTTCGCCGCCTCGACGGGGGCGCTGTTTTTCGCCTTCCACATGGCCGCATTCGACGTGTACTGGAAGCCCATGTACGTCTTCGACCTGCTCTGCGGATCCTTCTGCCTGGCGAGCTTGATCCTGTATCTTGGCGGGCGATGGGTGCTGAGCTTTCTGGCCTTCTGGTTGGCCTACAAATCCAAGGAACTGGCGGTTATGCTGCCGGCGGTGCTGGCATGTTATGAATTCTGGCTGGGGCAGAAGCGCTGGAAGCCGCTGGTCCCTTTCTTCGCGGCGGCGCTTTCCTTCGGGCTCCAGGGACTGCTGCTGAATCCCAACCGGGATAACGATTACACCTTCCGATTCACGCCCCGGGCATTGGCTACCACAGTCCCGTTCTATGCCGGGAAGATCTTTCTGATTCCCTACGGCGGGTTGGCCCTGCCGCTGGTGCCGCTGGTCCTGCGCGAACGCCGGGTGTGGCTGTGCCTGGCCGCCACGCTGCTGTTTTTCGTTCCTCTGGCCTTTCTGCCAGGGCGCATGTTCAGCGCGTATTGCTACGTGCCGCTGATCGGGGTGGCCCTGCTCCTGGCTGTGGCGACCGACCGGGCGCCGCGCATGGCAATGGCGGCGTTCTTCGTGCTGTGGATTCCGTGGAACTACGCGCACCTGCGGCTCTACCGCCGCCAGGCGCTGGCGATCGCGGATCAGAACCGGCGCTACGTGACGGCACTGGAGGCGCTGGCGCGGTCTGAGCCGGCAGTGCGCACTTTCGTTTACGACGGACGTCCGGACGCTCTGAACGTGTGGGGCATCCACGGGGCTTTGCAGTACCTGTACCGGCGCTTCGATCTGCGCCTGGTGAATATCGAAGACCCGGGAGCCGAGGCGGCCCTGCAGGAAAATGCGGTGGCGGTTCTGAGCTGGGACCCGCTCAAAAGCCGGCTATCGACCATCGCCCGCCGGCCGGGCGCGCCGGATGCCTCTTTCATCCGCATGGACTCCTCCACTCCGCTGTGGCAACTGGAGCAGGGTTGGTATCCGCTGGAAGCGGGATACCGCTGGACGCAGCCGGTAGCCACGGCGCGGCTGTTCCGCCCGGCCGAGGCCAACGAATTCGAACTGACCGTCAATATCGGGCCGGACGTGATTCGGGACCTGGGGCGCATTGGCGTCCACGTGCTGGTGAACGGGCAACTGCTGGGCAGCCACGAATTCACGCGCAATGGCTGGCAGACGGTACGGTGGCCACTGCCGCCGGGTAAGGCGGGCACGGCGCAGGTAGAGATGCGCGTGGAGCCCGGGTACCGGCCTTCGAATCGCGATCCCCGCGCGTTGGGCCTGGCCGTTGGCAGCTTTGGATTTTCCACTAAGGAAACCATGTGAAGATTCCCAAACTACGCTGGATTATCGCGGCGATGCTGTTCTTCGCCTGCGCCATCAACTACGCCGACCGGGCGGCGCTTTCTGTGGTATCGCCGCAGCTCAGGCAGGAGTTCTCCATGACCGAGGAGGACTATTCGCAGATCGTCACGCTGTTTTTCGTGGCCTACGCCATCATGTACGCCGGTTCGGGGTACCTGGTGGACCGGCTGGGAACGCGGCGGGGATTCTCGTGGTTTATCTTTGTGTGGTCGGCGGCCGCCATGGCGCACGGGTTGGTGGCAGGAAAGTGGTCGCTGGCAGCGGCGCGCTTCGTGCTGGGGCTGGGGGAGCCGGGCAACTGGCCGGCGGCGGCCAAAGCCGTCGGCGAGTGGTTCCCGGCCCGGCAGCGCGCCCTGGGAATCGGCATTTTCAACGCCGGTTCGTCGATCGGCTCGGCCCTGGCGCCGCCGGTGGTCGCCTTTCTGACGCTGCGCTACGGCTGGCGCTATGCGTTCCTGTTTACTGGGGCGGTAGGGTTGGCCTGGCTCGCGGCATGGCTCTTTCTCTACCAGCCGCCACACCTGAACCGGCTGCTGCGGCGGGAGGAGTACGAAGGCTTCAAAGACCAGATCCAGCGGCCGGAAGAGTCTGCTCCGGCTTCGGCCAAAGCCGTGGACTGGCGCAAAGTGATCCGCATGCGGGAATGCTACACCCTGATTCTGGTGCGCTTCTTTACCGATCCGGTGATTTACTTCGTGATTTTCTGGCTGCCCGAATACCTGCACACGGAGCGGCATTTCGACCTGGCCATGGTGGGCAAGTATGCGTCGGTGCCGTTCGTGGTGGGCGGCGCCGGATACGTGTTGGGCGGCTGGCTTTCGGGGCGGCTCATGCGCCGGGGCTGGAAACTGCCCAATGCGCGCAAGTTCGCCATGTTGTTGGGGGCGGCGGTGATGCCGGCGGCCATCTTCGCGCCGCTGGTCCCGACGGCGGCGATGGCCATCGGAGCCGCTTGCTTCATCACGCTGGGACACGCCTTCTGGGTAGCCAACCTGCAGACGCTCCCCACGGACCTGTTCGCGGGTCAGGAGGTGGGCACGACCACGGGATTTTCCGGCATGGGAGGCGCTGTAGGCGGGATTCTGGCGAATCTGGCCACGGGGTGGGTAGTCCAGCGATTCAGCTACGCCCCTGTGTTCCTGATGGCCGGCCTGATGCATCCCCTGTCGATCGCGTTGGTGTACTGGCTGCTACCCAACCGTTATTTCAAGACAACGTAGCTGGTTAAGGCGCGGGCAGCACCCGCGACTCTGCCTGGAACTTCCGATAGTTGCGGTAGCGGATGTCGCCGGCCACGCGCAGCTTGCGAACCAGCGCGATGCGGGCACTGGCCTCGAAGACAACCTGTTGCGGCAGCCACACCTCGCCGTTGACCAGGGTTTGCTGCATCCAGGCACGGGTACCTTTGCCGATGCGGGCGACGAAGAAACCGAAGCTGATCGTGTCGACGACCTCGGCTTCCGCCCTGATCCAGTGGGAGTCCTGCTTGTCGATCCACAACTTGCCGCGCAGGTGTGGAAAGAGGCGGGCGGTGGAGGTCCTGGGGCGATAGCCGGGCAGCGGGTCGGCGGCGACGACCCAGGCATCCCGCCCGGCGAGGCGTTCCTCGCCCAACAGGCGAAACTGAAAGGCGTCCGGGATCTCCCCCAGATACTCGCGCTGCGTTCTGCGTTTCTTTTCCCACTCCTCCAGGCGGCGAGCGCGCTGGGCGGGCGTCTCTTTCTGCCGCTCGGCAATACTGGCGTGCAGTTTTTCCTCCTCGCGGGCTTCCTCGTCCGGCGCAAGCGGCCGGTCGTCGCGCTCGACCAAACGGCGGTACGGGGAACCTTCGAGCAGAGTGACGTCGTAGGTGCGCACCCGCCGGTTACGACTCTGGCCGTCGCCGTCGATTTCCCAGGTTTCCCTGCGCTCGAGGAAGGTGTAGTCGCGGGCGATCCGATCGTTGTGCTCATCTATCACCAGGGAGCGGCGCACGATTTCCTGGGCGTCCTGGGCCGCCGCGAGGACTGCGGCCAGGGTCAGAAAGAGCGCCAGTCTCATAGATGCCGGGACGTCCGCACGGCGGCTGGAGTTGCGCTTCAGGAACCCAGCTCCGGTCCGGGTGAGGTCCAACGTTCGAGAATGCCTGCCAAGTCCTTAGCGCGCACCGGCTTGGCTATATAGTCGTTCATTCCGGCAGCCAGGCATTTCTCGCGCTCCCCCTTGAGCGCATTAGCCGTCATGGCGACGACCGGGATATCCGGAGCGAGGACTCCGGAGGTGGCGTCGCGGATCGCGCGGGCCGTGGTGTAGCCATCCATTTCCGGCATCTGGCAGTCCATGAAGATCAGGTCAAAAGGCTCCCGCCCGAGGAGATAGAGAGCTTCGCGTCCGCTATCCACCGCCGTTACGCGGCAGCCTAGCATTTCGAGAACAGCCTGGGCCACGCGGCGGTTCGTGGGGTTGTCGTCCACCACCATCACCTTGCGGCCAGCGCCGGTAGGGGCACGAAACGCGGCGATTCGATCAGAGCCCGCCTCGCGCGCGGTTTCCAGGCCCAATACCCCGGCGAGGCCCTGGCGCAGCGAATCGCGCTTGACCGGTTTGCTGACGCAGGTTGCAAAGCCAGGCGTGCCGCTCCGCAAGGCGTCGCCGTAGCGGTGCAAGGGAGTGAGCAGCACCAGGCGAACGTCTTGCATATCCCTTTCGCGCTCGATGATGGAGGCGAGCTCCCGGCTTCCACCGTCCGGCAGACAGGCGTCCACGATGGCAGCGTGGAACGGGCGGCCTTCCGCGGCAGCCGTACGCAGCCTGGCGAGCGCTTCAGTGGCCGAAGCCACGGCCACATGCGGGCATTTCCAAGAATCCAGAAGCACCGAGAGCCACTCGCGAATGGCTGCCCCAGCGCTGGCCACCAGCACGGGGTGGGGGGAGAAATCCAGAAAACGATCGGCGGGCGCAAAAGCTTGTCTCCGGAGGACTGCGGTGAACCAGAACGTGGAGCCAACGCTCTCCGTGCTATCGACGCCGATGGCGCCGCCCATGAGTTCCACCAAGCGCTTGGAGATGGCCAGACCCAGGCCGGTGCCGCCGAACTTGCGGGCGGAGGAGGCGTGCAACTGGGTGAAGCGCCCAAACAAATCCGGCTGGCGCGCCGGCGGGATGCCGATGCCGGTGTCCCTCACTTCGAAGCGCAGGCGGACCTGCCCGCCGCTTTCGGACTCCAACCGCACGCGCAGCGACACTTCACCGCGAGAAGTGAACTTCACGGCGTTGCTGCCCAGGTTGTTGAGCACCTGCCGCAACCGCCCGGGATCGCCTGCGAGCAGACACGGCACCTCGGGATGGATGAGGCTGACAATTTCGACGGGCTTATCCTCAATGCGCAGGGCCAGCGTATCGGCCACGGCTTCGACCAGGGTGCGCAGGTCGAAGGGCACATTTTCCAGTTCGAGCTTGCCGGCTTCGATCTTTGAGAAATCCAGGATGTCGTTGATGAGGTTCAGCAAGGCTTCGCCATTGCCGCGGATCACTTCCAGGTACTGCCGCTGCCCGGGGGTGAGTTCGGTGTTCAGCAGCAATTCGGTCACGCCGATCACGCCGTTGAGGGGCGTGCGGATTTCGTGGCTCATATTGGCCAGAAATTCGCCTTTGGCCTCGTCGGCCTTGGCGGCCTCGAGGGCCATGAGATGCAGGTCCTCCACCAGCCGCTCGTTGGTCAACGTAAAGAAGCCGAATGTCCAGGCCAGGGTAAGGAAAACAAAGCAGGTAAAGGCGAAGGTGTTCAGAGCCGTGGGGGCGAAGAGGTCCGCCGGGCTGGCCGGACGAACGATGGCGAGCACCAGCATGCGCCCGGCGTTGCCCACCGCGAGCAGGGCGAAGACACCCCCCGTGAGCCAATAGCCCAGCCGGCGGTGGCGCGGGACGAAGCGCAGCAGTTCGCCGGTGCAGCGAGCGGCCATCACGGCGGAGAAGGCCGAAACCAGCACGATGCGCATGTCGATCTCGTTCCGGACCCAACGGAAGTAGCAGATGCCCAGCAAAGTGGCGGCCGCGCCGGCGTAACTCCTCCAATCGAGCCACGGTTTACCTTGAAACTGGCGGACGCCTTCATGGAACAGAATGCCGACCAGCAGGATCAGGGCGTTGGCGAGCGCGACGCTGAGCAGGTCGGGAAAAGACCCGCGCCGGGTGATCAGGAAGCCGGCCAGGCAGACCCCCAGGTTACCGGCGGTCCAGCGTCCGAAGCCTGGATAGGTCTTGCGGGTCCCCCACACCAGGGCCATCAGCAGGCTCAGAAAGAGCATGACAATCATCGCCGCCAGCGACAGCGTGCGATTGTCCAGGACCTGCGGCATGCGAAAGCGGAACGCCCCGGCTAGGGTTGAAAGAGTTGCTGGAAGCGCGAGCCGGGACGCACGATAGTCTGGTTGCGTTCAGGACCCGTGGAGATGCCGCCGATTTCCACGCCCGTATGCTTTTCCATGAAGTTCAGGTAGTCCCTGGCACGGGCCGGCAGGTCCGCGTACCGGCCGATACCGAAGGTGGACGTCTGCCAGCCCGGAAGGCACTCATACACCGGTTCCAGATGCTCCATTTCCCGAATGGTGGGAGGCATTTCGGTGACTTCACTTTTGCCGCGGCGGTAGGCGACACAGACAGGAATCCTATCCAATTCGTCGAGCACGTCGAGTTTGGTGACCACCAGGCTGTCAAAGCCGTTCACCATGGCGGTGTAGCGCAGCAGGGGAGCGTCGAACCACCCGCAGCGGCGGGGTCTGCCGGTAACGGAGCCGAACTCGTTGCCCCGGACCCGGATATGGTCCCCGGCCTGATCCAGCGCCTCGGTGGGGAAGGGGCCGGCGCCGACCCGGGTGACATAGGCCTTGGAGACACCCACTGTGGCGTGGATGCTCGTAGGGGGGACCCCTGTGCCCGTGCAGGCGCCACCGGCGGTGGCGCTCGAGGAGGTGACGAAGGGGTAGGTACCGTGATCGATGTCCAGCATTGTGCCCTGGGCGCCTTCGAACATCACGCTTTTGCCGGCACGGATGGCATCGTTGAGGAGGCGGACGGTGTCACAAACCATCGGGCGGATGCGTTCGGCGAGATCGGCGTACTGGGCGAGAGTGGCTGCGGAGTCCTCTTCCGGTGCCAGGCCGAAGGCGCGAGCAATGGTTTCCTTTTCGTCCAGTAGGGCGGCAAATCGTGCCGGGAAAGTGTCTCGCTCGAGCAGGTCGGCGATGCGCACGCCACGGCGGCCGATCTTGTCCTCGTAGCAAGGGCCGATGCCGCGGGAGGTGGTGCCGATGGAAACGCGGCCGGGGCGATCTTCAGATATCTTCTCAAGCAGGCGGTGCCAGGGGAACAGCACCTGGGCGCGGTTGCTGATTCTGAGCTGGGAGGCCACGTCGATGCCAGCCGCTTCGAGCGTTTCGATCTCGCTGACCAGGGCGGCAGGATCGACGACCAGTCCGTTGCCGATGACGGCGCGCTTGCCGGGACGCAGGATCCCGCTGGGAATAAGTTTCAAGACAAACTTGCGGTCGCCGATCTTGACCGTGTGACCGGCGTTGTGGCCGCCCTGGTAGCGGGCGACGATATCGAAGCGCTCAGAGAAGAGGTCCACAATTTTGCCTTTGCCCTCGTCTCCCCACTGGGCGCCCAGGATGATCACGTTGTGCATGGGGTCAAACCTATTTAGTTTACCGCACTATGATAATCTGGCCCTTTATGGAGCTGGCGCAGGTGTTTCTGAAGCTGGGAGACGAGGGATTCGGGCAACTGATCCGCGGTATTTCGATCGGCAAGCTGAAGACCTACCAGATCTATGACGGGCTGAAGGCGCGAGCGCATGTTGGCAAACTAAACACCGAAATCCTGCGCAAATCGGCGCTTAAATTCCGGGTGCGTCTGGAAGCGCACGACGAAGACCTGGCCAAGGACCTGGCGCAGGCCGTGCTGGTGTCGCACCTGGACATGATTACGGCCGTGCTGGATTTTCTGGGGATTCCGCACGAAGGGGGCTTCTTCGCCAAAGACGCAGACGTGAAGCAGTATCTCGCCGGGAACTGGGCAGAGCGTGTTTGGGAGCAGTTCGGCAAGGCCTATCCGGCGCCTCTTTTGCTGTTTTATATCAACCATTTGGCGTGGGAGCTGACAGATGCGGCGGAGCCCTTTGTCCCTCAGGCGCCGACAGGTTGAGCAGGGACGGTAGTTCGGCCCGGCGCGTGCAGAAGAGTTGTGGATAACAAGATGACAGCCTCCAGTTGGGATGGGCTGTGGCCTAGGTTGCCACAAAGCCGCCAAGCAGATCTGAATGGAGACAACTGCGTGTCTTATCAGGCAGATCCGGAGGGTAGAGCCGTTCAGCCGGGGCTGTGCGCAGGAGGCGCGGCACCGGAGAGGCGCTGCCGGCTGGAAGAGGGCGTCATGGGTGAAAAGACCCAAATTCCACGATTCGCAGCACCAGGTCGGTTGCTATGAGCCAGTGCGATTTCCATTATTCTCATTTGCTCCCGCACAAGCCGGGGATATTGCCGTTGGACGAAACCCTGACCCGGCAGTGCCGGCGATGCGGGGCGATGTTCACCACCAAGTCTCGCACGCGGAAGCGCTGCGACACCTGCCAGACGCTGGTGGCATCGGAGAAGCAGAAGAAAGCGAATGAACGATTGAAGGCCCGGCGCGCTGCCAAGCGCCAGTGGCTGCTTTCGGCCCGCTAGGCCGGGGGTGCGGCGGGCCGCGCTGCGGGAGTTGTTAGAATGGGTGATTCACCCATGCTCGAACAATCACTGGCGGCGCTTGAGTCCGACGCTCTGGCTCGCATTCAGGCTGCCCGATCACCGGAAGAGTTGGAGCCGGTGCGAATCGAAGTCCTGGGACGAAAGGGCAACCTGGCGCAGGTCAGTAAAGAGATGGGCCGGCTTCCAGCCGAGGAGCGGGCGGCAGTCGGCAAGCTGCTGAACGCGGCCAAGCAGGCCTTGGAAGAGGCCATCGAGGTCCGGAAACGGGAGTTCGCGCAGGCAGCTTTGCAGGCTCGGCTGGAGGGGGAATGGCTGGACCTGACCCTGCCACCGCCGGGCGCTCCGCGCGGTCATCTGCACCCCATCACGCAAATCCAGCGGGAGATCGAAGAGCTGTTCGTCTCATTGGGGTTCGCCGTGCTGGACGGCCCGGAAGTGGAGACCGAGCACCATAATTTCGACGCCCTGAACATCCCACCAGACCACCCTGCACGGGACTTACAGGACACCTTCTGGCTGAAAGACGGCCACCTGCTGCGCACGCACACCTCGCCCGTACAGGTGCGGGGGATGGAGAAACTGGGGCCGCCTCTGCGGATGATCGCCCCGGGCCGGGTTTTCCGCAACGAGAGCGTGGACGCTTCGCACGAGCATACCTTCTACCAACTGGAAGGCATGATGATCGACCGGGAAGTATCCGTGGCGCACCTGACTTACTTCATGAAGACCATGCTGACCGCCATCTTCCGGCGGGAGGTAACCGTGCGGCTGCGACCAGGCTACTTTCCCTTCGTCGAGCCGGGGTTCGAGTTGGACATCCGCTGCCTGATCTGCGGCGGCGCGGGATGCCCGGTGTGTAAGCAGAGCGGCTGGGTGGAGCAACTCGGCTGCGGCCTGGTGCACCCAAATGTATTGCGCCTGAGCGGCATCGACCCGGAGGAGTGGAACGGCTTTGCTTTCGGGCTGGGGCTGACGCGGCTGGTGATGATGCGCTATGCCATCGACGACATCCGCCTGCTGCAGAGCGGCGACCTGCGATTCTCCCATCAATTCTAAGCGCGCATGAAATTCTCGTACAACTGGATTCGCGAGTTCGTAGAGGGCCTGGACACGCCGCCCAGGGACCTGGAGCACCTGATCACCATGAAGACGGCGGAGTGCGAAGGGATCGAGCGGACCGGGGATCTGCTGGAAAACGCCTGCGTGGCGCGCGTGGTGGCCGTGGAGCCGATAGCCGGCGGCCACAACGTGAAGGCGGTGGTGGAGACCGGGCGCTACGGGCGGAAGACGGTGGTTTGCGGCGCGCCGAACTGCCTCACCGGGGTGAGCAGCGTGTATGTGCCGGCGAGCCGGAAGACCATCCAGGGCGTGGAAAGCGAAGGCATGCTGGCCAGCGGCGCCGAGCTGGGAATCAACAAAGACCACACGGGAATCCTGGAGATCGAGGGGGAACCGGGCGCCCCGGTGGCGGGCTGCCCGCCGGACTACGAGATCGAGATCGATAACAAGTCCATCACTCACCGGCCGGACCTATGGGGCCACTTCGGGATGGCCCGGGAGGTGTCTGCCATCCTGGGCAAGCGGCTGCGGGATCCGGTGAAGCCGGACCTGGTTCCGGCGGGAGCGCCGGCCATCCAGGTAGCCATCGACGATCTGGACCTGTGTCCGCGATACAGCGCGCTGGTGTTTGAGAACGTCACCGTGAAGCCCTCGCCGCTGTGGCTGCAATACCGGCTGACCGCCATCGGACTGAACCCGATCAACAACATCGTCGACATGACGAATTACATCATGGCGGAGCTGGCCCAACCGATGCACGCCTTCGACCGGGATCTGCTGAAGGGGGAAACGATTTTCGTGCGGCCGGCGCGGGACGGCGAGTACTTCCTGGCGCTGAACGAGCAGGATTATACGCTGAGCCCCGCGAACCTGGTGATCGCGGATGCCAAGGGGGCAATCGCCGTGGCCGGCGTAATCGGCGGGCTGGACAGCGCCATCTGGGAAAAAACCACGCGGATCGTGATCGAGAGCGCCACGTTTCAGGCAGCCAGCGTGCGCCGGACCTCGGCGGCGCTGAAGCTGCGCACCGACGCTTCCATGCGCTTCGAGAAATCCCAGGATCCGGCCAACACGGTCCGCGGGCTGGCGCGGGCCGTGGAACTGATGCAGGAGCTCTCCCCGGGCGCCCGGCTGGTGGGCGGGCTGGCGGACCTGCGTAAGGCGGCCGCGGCGCGGACGCCGATCCGGCTGCCCATGGACTGGCTGATCCGTAAGCTGGGCCGCACGCTGAGCGAAGGCGAGGTGCGCGAGATCCTGGAGCGGCTCGAGTTTGGGGTCGCCGGCGACGGGGCGGGGGTGCTCCGGGTGACCGTGCCATCCTGGCGGGCCACCAGGGACATTGCCGTCAAGGACGACCTGGTGGAGGAGGTGGGACGCATGATCGGATACGATTCGATCGAGCCGCGCCCTCCGCTGGTGGCGACTGCGGTGCCGCCGGCCAACCCCGAGCGTACGTTCCACCACGCGGCTCGCGAGCTGTTCGCCGCCCTGGGATTCAGCGAAGTGTCCAACTACTCGTTTGTCAGCGAGGAACAGGCGCGGGCGTTCGGCATGGATCCGGAAGAGCATGTGCAGGTGAAGAACCCGATCGCATCCAACCAGACCCTGCTGCGCCGTTCGCTGCTGCCGGAGATCCGGGACAACCTGCTGGAGAACAGCAAGCATTTCGAGACCTTCCGGCTATTTGAGATCGGCCGCGAGATTCACAAGCGGCCCGAGGGCCTGCCGGTAGAGACGCCGCACCTGGTGGCCGCGGCCTACAGCCGCAGCGGCGACGGGCAGGCGCAACTGTTCGAGCTGAAGCACGCCGCCGTGTGTTTCCTGCCCGGGGCCGAGACCAGGGCCGTGCCGGCACGCTCCTACGAGCACCCGGCACGGACGGCGGAGGTCCACTGGCGGGGCGAAACCGTGGGGCGGTTGTTCGAGCTGCACCCCGCGATGGTGGAGGGCCGGGCCGGGATCCTGGATCTGGACCTGGAGCGGGCACTGCGGCTTTCCGCCGCGGAGGCGAAGTATACGCCCATCCGGCGGTTCCCGGCGAGCGCATTCGACCTGTCGGTGATCGCCGGCTGGCGCGAGGCGGCCGGCGATCTGGAGGCCAAACTGGCGGCGCTGGCGGGGGAAATGCTGGAATCCATCACCTACCTCAGGCAGTACACAGGGCCGCCGCTGGCCGATGGCCAGAAGAGCGTATCCTTCCGGCTGACCGTGGGGTCCAGCGAGCGTACGCTCTCTTCCGACGAGGTCGCGGTGATCCGCGCGCGCATCATCGAGGGCATGCGGACGCAGGGGTACGACCTGCGGATGTGAGGATGGGGACCGGGAAAGCCGCCGGTCTCCCGATGCTATAGAATGTCACCTGACGCCGGATGTTTCCGGTGCGCCTGTGTAGTAGACTGGAATTTAATACAAGCAGCTCTCAAGCTTGGAGGTAGTATGAAGTTCCGCAAAGTGGCCTTGCCTGCCGCTGGCATTTTGTTTCTCGCACTATCCGCATTCGCGCAAACATCTTCCCTGGAAGGCGACGTCAAGGGCGAGGACGGTTCGCCGCTCCGGGGCGCCCTGGTCAAAATCGACCGCAAGGACATCAAGGGCCATTATCAAGTCAAGACCGACAAAAAAGGGCACTATTTTCACGCCGGATTGCCGCTGGGCGTCTACAAGGTCACTGTGGAGGTGGAGGGCAAGGACCGGGACTCGGTGGATAACGTGAGGACGCGGCTGGGCGATCCCACGGAAGTGAGCTTCGACTTGCAGCAGATCAAGCAGCGGCAAGAGGCGATGAACCGGGCGGCGGAAACCGGGCAACTCACGAAGGAGCAAGAGCGCAGCATGTCCTCGGAGCAGAAGGCCGCTCTGGACAAAGCCATGAAGGAACGCGAAAAGGCCATGGAGAAAAACAAGGCCCTGAACGATGCGTTCAATCAGGGCGTGGACGCTCTCAAAACCAAGCAGTACGACACCGCGGTGACGGCCTTGACCAAAGCCAGCGAACTCGATCCGAAGCAGAACGTCGTGTGGGCGCAGTTGGCAGAGGCTTACATCGGCCAGGCGGGTTCGAAGACCGGGCCGGAGCACGATCAGACCATGCAGAAAGGCCTCGACGCCTATGCCAAGGCGATCGAACTGAAACCGGACGACGCGGCCTACCACAACAATTTCGCGCTGGCACTGGCGAAGGCCAAAAAGTTCCCGGAAGCACAGGCGGAGCTGACCAAGGCCGCGCAACTGGATCCGCCGAACGCGGGGCGCTATTTTTATAACCTGGGGGCCGTGCTGGTGAACACGGGGCAGACCGAACCGGCAGGCGAGGCTTTCAAGAAGGCCATCGAAGCCGATCCCAACTATGCCGATGCGCAGTATCAGTACGGCGTCTACCTGATTTCGAAGGCGCAAGTGGACCCCACAACGGGCAAGGTGAATCCGCCTCCGGGAACCAAAGAGGCCTTTGAAAAGTATCTACAATTGAAGCCGGATGGGCCGTTTGCCGAGTCGGCCAAGGGAATGCTCTCGACGATTTCGGGCGGCGTGAGCACGAGTTACTCCAACCCGGCGGCGCCGCCGCCAAGCACCAAGAAGGGCCGGAAGAAGTAAGGGTTCCTTTTCAGAGAGGGGACGGGCGCCGGTCCGTCTCTCCGCGAGCGCCAGAGCGCCGCCCAGCATGATTCGCTTTCTGATACTTCGCATCGTTTTTCCCCTGCTGGTGCTGTGGTTCATTCGGGCGCTCCTCAAGACTCTTTTCGCCGGCTTTCAATCCTCGGTCACGCAGGCTCCCAAAGCTCCGCCTGCTCCACATGCGGGGGGAGAACTCAAGAAGGATCCGGTCTGTGGCACCTACGTTTCGGTGGAGGCCTCCGTTACGAAGAAAGTGAACGGGGAAGTGGTGCACTTCTGTTCGCCGGCCTGCCGGGACAAATTTCGCGCGGCGTAACCTACCGCACAGAGTACACCTCTAACATAGTACCTGTGGAGTATAGACTGAGGATTACAATGACGCGGAGATTCCTGTTCTTTCTCACTTTTTGCGTTTTGCCGGCGGTGGCACCCGCGCAGGTCGCGGAATTCTCTTTCAGTGGCGGGGTTTCGCGCTTTGGCGGCGCCACACTGGCAACGAACCCCGACTACACGCTGGGCGACGGAGTCCGGATCGCGCTGCGGATGACCTTGAACACCTGGCGCTTCATGGGGCATGAATTCGGATACGGTTATGCCCACAGTAACGTCTCCAGCCAGGGGCAATCCGCCGGATTCTCCATCCACCAGGGCTTCTACAATTTCCTGGTGTATGGCACGCCGGAAGGCTCGCGCGTCCGTCCCTTCGCGACAGGCGGTGTACACTTCAGCAGCTTCGTTCCACCGGGAGGCTCGGTGTACTACGGCGTCACGAAATTCGGTTACAACTACGGCGGGGGACTAAAGTTCCGGCTGAGCGGGCCTTGGGGAGCACGTATCGATTTCCGGCAGTTCCGCACTGGCAAGCCCGACTTCCTGGCTACGCCGACGCCTCCGAGCGGCTGGCTGACACAGACGGAGATTTCGGCTGGGGTATCGTTCAATCTGTAAGGCGCTCGGCGGCGGCCATCAGCGTGCGGGGATGCGGACGAGCACCCAGGCGATGGCGGCGAAGCCGGCGAGCGAGAGCCAGCCACCCCAAGCCGGGAAGAATCCCAGTTCATCCGCGCCGGTCAGCAAGCGCGTGATGGAACTGATGCCGGAGAGGTAGGTCACCGCCAGCAGGATGCCGACGATCGCTTCCCCGGCGATCAAGCCGGAAGCAAGGAGCGTGCCTTTCTCCTCGGCGCGCTGTTTGCGCTCAGGCGGGTAGGGCGCGATGATCCGATCCAGCACCCACTTGATGACGCCCCCGGCCCAGATCGCCGCCACGGTATCGAAGGGCAGGTACATGCCTACGGCGATGAGCATGGGTGCGCGCGCGCCGCACATGATGAGAGCAATGCCAAAGGCGGCGCCCACACCAATTAATCCCCAAGCCATCTGGCCGCCGACGATGCCTTTCGCCAACTGCGCCATGAGGCCGGCCTGTGGGGCAGGCAGCGCGCGACCGCCGATTCCGCCGGTGGCCAAGTTGGCCTCGTGAAGGGCCATGATGGGCGCCATCAGAAAGACGGAGAGCAGCAGGACGGCGAAAATCTCCACGACCTGCATCTTCCAGGGCGTGCCGCCCAAAATGTGGCCGGCCTTGAGGTCCTGAATCAGGGAGCCGGAGACGGAACAAGCGCAGGCGACCACGGAGGCCACGCCCAGCACAGCAGCTACTCCGGCCATGCCGCGCGCGCCAATGGCCAGCATGACCAGGGCGGCCAGCACCAGCGCCGAGAGCGTCAGGCCCGAGAGAGGCTGATTGGAACTGCCCACTAACCCCACCAGGTAGCCGCCCACGGCGGACAGCAGAAAGCCCGTGACGCTCATGATCAGGGCGGCGATGAGGGCGGCGCTCCAGCTTCCGGTGAAGAAGTAATAGATGGCGGCCATGGCCGCGGTCAGGACCACGGTGCCGATCAGCAGCCAGCGGAAAGGGATGTCCCGGTCGGTGCGCTCCAGGTGGCGGCCTTCGTGCGCGGCGCGGGCGGAGGCGCCAAACGCGCCCGCCAGAGATTGCAGGATGGAGGCACGCATGGAGTAAAGGGTGTGGCAGGCGCCCACCAGCATGGTACCCACAGCGATGGGGCGCACGATGTTGTACCAGACCGAATAGGAGACCACGTCCCAGGCGACGTCCCGTGCCATGCCCAGGCGCGCGGGCAGGCTAGGATCGAAGAAGAGCAGCAGGGGGATCAGGACCCACCAGGCAATGACGCCGCCGGAGGCGTTGATAGAGGCCAACTCGGGACCGATGATGTAGCCGATTCCCATGAGCGCGGGCGACAGGCTGGGCGTCGACCAGTAGATGCCGCCACCGTGAGTGACATCGCCGATCGGCTGTTTCTGGAAGTTGAAGTGATGTACCACGGAGCGGGGAAAAGCCAGGAACCCCTCGGCGTATTCGCGGAAGATCTGGAACCCCTTGTCGCTTTTCAGAATTTCGATCAGCGCGGCGAAGCCCATGGCGCCGAAGACATACTTGGGCGCGTCGCTACCCTGGGCGCCGGCCTTGACCACTTCGGCGGAGGCCACGCTTTCGGGAAACGGCAGGTCAGACTCGACGCACAGCGGGCGGCGTAGCACGATAATGAAGAAAACTCCGATCAAGCCGCCAACCAACAGGATGAGGGTGGACTGCCAATAGTGGGAGCGCAGGTCCGCCCACAGGCGGTGCCCGTCCATTTCGACCATCATGAAGGCCGGGATGGTGAAAATGGCGCCGGCCACCAGGGCCTCTCCCACCGAGGCGGCAGTGCGCGCGATGTTCTGCTCCAGGATGCCGCCCTTCAACGTGGGAATCCGAAACACGGCGATGGCAATGACCGCGGCGGGAATGGTGGCGGCGATCGTCTGGCCGGCTTTCATGCCGAGATAGGCGTTGGCGGAGCCGAATACCAAAGCGAGGAAGAGCCCGAGCAGCACCGCCTTCACGGTCATCTCGGGCGGTACGGAGGGCTGGGTTTCGGGCATATGAAGGCGATCGTAACATGCTCCGGTTGTGATACGATCCGAGCGGAAACCCATGCATCGTCGATCCTTTCTCCTATCCGCCGCGGGAACCTGGGCGGCATTCGCGGCCGGCGAGCGCAAGAAGACCGTCGCGGCGGTGGTGACGGAATACCGCCCGCTTTCGCACGCCGACGTGATCTGCGGCCGCATCCTGGAGGGCTACGAGCCCGACAACGTGCGCGTGGAGCCACGCACGCGCATCGTCTCGATGTACACGGACCAGATCGCTCCCAAAGACATGAGCCGCGCGCTGGCAGCTAAGCACGGCTTCAAGATCTATCCCACGGTGGCGGAGACTCTGACGTTGGGCGGCGACAAACTGGCAGTGGACGCGGTGCTGCTGGTAGGGGAACACGGCAATTACCCGACCAACGCGCGCGGGCAGAAGCTGTATCCCCGCTACGAGCTGTTCCAGCAGATCATCGAGGTATTCAGGCGCAGCGGGCGCGTGGTGCCCCTGTACAGCGACAAGCACCTTTCCTACTCCTGGGAAAAGGCCAAGAAGATGTACGACGAGACGCGCGAGATGAAGATCCCGTTCATGGCGGGCTCGTCGATTCCGGTGACCGTGCGCGTGCCGGAACTGGAGATCCCACTGGGGGCGCGGCTGGAGCACGCGGTGGTGGTGGGCTACGGCGACATGGACGCGTACGGATTCCACACGCTGGAGGCGCTCCAATGCATGGTGGAACGCCGCGCGGGCGCCGAGACCGGCGTCGCCGCCGTGGAGTGGCTGGAAGGCGAGGCGGTGTGGAAGTGGCGCGCGAGCGAGCAGGGGAGCTGGAGCGCCCCCCTACTGGAGGCGGCACTTTCCCGGGCGCTGAAGGCGAAGCCGGGCAGGCCGGAGGACAACGTGAAGGATCCGGTGTTGTTCCGCATTGAGTATCGGGACGGCTTCCAGGCGGTGGCGTATATGCTCAACGGGCAGGTGCAGGACTGGCTGTTTGCCACGCGGATGACGGGCAAACCGGAGATTCTCTCGACGCATTTCGGATTGATGGAAGGCGGCCGCTTTCTGGTGCATTTCGACGGGCTGGTGCACTGCATCGAAGAACTGTTCGTGACCGGCAAGCCGATGTATCCGGTGGAGCGCACCCTGTTGACCACCGGCACGCTGGCGTTTCTGTTCGATTCCAGGGAACAAAAGAAGCGGATCGAGACGCCGCAGCTTGCGGTAGCGTACAAAGCGCCCATGCACTGCTACTTCGAGAAGGCGTAGGGCGCCGGGTCTTCCATGGCGTTCGGATCTCCGGCGGCGGGACCGCGCCAGACGCTGCCGCCGAAGGTGGTGATGTAGACCCGCAAGGGGTCGAGGGGATCGGGGATAACGCGGTGCCCCCACTTGAACGTGTAGCCGCGAAGGCGCTGCCAGGTCTGGCCGCGGTCTGTGGAGCGCCAGGCGGAGGATTCAAAGCCGCAGGCGTAGAGCGTACCGGGCGCGCGCGGGTCCGCGGTCACATCGTAAATATGCTGATCCGCGGCGAGAACGCTGCGCCAGGTGAGTCCGGAGTCCTCGGATAGGAAGATGCCGCCGCCCGTGCCGTGGCCGGGGCCATTGCGGGCCCAGGCGGCCAGGTAGAGGCGCCGGGCATCTTGCGGATCGATGGTCAGGCCGTTCGGGCCGTTGACGCCCGACGGCAAGGGCAGCCGCTCCCAGGATTCGGCGGCATCCGCCGAGCGGTAGAGGGCGCCGTCTTCCAGGTCGCCGATACGGCCGTCTTCGCTGCGCCGGGCGACCACGAGGTAGAGCGTGCCTGCGGGGTCTTGGGCCAGACGCCAGGCGAGAGGTGCCGTGCCTGCAATTCCGCGGTGCTTGAGCGTCCAGGTGTTCCCGCCGTCGGTGGACTTATACACGCCGCGCCCGAAAGCCGCGACATAGAGGACGCGGGCGCCGGCGGGGCTGCGCGGATCGAGCAGAATGTGCGTGGCCGCGGTGGGCGCCATACCGTTGTTCGAGACCCGCCACGTACGGCCGCCATCGTCGCTGCGGCACACGCCGCCGCCAAAGCTGGAGAGCGGGGCCCGCCGCCACATTTTGGGGCGCGGCAGATCGTGCGTCTTGCTCATGACACCCCAGACGCGCCCGCGCACCTCCGGATCGAAGGCCAGCCAGTAGGTGGTGTTCACCCACTCGCGGGGCACTCCGGCGGTGGAGGAGACCCAGCTTTGCCCGCCATCCTCGCTGCGGAACAACCCGATGTCCGTATAGGTGATGAACATGCGGTGCGGGTCGAAGGGATCGAAGTGCACGCCGTAATTGGTGGTGACGTTCAGGCCGGTAGTGGTGTAGCCGCCGGGGACTCGCTTCGAGTAAACGGCCGCCCAGGTCTTGCCGCCGTCGTTGGTGCGAAGGGTACGGCCCAGATCGGTGGCGAAGCACAGGTCGGGGTTGTCGGGGGCGACACCCAAACCCAGAGGATTTTCGCCCCAGCCGGGGCCGAACCGTTCCGTGATCCAGGCGTCGTGAATGTTCGGGGCGGCGGTGCGGGACTCCTTCCAGACGAGGTTCCACGTACGGCCACGGTCGGCGGTCCGGGCTACCCCGAAATAGCGCGTATTCGAGACGCGTAGACCCGTGTAGGAAAGGTAGGCGACATTCGGGGCGTGCAGGCTGGTGGCCACGGTGCGCAGCCGCGGCGCCTCGCCGGGCAACTCGAGTGCCTGCCAGGTGGCGCCGCCATCCGGCGAAACATAGGCTGCCGAGTTGGTGATCCCATAAATCACCAGGGGGCCACCGCCCGGCGGAAAGCTCGCGGATACCTCCGTGAATGCGCTTACCCCCGGAGGCATGCCACCGGTGCGGAGGTGGCCGGCCTGCCAGACGGCGACTGGCCCGGCGCCGGCGATATAGACCGTGCGGCTGGTCTGGGGCGAGGCCGGATCTATATAAATCTGGCGGGCGCCGGCGCCGAGAGCGGCGGCGCGCTGCCAGGCGCCGCCGCGATTGACCGAGAGATATAGCCCGGCGCCTTCGTTCTGGCGGATCGCGGCCCACAGGTGGCGGTTATCGGCGGGATCGATGCCGAGGGCAGTCACCATGGGCGCGGGACGCCCGCCGACAAGCAGGGTTTCACTGGCATGGTCATCGCCCATCTCCACGCCGGTGACGCTCCGGGAATCCGGGTAAACCAGGGACCAATGCTTCCCGGCGTCCGTGCTCCGCCAGAGTCCGATACTCTGGACGTAAATCGTGCGCGGATCGACCGGGTCGAAGACGAAGAAGCGCGCCCGGCCGTGGAGATCGAACTGGCTCCAGGTATCGCCGCCGTCTTCGGAAAGATACGATCCGGTCATGTCGCAACCCACCAGCACCAGGGTGGGATCCACGGGGCTAACCGTGGGGAAAAACATGGCTCCGCCGCCGCCCGGACCGATCACCTCCCAGGCATCCGGCCGGCGGGCGGCGGAGCCGGTGGCGCAGGCCAGGAGGACTGCCAGCAGGACTCGCCAGACGAGCATACTCACCCTTGCCGGATCAACTGCTGCATCCTCTCGACAGTCCAGTCGACCGCGATGCGAATCATGGCTTCGCCCTTGGCGGTGGTAGCGAGCTTGGCTTCCCGGGCGAACTCCTCTTCCTGCGCGGCGGACTTGGGGTCCTTGATGTGCAGGAACTGCTTGGCCTTCTGGTAGTCGACGCCCTCCCAATGGATGCGCTGAGGAAAGGCGGCCATGGCGAAGGAAGTCTCAAACTCGCCGGAATGCCCCGGGGCCTTGTTGCTCTCCATGTATTTGCGGATGATTTCCCTGCTGTAGGCGTCCCAGTAGGAATTGGTCTGGATGTTGATGCCGAGTTTCTTGGCGAAGTCCGGCACGTTCTCACGCAGCGGGCCGACATTGCCGCCGTGGCCGTTGAGCACGAGGATGGTCTTGACACCGTGGGTTTTGAGGCTTTCGCAGATGTCGTAGACCACGGCCAGGAAGGTTTCTTTGCGCAGGGAGAGAGTGCCTTTGCGGTCCATCCAGTGCGGCGAGATACCGACGGCCACGGGGGTCGTGAGCATCACCTGCGGCCAAAGGCGCAGAGCCGCCTGCTGGGCGATTAGCGTGACGCTGGCGGTGTCATTGATCATGGCCAGGTGCTCATTGTGCTGTTCGGTGCTGCCGGTGGGAACAATCATGGCCTTCAGAGAGCCGCCTTCGAGGGCTTCCCGGAACTCCTTCCGGGTGCTCTCCCAGAGCAGTACTTTGCGGGGATTGATGTAGGTATTGCCGGCCGGCTCCACGTCAGCCAGCGAAGGCCTCGCGGCCAGCGCGGCCAGGGAGCCGGCAGTCATGGAGCGAAAGAAGGAGCGGCGATGTGTCGGGTTCTGCATAGCCCCGATTATAGTCGTTGACAGCCTTGGCGCCGGGTGGAGTATTCTCAGGCAACGAGGAGGAAGCGATGAGGAACGAGAAAGTGTCGCGGCGCAGAGCGCTTGCGCTGGCAGGAAGTACGGCGGGATTGGCCACGCTCCCGGCCAACGCGGCGGGCGCGAGCGAGCGCATTCGCGTAACCAGGGTGGAGGTGTTCCCGGTAGTGGTGCCGATGCAGCCGGACATCATCAACAGCCCGGAGTTCACGCCGGATGCATTGAGCCAGTTTCCCAGCCTGCCGAAGTTCATCCTGAAGATCCACACCGATTCGGGGATTGTGGGGATCGGCGAAACTTCGCGGGATTTGAAAGAGCCGAACGTGCTCCGCAACGCGGAGGCGGTGACGGGCAAGAACGTGCTGGACATGAACCTGGCGCGGCTGGACCTGCCTGACCATGGCAGCTACTCCGGCTTTGAAATGGCGCTCTACGACATCGTGGGGAAAGCTTTTCACTGGCCGGTGTACCGTCTGTTGGGGGGACTGGCGCAACGCAAGGTGCTGGTGAATTACTGGTGCGGGCGTAAGAACCCCACCGACATCCGGCGGGTGGCCGAGCGCGCGGTGAAGGGGCATTTCCACGGGATCAAGATCAAGGGCCGGCCGGGCGACCCGGTGGTGAAGGCGGTGGCCGCGATCAGAGAGGCCGCGCCACAGCTCAAAATCACGGTGGATTTCAACGCGCACCACAAAACCGCAGCGGAGTTCCTACCCATTGGCGAGGGGCTGGACGCCATCGGCAACATGCTGGTGATCGAAGACCCGATCGACAAGAGCGACCTGGCGGGCTACCGCGAGCTGCGCTCCAAATTGAAGACGCCCATCGCGCTGCACCTGGGGAGCCCGAAGCAGATGATCGCGGCGATCCGCGCCCAGGCCTGCTCCATTTTCAACACGGGGCCCGCGCCCAGCATGGCCAGCTTCCTTTCCAACTGCTACCTGGCGGCAGCGGCAGGCATGCCCGTGTGGCACGGCTCTGGGCACGAATTGGGACTCATGGACGCGGCCATGCTGCATTCCTGCGCCGCAGCGGCCAATTGCACACTGCCCAGCGACATCCTGAGCTACGAACGCATGGACGACCTGATCGTGAATCCCATCGATATCCAGGAGAGCTACGCCATTGTGTCCGACCGCCCGGGGCTGGGCGTGGAACTGGATGAGGACGCCGTGCGGCGCTACCAGGTGAAAACCTAGCCCGCCTGCGCGCGCTTTCCACTTTCGCGCAAAACTTTGCAGCCGCTTAGCGAGCACGCTCTGCGACCCGGCTAGGCCTCCGTATTTTCAATTGCTTGCCACGATTTGACGGCATCGCCCGAGCGGCATCCCAGTTGCAAAAAATTTCGTGGTTTTCGCGGTGTGCGAAGGCGGCGGAAACCCTCGAAAGGCACCGTGCCGGGCCCAGGGGCGCGGAGGCATCGAGCCGTGGAGTGAGCGATGACCAGACACAGACAAGAGCGGCTGCGAGCAGCCGCGCTGGTGCTGCTGGCGGGTGCGTGGGCAATCCTGGCAGGCTGCTCGCGCGATCCTCAGAAGGCCAAGCAGAGTTACTTGCAGAGCGGGCTGCGGTACATGCAGAAGGGCCGGCACGCGGAGTCCATCCTGCAGTTTCGCAATGCCCTGAAATTCGACCCGCGGTTTGTGGAAGCCCATTACCAACTGGCGAAAGCGTACCTGGCGTCCGGCGACCCGGCGCGCGCGTATCAGTCACTCCGGCAGGCAAACGAACTGGAGCCGGGGAGGTTGGATGTGCGCCTCACTCTCGGGCAGCTATACATGGCCGCCCGGGAGTTTCAGAAGGCGGAAGCAGAGGCTTCCTACGTTCTGGAGCGGGATCCGAAGAACGCCGCCGCCTACGAGTTGCTGGGGGCTTCGCTCATCCCGCGCCGGCAGACCGAGCGCGCCCATGAGGCATTTTCCAAAGCCGCGGACCTCGCGCCGGGAAGTCCCACCACCCACCTGCACCTGGCGCTCTCGGACCTGGCGGTGAACCATTTCGAACAGGCGGAGCAGAATTTCCGCAAGTCCGTGGAGGTGGACCCGCACTTTATCCGGGGATATCTCGGGCTGGCCGAGTTCTACCGGCTGCAGCGGCGGCTTCCGCAGGCTGAGGCGGTGCTGGCACAAGCCGTGGAGCGAAATAGCGAAGATATATCGCTCTATCTCGCGTGGGCCAACCTGGCGGATGCCCAGCAAAAGAGGGACAGCGCGGATTCCGTGTTGCGCCGGCTGCGCGACCGCCGGCCGAAGTCCGCCGAGGTAGCCTTGGCCATCGGAGACTTTTACTTCGGGCGGGGCCTGACGGAAAGCGCCGTCTCCGAGTACCGGCGCGGGTTGGACATTGCACCCAAGAACCAGGAGATTCGCAACCGTTTGGTGGAGTGCTACTTCACCCAGAAACGGATGAAGGAGGCCGAGCAGTTGAATGCCCGGGTGCTCCAGGAAAAGCCGAAAGACGTGGATGCGCACATCGCTCGCGGGCGCATTCTGCTGGCTCAGGAGAGGAGAGAGGAAGCTATCACGGAGCTGCGCAAGCAGGTGGCGGAAACGCGGGACCTGGCGCCGGCCCATTATCACCTGGGCCTGGCCTACCAGCAGAACCAGGACCTCACCCAGGCGAGGACCGAATTCCAGGAAGCGGTGCGGCTGGCGCCTGAATGGCTGCCGGCGCGGCACAGCCTGGCAGAGCTATATTTCGCGCAGGGGGATCTGCCGCTGGCCTTGGAATGCGCTCAGCGCACGGTGCAGCTTTACCCCGGGGCCGCCGAAGAGCGCCTGCTCCTGGGGGTGATCTATCTGCGCCAGCGCCAGTTCGTTGGCGCCCGGGAGGAATTGCAGACCGCCCGCCGGGTGGCCCCCATGGATGCCAGGATCCCGATGAACCTGGGGCTGAGCTATGCCGCGGAGCGGAAATGGGCGGAAGCGGAGAAGGAATTTGAGGAAGCCCTGCGGCTGAACCCCGGATACACCCAGGCCCTGGCCGAAGTCGCCAATGTTCGTCCGCTGGCCGTTTTTGTTTGTGCAGCAGCCTGAGCGCCGCGGATCGGAATTCCACCACACAAAATTTTAGGCACTCTTCTCGCCAGTGGTATACTGCTTGGAATTCAATGGGGCAGTTGACGATGGCAAAGCTGGCTTGTTTTTTCGTCTGTTGCACGGCCGCGTTGGCGCAAGTAGAGACCACCACCTCGATCACCGGCACGGTATCGGACCCGCAGGCGGCGATGATCGCGGGGGCGGCGGTGAAGCTGACCAACCAGAATACCGGCGCAATCCGCGAGACGGTGACCAACTCAGAGGGAGTGTACTCGTTTCAATCTTTGCCGGCGGGCACTTATACCCTGCTGGTCTCCGCGTCCGGATTTAAGACCACGACGGTCACCGACCGCAAGGTGGAGACGGCACAGCCTGCGCACGTGGATCTCAAACTGGAACTGGGCGCGACCAGCGAGCAGGTGACGGTCTCGGCGGCGGGCGCGGAGCTGATCAACACGGCATCGGCGGAGGTGACCGGTAATGTGACGCCCGAGCTGGTGCAGAACATCCCGCTGAGCCGCGGCAACTTCTTCGATCTGCTGCAAATGACACCGGGGGTGGTGCCGCAGAACATCGGCAGCAGCGTTTCGTTCGCCGCCGTGGCGCTGAACTTCGTGACGGCGGGGAACACCTTTCAGGCGTCCGGGGCCTTCATTTCCGGGAACCGGGACTCCGGCGCGAACATTTCAATCGACGGATCGAATGTGCAGATTCCGGTCTACGGGCAAGCCACGCAATTGCAGTCGCGGTCGAGCGTGCAGGAAGTACGCGTGGAATCGGCGAACATGAGCGCGGAGTTCGGCAACGGCGTGGCGGCGGTGAACGTGATCACCAAGAGCGGATCGAACGAGTATCACGGGGAGATGTTCGAATATTTCCGCAACAGCCGCCTGGATGCCAACCTGTTTTTCAACAACCAGGCGGGGCGCAAGATCCAGCCGTACACGCAGAATCAGTTCGGCGGGGCCGTAGGCGGGCCGGTGAAGAAGAACAAGCTGCTGTTCTTCGCCAACTACGAAGGCTTCCGCGTGGTGCAGCGCCAGCAACTGTTCGCGACGGTGCCGGACGCGAACCTGCGCAACGGCGACTTTTCGCAGTATCATCCGCCGGGGCCGGGCGGAACAGTGCTGCCCACGCCGGTCATCTATAATCCCTACGACGTGGATCCGGCGACAGGTTTGCGGCGGCCGTTTCCGGGCAACAAAATCCCGCTGGGACCAAGCGCCATGTGCGCCCCGCGCCCCTCCTGCGCCGATCCCGTGACGCTGGCCTACCTGAACAACTACGTCAAGCCGCCGAACATCGTGATTAACGGCGTGGCAGAGTACACCGACTCGGTGCGGACCACTCTCGACCAAAACCAGGTGACTGGCCGCGGAGACTGGCTGCGCAACGCCAACTCAACGGTCTTTGCGCGGTTCACTTACAACAAGCAGGATTCGCTGGCTGGTGGGTTGCAGCCGCTGCAGGGCACCGGCAATCCTTCGGCTTCGACCAATGCAGTACTGCACTGGACGCAGGTGCTGAGCGCCTCGAAGGTGAACGACCTGGGGCTTTCCTACACCCGTCCGAACTGGGCGTACACGCGGCCACTCGGCCTCCCGGACGCGGCCAAGGTGATCGGCTTACCGAACACTTCGAGCTATACCGGGGGGACGCAGTGGTCGGTGGCCGGCTTCGACCTGGGAAGCGCGACGAACTACATCTTCAACGCCTACTCGAACAATATCCAGCTCAAGGACGACTTCGGGTGGGTGAAGGGACGGCACAGCCTGAAATTTGGGTTTGACGGCATCAACAAGCGGTTCATCTACTACAATCCATCTGGCGACAAGGGGCAGTTCACCTTCAGCCGCTTCTACACCCAGGCTTGCCCTCCGGGCAACGCGAAATGCGAGGCGGCGCGTCAGGCTGCGGGCTTGCCGTCGGGAGGGCAGGAGTTCGCCGATTATCTGCTGGGCGCCTACTCGAGCACGACCCTCATCATCAAGCAGATTCCCTACGTGGGGCATCAGCAGTACCTGGGTTTCTACGCCCAGGACTCCTGGCGGGTGAACAGCAGACTCACTGTGAACTACGGCCTGCGGTACGAGTACTGGAGCCCGTGGACGGTGCCCCGCAACACCACGCTTACTTTCAATTTCCAGACCGGCCAGCCTTCGTTCGCGCTGCAAAACCCGAACGACTTTCTGGACCCCGGCAAGTGCTTCGGCGCCTGCGCGCCGCTAACGCCGGGCCAGCCGCGGCAATCGTACCGTATCGGGACGAAGAATTTCGCCCCGCGGCTGGGCATCACCTATGCGCTAACGCCGTCCACGGTCCTCCGGGGGGGCGTTGGCATCTATTACGACGGCAACATCAACATGAACCAGTTCAACGACATTCAGGCCGGCGCGGCGCCCTTCAGCCTGCGCTACGACGCAGTGAATGACACCTCACAGGCTCTGCCTCAGCGGCTGGTGAGCAACGAATATCCGAGCGGTCTGCTGGGCTCGCCTCCGCAGCCGAATGCGAATCCGCCGGCGGCGTTCCGCTTCGCGCAGAGCTACTATCCGATTCCGGCGGTGTACCAGTGGTCGTTCAGCGTGCAGCAGAAGCTGGGCTCTTCATGGATGGCCGAAGGGGATTACGTGGGATCGCATACCATCCACCAATTTCAGTTCGTGGACGACAACGCTCCGGCGCTGCCACAGGGCACGCTGGCCAGCGTGCCGCTGCAACAACGCCGGCCGTACCCGCAGTGGGGCATCCTGGGAACCTGGGCGCCGCTCGGCTGGGCGCGCTACAACGCGGGGACGCTAAGCATCAAGAACAACCAGTGGCACGGGCTGACTCTCCAAAGCAACCTGACCTTCGAGAAGAACATCGCCTCGTCGCGGATCGGCACTTCCGACCATGGCAACATCAATTTCCGGGTGCCATACATCTGGGCGGGACCGTCCGCCATTACGCCTTACCTGTGGTTCATCACGGCGTTGAACTACCAGACGCCGAAGCTGGGGGTGAACCGGGCGCTGCGCCCGGTGGTGAACGACTGGGTAGTCAGCGGGACGTTCACGGCATCCAACGGAAGTCCCGAACCGGTGACCGACCAGGACCTGACGGGCACCGGGCTTTCGGCCTCCTCCAGCCTGGCGCAACCCAACCGCATCTGCAATCCCAACGCGGGGGCCTCCATCCATACGCAGCTTCAATGGTTCAACACGTCCTGCTTCGTGGATCCGGCTTTCGGCGTGTGGGGCAACTCCACGCTGGGCGCGGTGACCGAGCCGGGGATCAACAACTGGAACATCGCGGCCGCCAAGCGGATCCCCCTGAGCTTTGTGAAAGAGGGACAGGTGCTGGAGTTCCGCTCCGACTTGTTCAATGCCTGGAACCACACGCAATGGGCGGCTTCGGACAAGAACATGCGCAGCGCCACGTACGGGCGCATCACGAGCACGCGGCCGGCGCGGCAGGTGCAGTTCGCGCTGCGATACCTATTCTAGTCACGACAAGATCCGGTGCACGCGGGCGAGCAGGCGGCGGACACCTTCCTGAAAATCCGCCGGGCGGGTCAGCAGGCTTAACACCAGAAAGGCCTCGGTTTCGAAGTCGTAGAAAAAACCCGGCTGCACGAGCACGTTGTCGTGTTCCAGCAGGGCCAGAGCCCACTCCTCCTCGCGGCGGACGCGCGGCATCCGCAGGGTGGCGTACCAGCCGCCCTCGAGCGGCAGCATGGCGCAAGCGGAATCGGGCCCCAACGCGGTTTCCAGGAAAGCCCGGTTGGCTGCGGTGCGCGCGGCGATTTGCTGCCGCACCGCGCCGCCCGCTTCGAGCAGCGCCGGCGCGGCCTGCTGCACGGGTGTGCTCACCGAGAGATACGTATCCGCGATCCACTCCAGCCTTTCGCGGGCTTCGACGCGCCGCGGTTCCGGACCGGAAACCACGATCCAGCCTAGCTTGAGTTGCGGCAAGCCGGCCACTTTGGAGAGCCCACTCAGCGAGAAAGTGAGCACGTCTTCCACGCCCACCAGGTGCAGCACGCGGCGCGGATCCGGGGCAAAGGCGTAATCCGCAAACACCTCATCGGAGATGATGGCCAGTTGGAACTCGCGCGCCAGGCTGAGGAGTTCGTCAAGCTCGTCGCGCTTCAGGTAAGAACCCGTGGGATTGTTGGGATTCACCAGGATGACCGCGCGCGTGCGCCCGGTCACAGCGGCGCGCAGGGCCGCGAAGTCGATCGACCAGGCGCCATGGCAGACCAACGGATACTGGACCACGCTCACGGATTCCAGGGCAGCCAGAAACTCGAACAGGGGATAAGAGGGCCGCGGAACCAGCACGTCGTCGCCAGGGTCGGCCAATAGTTTGAAGAGATAGGCATAGGCCTCGCTGGTGCTGGCGGTGAGCAGGATTCGGCCGGACGAGACGTCCAGCCCGCGCGCGGCATAGTACTGCGAGACGGCCTGACGGGCCGTCGGGAGACCCGCCGGGTCCGGGTCGTAAACCAGCGTTCCCAAACCGGCCAGGGAACGCAGGATGTTTTCGGAAGGATAGGCCAGGCCGGCATGCGTCGGGTTCGATTCGGTGAGATCCAGAATCGCGGCGCCCGCCTGCCGCTTTGCCCGCAGCAATTCGGTCAACCGGTTGGGTCGAAGGTCCCAATGAAAGCGCGAGGAGAACAACCCCCGATTGTACCCACATCGCGGAGAAAGGAAGCGCCAACATGGCCTGGTTGCGGTAGGATCGTTGGCAAGCAATCGCAGGAGGGATTATGGCCAAGGCGGTAGTTCTGTTCTGGGCCGCGGCGATTCCGCTGCTGGCACAGGAGACCTCGGCGTTCCGGGTGCTGCTGGGGCTGACGGACCAGGCGTCCCAGAAGTGGGATGGTTCGGTGGCAGTCCGCGGAGGCAAGCTCGTATCCCTGGCTCCCTGGCGTTTCGAGGGGGAAGACCGGATCGAGGGTGCCAGGTTTCGAGCCGTGACGCACCCCATCCGGTTATTCGGAGGCGGGCGGCAGTTCACCGCGCAGGGGATCCAACAGGTGGTGGCCAACGGGGTCATCGCGCGAGTGAGCGGCGGTTCCGAGATAGTTGTGAAAACGACGCAGGGGAGCTTCTCGTTCCGCCCGGGCGACCTTCCATACGGTAAGACGCTGCATGTGCTGGACGGGCGCGCCGCGGTGGATCGCATTCCGCCCAGCGTTCAGGTGACCGCATCGCCGGAAGAGGAGGACTACCCCGCGGCCGCGCGCGCGCCGGACGGGGAGATCTGGATCACTTACGTGCAGTTCCGTCACAATCCGGACCACAACCGGCTGCGCGCCAACATGCAGACTCCGCCAGGGGACTTTGCGGCCTGGAAGGCGCCCACGGGGGGCGACCAGATCTTTGCCCAGCGCTATTCCGGCGGCGCCTGGGGGACACCGATCGCCGTGACCGATCCGGGAGGGGACCGGTACCGCACGGCGGTGGCGGTGGACGGCAAAGGCCGCCCGTGGGTCTTCTGGGCGGAGAACCGCGGCGGCAATTTCGATATCTGGTCGGCGCGCATCGCGGGCGGCAAGGCGGAAAGCGCCATCCAGATCTCGCGCGAGGCCGGTTCGGACATCGACCCGGTTGCCGCAACCGACGCGCAGGGACACGTGTGGCTGGCCTGGCAAGGGTGGCGCAACGGGCGCGCGGCGATCTTCACGGCGGTGAGCGAGGGAGATCGCTTCTCCGCGCCGCAGAAGACTTCGGAATCGGACGGGAACGAATGGAACCCGGCGATTGCGGCGGACGGCTCGGGACGGGTAGCAGTGGCCTGGGACTCGTACCGCAACGGCAACTACGACGTTTTCGTCCGGCTGGCATCGGCGCCGGGAAACTGGGGTGCCGAGAAGGCCATTGCGGCGAGCGCTCGTTATGAGGCGTACCCATCCGTCAGTTTCGATCCGCAGGGACGGCTGTGGGTGGCGTATGAGGAGGGCGGCGCCGGCTGGGGCAAGGATTTCGGGGCGTATAACACCTCGGGTACCGCTCTTTACCAGGGCCGTGTCATCCGCGTGCGCGGCTTGGATAGGGAAAACCGTCTGCTGGCGCTACGGGAGGACCCCGGCTTAGTTTTGCCCGGTTCACCGAGCCGGCAGGTGGATCACCTTGGCGTGCAGGACGAAGCGCAGAACCTGGATCCGGACCCGGCGAATGCCCATTCGCGCGAGGCGGCGCGGCCGGCCCGGAACTCTCAGGCGGCGCGCAACTCGCTGCCGAGGCTGCTGGTGGATGCCTCCGGCCGGATGTGGCTGGCATTCCGCAGCGCGCATCCGATCTGGTGGAACCCGATCGGCACCGTTTGGACGGAGTACGTCGCCTCCTACGACGGAAGGGCCTGGACCGCGCCGGTCTTCCTGGACCATAGCGATAACCTGCTGGACAACCGGCCCGCGCTGGCGCCCGGCGGCGATGGCTCCCTGACGGTGATCGGCTCCTCAGACAGCCGGCGGCAGTTCTATCTTTCTGAGCGGGAAGAGCAGACCGCAGGGCGGCGGGCGAGGATCCCGACCGATCCCTACGAGAACGATATCTGGGCCAACACGATCACGCTGCCGCAGGGCTCCGGGGGGATCGCGGCGTTGCCGGCGCGCGCGGCCACCGCGGAAGAGGCGTCTTCCGCAAGGGCCGAGCGGGCCGCGGTGCGCCGCATGCGGCAGTACCGGGAGGAGGCTGCGGGGAACCTGCGGATCGTGCGTGGAGAATTTCATCGCCACAGCGAGGTCTCCATGGACGGCGGATTCGACGGCACGCTGTTGGACCAGTGGCGCTACATTCTGGATGCCGGCGGACTGGACTGGGTGGGCTGCTGCGACCACGACAACGGCGGCGGGCGCGAGTACAGTTGGTGGATCGAACAGAAGCTGACCGACGTGTTTTACGCGCCGGGCCGGTTCGTGCCCATGTTCAGCTACGAGCGCAGCGTGCCCTACCCGGAAGGCCACCGCAACGTCATCTTTGCGCGGCGCGGCATCCGGACGCTGCCGCGGTTGCCTATCAGCAAGGCGGACGAGCCGGGGCATGCTCCGGATACCCAGATGTTGTACCGGTATCTGAAAGCGTTTGACGGCGTGGTGGCCTCCCACACCAGCGGCACCAACATGGGCACCGACTGGCGGGATAACGACCCCGACGTCGAACCCGCGGTCGAGATTTACCAGGGTGACCGGCAGAGCTACGAAATGCCCGACGCGCCCCGGGCGGCCAGCGAGCAGGATTCAATTGGGGGGTGGCGGCCTAAGGGTTTCGTCAGCCTGGCGCTGGAAAAGGGCTACAGGCTGGGCTTCCAGGCCAGTTCGGACCATGTTTCCACGCACCTGAGCTACTGCGACATTTATGTCCGCGACCTGACCCGGGAATCCGTGCTGGAAGCGTTGAAGCAGCGCCACCTGTACGCGGCGACGGATAACATCCTGGCAGACGTACACAGCGGCGCGCACCTGATGGGAGACAGCTTTTCCACAGCGGAACTGCCGTCACTGGAAGTCATGCTGGAGGGCACGTCCCGAATCGCCAGGGTGCACGTCATTAAGGACAACCGGTACGTATACCTGGCCGAGCCCAATTCCCGGACGGTAAGCTTTCGCTGGCGCGACGAGGCGGCGACGCCGGGGACGACCAGTTACTATTACGTGCGGGCGGAGCAGGATAACGGCGAGATCGTGTGGGTCTCACCCCTGTGGATCCGATACGAACCGCGGCGGTAGTATCCTGAGGAACATGCACGAAACCTCGGCTAGCGCTTTTCTGGATTTCTCGGTGAAGAAATTGCGGCAACTGACAGACCGCATCGAAGACTGCCTGGGCAAGCTCAGTGAGGAGCAGATCTGGATGCGCGGTGGAGAGGAACAGAACGCCGCCGGGAACTTAGTCCTGCACCTCTGTGGCAATCTTCGACAATGGGTGGTTGGGGCGATTGGCGGGCAGCCGGACATCCGCCAGCGGGACGCCGAGTTTGCCGCCCGGGGCGGAGTCACCGGGCCGGAACTGATCGTGCGGCTACGGCAGGTAGTTGAGGAGGCGGCGGGAGTGATTCAGGCGATCCCCCCGGACCGGCTCACCGAAAGGATTGCCGTGCAGAAGTACGAGGTCACCGTTCTGGAAGCGGTGTACCACGTGGTAGAGCATTTCTCGCAGCATACCGGGCAGATCTTATTTGTTACGAAGTTCTTCACGGGAAAGGACTTGGGATACTATCAGCACCTCAGGGCGGCCGCCCACAAGGAGCCCACCCCGTAGCAAAGCCGGCGACTATTTTTTGAACAGGCGGTCAAAAGCGCTGCGGGCGTCTTCGGGGCTGCGGGGGGCTTCCACAGTAGGGGCTACGGGTGAGGCAGGCGGAGTCACGCCGTCGCGGGCCACGGTTACCCGGGGGGAAAAGAGCGTGCACTCGTTGGCCTTGTCCTTCACCGGAATACGCACCGGGATGGGCTTGAGGCATTGGAAACGGGTGGAGGGCTCAAAATGCGCGCACTGCTTGCAGCAATGGAGCGGCGCGTTGCACTTGGGACAATTCCCGTTGAAATCCGTACCCGCGGGCAGGGGCGTCGCACAGTTGAAGCATCGGGCTGCAGCGACCGCTTGAACCAAGCGTGGGAGACGCGGTCCGGTAACGTCAATGGGCAGACGCGGACCCGGTTGTTTGGGCCGCTCCTCACGCGGACCCCTCGGCTCCGGGCGGTCCGAATCCATGTAACCCCGTTGTCTGTACTTGCGATCACTATCCATGGGGAATTGAGTGCTCCAAAAATTGCAGGGACGAGAACGTCGTTAAATCAACACGTCAGCGTGTCTGATGCACCGGCCCCATCCGCGCGTGGCTAAACGGCGGGTGAGGGCTACCGCCGCCAACAAGGTCTTGCCGAAGGGGTTGATGGAAACGCCAAGGCGCCCGACGCGAACAGGTTCGAAACCTGCCAGTGCTCCAAATACCTATTTACCACGGATTGGGCCTGGTTTGCACGCAGAATCGCACCTACTTGGATCTAAGTGGTCTGGTACCAGGGGACCGTGCCGCCCGAACCCGGTTCGTCCTTCCCGCCCGAAGCTTATAGTAAAGAGAGAGTGATCGACATACACAGCCATATCCTGCCGGGCGTGGACGACGGCGCGGAAACCATAGAGCAGGCCGTGGAGATGGTGCGGATGGCGGCGGAGAACGGCACAACCGATATTGTGGCGACGCCGCACGCCAATACGGAGTTCCCCTTCGATCCCGAAACGGTGGAGCGGAAGGCCTCCGAGCTGGCAGCCGCTTGCGGCGGGGCGCTGCGCATCCACACCGGCTGCGACTTTCATCTGACCGTGGACAATATCCAGGATGCCCTGTCCAACCCCGGGAAATACACCATCAATCGTGGGAGGTACCTGCTGGTGGAGCTGTCCGATCGCCTGGTGCCGACTACGACCGACGAGGTCTTCCGGCGGATGCTGGCGGCTGGCATTATCCCCGTGGTGACCCATCCGGAGCGCAATCGGCGGCTGCACCGGCGCCTGGACCGGGTGGAGAAGTGGGTGGCGGAGGGGTCCTGCGTACAGATCACCGGCGATTCTCTGAGCGGGCGGTTCGGGAAGACGGCCAGGGCGGTGGCGACGGAGTTGATGGAGCGCGGCTTGGTGCACTTCGTCGCCAGTGACGCGCACGGCACGCGCGACCGCAAGCCCGTGCTTAAGGCAGCTTTCGAGCAGGTAGCGGAAGCCTACGGCGAGGACTACGCCCGGCTTCTGTTCTGCGATAATCCCAAGGCGGCGATCGAGGCGGCGCCGGTGCTGGCGGCCAAGGCCGAGCCGGCGCCGGGGCGCAAGTGGTATCAATTCTGGCGGCGTCCGGCCAGGCAGGCGAAAACGAGCTAAACAGCGGCGGGTCCATGCTAAAATCTTCTGTGCTGGCCAAGGCGCCGGAGCGGGACTTCACCCGCGAACATGTCCGCCGGATGCTGGGGGTTACCGAGCAGCAGCTTCGCAGTTGGGAGCGCCAGCGGCTGATCCCCACGCAGGAGAGATTTACCTTCCCGGACCTGATTGCCCTGCGCACGCTGCAAAAGCTTCGTGAGAGCCGGATTTCCCCGGCCAAGATCGGCCGCGCCTTGGAGTCGCTCAAGGAGAAGCTCTCCCATGTCAAACATCCCCTGGCGGAGCTAAAGATATTCTCCGACGGGCGCCGCATTGCCGTGCAGGTCGCCGGGCAGAAGATGGAAGCTATCAGCGGGCAGTGGCTCTTCAACTTCGACACAGCCGAGCTGGGAAGCGTTGCCGCGCTGCCTGCTCCGCCCGCCCCTCCCCCCGCACGGGAGGCGGAGCGGTGGTTTCAGCAGGGGCTGACCCTGGAGGAAACCGGCGCGCCCGTCGAGAGGGCCGTCGAGGCCTATCAAAAGGCTGTGGAACTGAATCCGTCGGCGGCCGGGGCGTGGGTCAATCTGGGAACCATCCGCTATCGGCAACGCAAGTTCGCCGAGGCCGAGCGCTATTATCGAAAGGCTATCGAGGCGGACTCCGGATATCCCCTGGCGCATTTCAACCTGGGGAACCTTTACGACGAAAAAGGCGACCTGCCGCAAGCCCAGCAGTGTTATGAACGCGCGTTGCAGCTCAACCCGCAGTACGGCGACGCGCACTTTAACCTGGCGCTGCTGTGCGAGAAGAAAGGGGATGCCCTGAAGGCAGTCCACCACTGGAAGCTGTACCTGAAGCTGGACCCCGCGAGTTCCTGGTCCGACATCGCCCGGCGTGAATTGGAGCGCCTGCGCCAGGCCACGGTGATCCACTCTCGCTGAGCGACCGGCGGCCATAAGGCCAGTTCCGCAACCTCCCTTGCTATTCTAAGGTGTTGGAGCCAAACGCTTGAGGATTCTGCTCGCTATTCGCTGCTTCTTTGCCATTCTGTTCCACGGCGCGTTGTCGGACGCCCTGCTGTCCGCTCTGGGAATCGCCCGGCGTCCCGACGCTGCTCCGGTATCCGCGCCGGCCGCTCCGGCGCCGGCGGCGCGTCCCACCTCCGACGGAGCCTTGCAGGTGCTGGCGATTCTACAGCGGGATTCCCGCCTGATCGACTTCATCATGGAGGACATTTCGGGCTATGCGGACGATCAGATCGGCGCGGCAGTCCGCAGCCTGCACGACCAGGCCAAGGAATCCCTGACGCGCTACATCAAGCTGCAGCCGGTCATCGACAGCGTGGAGGGGACCTTTACCCGTTCCGGCCCCATCGACCCGGCGGCGGTCAAGTTTATCGGCAACGTGCCCGCCAACACGCCCACCGGCGGCGTCCTGCGCCACAAGGGATGGAAAGCGGCCAAGGTAGACCTCCCGGCACTCAGCGCCCGGCAGGACGTCACGGTTCTGGCTCCCGCGGAAATCGAGATCGAGTGAGGTAGTTTGGAACCGAAATACGTCATTGGCATCGACCTCGGCACGACGAACTCTGCCTTGGCCTATGCGGAAATCCCGGCGGAGCAGGATCCGCTCGCCCTCCCTAAGGTGGAACTCCTCGCGATTCCTCAACTCGTGAATGCGGGCGAGGTCCGCGACGAGGGCCTGCTGCCTTCGTTTCTGTACCTGCCGGGCACGGCGGATTTTCCGCCCGGGTCCACGACTCTGCCCTGGGACGGCCGGGCGGAAGCGGTGGTGGGGCGGCTGGCGCAGAAGCGTGGCGTGGAGAATGCCGGGCGGCTGGTGGCCTCCGCCAAGTCCTGGCTGTGCCACGGGGGCGTGGATCGTACTTCCGCGCTGCTTCCCTGGAAGGCGCCGGAAGGGGTGGCGAGGCTCTCGCCGGTGGAGGCCAGCCGGCGCTACCTGGAGCACCTGCGGAACGCCTGGGATGCGAAGATGCCCGAGACGCCGTTCCAGGCGCAGCACGTGCTGGTCACGGTGCCTGCCTCCTTTGACGCCGTGGCGCGCGAACTCACGCTGAGCGCTGCGGAACAGGCCGGCTACCAGAACATCACCCTGCTCGAGGAGCCGCAGGCCGCCTTTTATGCCTGGATCGAGCGGCACCCGAACTGGCGCGAGCGCGTCGCGGTGGGCGATCTCATCCTGGTGGTGGATATCGGCGGCGGAACCACCGACTTTACACTTATCGCGGTGACGCAGCAGGCGGGTGAACTCACCCTCGACCGCGTGGCCGTGGGCGAGCACATTCTGCTGGGGGGAGACAATATCGACCTGGCGCTGGCCCGCCTGCTGGCCGACCGGCTGGCCGAAAAGGGCACCCGGATCGACAGCTTGCAGCTCCAGGCATTATGGAGCAACTGCCGGCTGGCCAAAGAGAAGCTGCTCGATCCGGCCTCGAAGAAGGACTCCGAGCCCGTCACTATTCTGGGCAAAGGCACGGGGCTGGTAGGCGGCACCATCCGGGCTTCGCTGGAGCGCGCCGACCTGGAGCGGCTGTTGAACGACGGCTTCTTTCCGGGGACGGCCAGCAGCGAGATGCCCGCGCGGCAGCGGCGTGTGGGCCTCCAGGAAATGGGCCTGCCGTACGCCGCCGATGCAGCCATCACGCGGCACCTGGCCAGGTTTTTGCGGCAGCAGGCGTCCAGCGCCGAGCATGGCGCCATCCGGCGGGGCCCCAGCGGCCTGGCGTGTCCGACGCACGTCTTGTTCAACGGCGGCGTGTTGAACGCCGGTCTGGTGCGGGAGCGCATTTTGACGGTGTTGAACGGCTGGCTGGCCGAAGAGGGCATGCCTCCCGTGGCCCCGCTCAGCGGCGAGGATTTGATGCATGCCGTTTCGCGCGGCGCGGCCTATTATGGCCTGGCGCGGCGCGGCAAGGGTGTGCGCATTCGGGGTGGCGTGCCGCGCACCTATTACGTCGGCATCGAGAGCGCCATGCCTTCGGTGCCGGGCTTCGCGGCGCCGCTGAAGGCGCTCACCGTGGTGCCCTTCGGCATGGAGGAGGGCACCGATGCGCGCATTCCGAACCGCGAGTTCGGCCTGGTCATCGGAGAGCCGGCGGAGTTCCGCTTCTTCTGCTCGGCGGTCCGGAAAAACGATCAGCCCGGCGACCTGATCGAGGATTACGGGGACGATTTGCAGGAACTGGCCCCCATGGAGGTGAACCTCGCGGCGGAGCAGAACGCCTCCGGTGTGGTGCCGGTCTCGTTCGAAAGCGTGGTGACCGAAACCGGCATGCTCCAGCTCTGGTGCGTGGCGCGCGACGGCCGGCGTTGGAAGCTGGAGTTCAATGTGCGTGAACGTGTAGAAGCATGAAGATTGGTATCGACCTCGGAACCACCAACTCCGCCCTGGCCTACATCCACGAACAGGAAGCCGGCGAGCAGGATTTTCCCCCCATTCATATTTTCGACACGCCGCAACTGGTGGCTCCAGGACGGGTAGAGCCGCGCCGCACGCTGCCCTCGTTCCTGTTCCTGGAAGATGGCGAGCCGGTGGGGACGTATGCCCGCGAGCAGGGAGCCCTGGTGCCCACCCGGCTGGTGCATTCGGCCAAGTCCTGGCTTTCGAATCCGGATGTGGACCGCACCGCGAAAATCCTGCCGTGGGATTCGCCGGAAACCGGCAGGGTCCTGTCGCCGGTGGACGTCTCGACGCGCTTTCTGGCCAAGTTCCGCGCGGAGTGGGACCAGGCCATGGGCATGCCGCTGGCAGAGCAGGAGATCGTGCTTACGGTGCCCGCCTCGTTCGACGAGGAGGCGCGGGAACTCACGGTGATGGCGGCAGCCGAAGCGGGGCTGCCCAAACTCACTCTGCTCGAAGAGCCCGCCGCGGCGTTCTATTCCTGGATCGCCAACAACCTGGCACAATCGCGCAAGCTGCTTTATGACGGTCAGGTGGTGTTGGTCTGCGATGTGGGCGGCGGCACCAGCGATTTCAGCCTGATCCGCGTTTCGCGCGAAGGCGACCTGGTCAACTTCACGCGCACCGCCGTCGGGCGGCACCTGCTGCTGGGCGGCGACAACCTGGACCTGACGCTGGCCTGGCTGGTGGAAACCAAGCTGGGCGTGCCGCTCTCCATCCGGCAGCGCAGCGGGCTCCGGCGGCAGTGCTCCGCGGCCAAAGAACGCCTGCTCAACGATCCGCACCTAAAGAGCGTGGAAATCACGGTGTTGGGTGCGGGCTCGGCGCTAATCGGCAAGACACTGAAGAACGAAATCCTGCGCGAGGAAGCCCTGGAACTGGCGCTCGAGGGGTTTCTGCCGCTGACCGCGCGCGGCGAAGCTCCCAAGGAAGAGAAACGCAGCCTGTTCCGCGAACTGGGGCTGCCGTATGTCTCCGATCCGGCCATCACGCGCCACCTGAACGCGTTTCTGGAAGGCGCGGGCCAGGCGCCCGACGCGATCCTCTTCAACGGCGGCTTCTTCATTCCCGAGATCCTGCGCCAGAGGGTCGCCGACGTGGTGGGCCACTGGTACGGGAAGCGCCCGGAGATTCTGGAGAACCGCGACCTGGATCTGGCGGTGGCCGCGGGGGCAGCCTATTACTCCTACGTGCGCACGACGGGCAGCGGGGTGCTGGTGCGCGGCGGCCTGCCGCGCACCTATTACATCGACGTCGGAGAGGCGGCCGCGCCTGCCGGAGACCGGATCGCCGCCATCTGCATGGTTCCGCGCGGAGCGGAGGAAGGCGCCACGCTCGAAATCGATCGCGAGGATCTGCAACTGGTGGCCAACAAGCCGGTCTCCTTCCGGCTCTACAGCTCGCTGACCCGCACGGAAGACAAGCTGGGCGACGTGGTGCAGTTTGCCGCTGCCGATCCGGATTTGCACCTGCACGCGCCGTTGCACGCGGTGATCCGCTTCGGCAAGAAGACCGGCGAGCGATTCATTCCGGTGAAGCTCGGCGCGCGGCTCACTGAAATCGGCACGCTGGAGACCTGGTGCGAATCCAAGATCAGCGACAATCGCTGGCGGCTGCAATTCGAGTTGCGCCAGGCCGCCGCCGCGCCGGCCGCGCGTAAGCCGGCGGCGGTGATCAGCGAAGAGGCCCTCAGGCAGGCGCTCGAGTTGATCGGGGCGGTCTTCTCCAACACCGCCAAATCGCCCGTGGCGCCCGAAGAACTGCCGGCGAAACTGGAGCAGATTCTCGGACTGGGCCGGAATTCCTGGCCGCTGGCTACCATCCGGCAAATGGCGGACGCTTTCCTGGCGGCTGCCGACGGGCGCAAAAAGAGCCCCGCCTACGAGGCTCGCTGGCTGAATCTCTGCGGCTTCTGCCTGCGGCCGGGCTTCGGCTTTCCAGGTGACGATTTCCGCATCGAACAGACCCGCCGCATGTATGCCTCCGGCCTGCAATATGCCAACCAGGTGCAGTGCGAGATCGACTGGTGGATTTTCTGGGGGCGCGTGTCTGGCGGCCTCAACCGCAACCAGCAGATCGATCTCTACCAGCGCCTCTCCGCGGCCCTGATCCCACGGGGTGGCAAGAAGCAGCGCCTCAATTCCAGCCTTTTGCGCGAGATGTGGCGCACGGCTTCGAGCCTGGAATTGCTGCCGGCCGGAACGCGAACGGAGCTGGGTGACACGCTGGTGCGCCGTATCAAGGCAGGCGACTTCCGGGAGAGCGAGCTGTGGTGTCTCTCGCGGCTGGGGGCGCGCGAACTCTTTTACGGCCCCATCAACCAGGTGCTTCCGCCGGCCACGGCCGCACGCTGGGTGGAGGTGGTGTTGGCCATTCCGACGGCGGGTGACGCGCTGGCAGCTATGGCGCGCCGCACCCAGGATCCTACCCGGGACGTTTCCGCAGCCACGTTCGCCACCGTCCACCGCACGCTCGAGAAATTGCCCAACCCGGAGCGGTACCTCGCCATCCTGGAAGCCGAGGAGGAGCGGGACGAGCAGGCTTTGGGTCGGATATTCGGTGAGGAATTGCCCTCCGGATTGGTGCTGGCCGAGTAGGCGCTGCAGGCGGACTCCGTGATGCAAGAGGTACAATCGTGCGCATGACGCGGCCTTTGATCGCGATGGGACTGTGCCTGGCCGGCGCGCTGGCATGGACCGCGAGCCGTCCGGAAGAGATTCCTTTCGAGAAGCACACGCTCGACCTGGGCGCCAGCGAGAGTTGCGCGGTGGCGGATCTCAACGGCGACGGCAAACCGGACATCGTTTCCGGAGAGAACTGGTACGAGGCGCCCCGCTGGATCAGGCACAAATTCCGCTCCCTGCCGTTTCAGAACGGGTACATCGACAATTTCAGCGACCTGCCGCTGGATGTGAACGGCGACGGCCGTGTGGATATCGTGAGCTGCTCCTGGTTTTCGCGCCGCCTGATCTGGGAGGAGAATCCCGGCCGGGCGAAAGGCGAATGGAAGGAGCACATGGTGGAGAACACTTCGCCGATCGAGTTCGCCTTCCTGGTGGACCTGGATAACGATGGGAAAGCACACGAAGTGCTGCCGCAGTTCGGCGATGCGAAGCACGCGCTGGAGTGGTACGAGGCGCGCAGCGGCGCGCTGGTCAAGCACGTGGTGAGCCCCACCAGCCATGGCCACGGGATTGGCGCGGGTGATGTGAACGGCGACGGCCGCAATGACGTGATCACGCCCAAAGGTTGGTTCGAAGCCCCGGCCGACCCCCGCAGGGGCGACTGGAAATGGCACCCCGATTTTGACCTGGGCGCCACCGGCTTCATCTATGCGGTGGACGTGAACGGCGACGGACGCAACGACCTGGTAACCACCCTCGCGCACGACTACGGCGTGTTCTGGATGGAGCAGGGCGAAGGCGGCACGTGGACCAAGCACATGATCGATGACACCTGGTCGCAGGCGCACGCCATGACTATGGTGGACCTGAACGGAGACGGCAAGCCGGAGTTTGTTACAGGCAAGCGCTACATGGCGCACGATCACGATCCCGGTGCGCGCGAGCCGCTCGGAGTTTACTGGTACGAATATCGTAAAACGGATGGCGGGAAAGTCGAGTGGATCAAACACGTCGTGGACTACAGCACGCGCACCGGAGGGGGAATGCAGATCCCGGTGGTGGACATCGACGGGGACGGCGACCTGGATTTCGCGGTGGCGGGCAAGAGCGGGTTATTCCTGTTTGAGAACCTGACCAAGCGAAAATGAGCCTGACCGAACAAGTGGGACAAGCCTTGACGAGACCGGACGGTCTTGCGGAAGCCTTGCGGCTGATTATCGCGCACTTTCACGCCGATACCGGCACGATTCACCTGCTGGAGGCGGACGGCGTGCTGCACCTGAAGGCCGCGAGCGATGGCATTCCGCCCGTCGTGCTGGAGCGCGTGCAACTGGTGCCGATCGGGAAGGGTATGGCTGGGCTGGCGGCCGAGCGGAAGGAACCGGTGACCGTCTGCAACATTCAGACGGATACCAGCGGAAACGTGAAAGCAGGCGCCAAGCTGACCGGGATGGAGGGCGCCTTGGTCGTGCCGATCCTGGACGGCGATGAGGTGGCGGGTACACTAGGTATCGCCAACCGGGCGGAGCGCACGTTCTCCCCGGAAGAGACGGAGTTGTTGATGGCCGCCGGAAGAGTGCTGGCCCGTGCAAAAACCAGATGAAACCAATTCGAGGGAGCCAAAGAATGAGCGAACAGGATGTGACCCGGCGGCACTTTTTGCGGGTTCCGGCAGCAGCCGTGGGTTCGGCCGCCCTGCTTTCCGCGCAGTCACCCAACGACGCGGTGCGGGTGGCATTCATCGGGGTGGGCAATCGGGGCTCGTACCTGTTGCGCAACATGCTCAAGGTGCAGGGGATCCAGGTGGTCGCCATCTGCGACATCAACCCCGAGACCCTGCAAAAGGCAATGGACGCGGCCAAGGCGGCCGGCCACTCCCCCGAGGGCTACGCCGAATACCGCAAGCTGCTGGACCGGAAAGACATTGACGCGGTGGTGATCGCGACCCCGGTGGACTTCCACAAGGAAATGGCCGTGGCCAGCCTGGAAGTCGGCAAGCACGTGTACTGCGAGAAACCCATGGCGATCACGCCGGAGGACTGCCGCATCGTCACCAACGCAGCCGCCAGCGCCAAGGGCATCTTTCAAGCCGGCTTCCAGTTGCGACACGACCCGAACCGCGCCGCGGCGATGCGCTACATCCATAGCGGCGGGATCGGAAAGGTGCTGTTCCTGCAAGGGTATCGCAATACCGGCGACCTGCCGCGCCAGACGCTGTGGTATTTCGACCGCACACGGTCAGGCGACAATATCGTGGAGCAGGCCTGCCACATCATCGACCTGATGGTGTGGGCCGCCGGCAGCCATCCCCTGCGCGCCTACGGATCGGGCGGCGTCAACCTCTACAAAAACATTCCGCCGGGACGGACCACGATGGATAACTACACCGTGATCTACGAGTTCCCCGACGATATCCGCTTGACGTTCACGCACCTGTATTTCGATCCGCCGGGATTCTCCGGCATCAAGGAGCGGGTGTTCGGCTCGCAGGCGGCCATCGACCTGGCTGCCGCGACGTACGTGGAACTGGGCCAAAAGGGCGAGCACAAACTGGAAGTGCCGGATGCCGCCCCCGGCGACCAGGCGACCTATCACTCGCTGGCAGCCTTCATCGACAATGTTCGCGGAAAGAAGCAGCCGCTGAACAACGCCGAATCCGCGCGTATCTCCACACTCACGGCGATGCTGGGGCGAAAGGCAATTTACGAGCGGCGCGTGGTGGAGTGGCCGGAAGTGGACGTGTAGCCACCGGCGCTCCCGCCTGCGGAGTGCGGCGCTTCGGCACGCCTTTGGTGTGGCAATCGGCGCACTTCACGAAGTGGATGTTGTGCTTGCTGTTCTTGTCCTTGAAGGTCGTATCCATCTTTTCCACGTCCAGGCCGCAGTTGGAGAGTCGCGGATGGCAGGTGGCGCAGGAGGCCCGGGTCTGCTGGCCGTGCCTTAGATGGCAGGCCAGGCAACTGAGGCCCTCGTGCACGCCGATGGCCGTGCGGTCGTCTCCGGAATTCACTTGAAAGGAGGCCAGGGGGGCATGGCATTGATAGCAGATCCCCTGCCTCGCGTCGGGGCTCATCTTCACTCGCCGCGGGCCTTCCCGCATGGCCGGCATCGGTAGCGCGGCCGTGGAGACAAAGGTCCGCTCGCGGCGGTCGTACAAGGCCAGTGACGGGCGGTGTAATTCCTGATTGGGGCCGGGAGGCAGCAGAGTGGCCGGCGGCCGGGCCAGGGGCTGGCCGCGGCGGTGCATCTGGTGGCAGGCCATGCAGGGCATGACGGGCAGGGTTCGTCGTCCCGCATCGCGCAACCGCCACGGGCCGCGGCTATCGATGGGCGTGACCAGGTCCCTGATGCTGCCCTCGAACCAGGCACCATGGCACCGTAAACAATCGTCCATGAGCAATTGCTTGCGATTGTGTTCCTTGTCCAGGAAGATCCGGTCGTAGCTAATGCCGTGCGGGCCGGCCTGCCAGTCGGCGAATTCCTGGCGGTGGCAGTTGCGGCAGCGCTCGAGCATGCGCAGGGCGTCGCGCTCCCGGATGCGCACCTGCTCCGGCACATCGCCGCGCAGGTGCGTGGAGACGCGCCGCAGATTGGTCATGTGGAACTCCGCATCGAGCGTCAGAGCGTCGCCGTGGCAGCCTTTGCAGGGCACCGAGCGGTGCGTGGACGCCTGCCAGTTCTCGAAGCTGCCGCGGATTTCGTGGCAGCGCGCGCAGGCTTCGCCGGAGCCGGATTCATAGTAGAGGCTCGCGCCGGGAATCATCAGCAGGAGCGCCAGAACCAGCAATCCCGCCACGAAGGCCGCCCGCTTCATACGCGGCCTCTTCTCCAGGTCTTCACCAGGTTGGCCGAGGCATAGTAGGCGATGGCCATGATGGTCAGCACGGGGTTGAAGCCGCCGTTGGTGACGTGCACGCTACCGTCGATCACGTAGAGGTTCTCGACATCGTGCACCCGGCACAACTTGTCCACCACGGAGGTCTTCGGATCGTCTCCCATGCGGCAGGTGCCGGCCTGGTGCTGGCCGCCGCTGAGGCCGCGCCCGGGCAGCTTTTTCCACGTCTGGATGGCGCCCGCTTCCCGCAGCCACTGCTCGGCCTTTCCCGTCATGGCGTTGGCGATCTCCATGGTGTGGGGATGCTTGTCGCCGGAGAGCCGCGCCACGGGAATGCCCCAGTAGTCGCGCACGGCGGGGTCCACCTGCACGCGCGAATCGAAGACCGGCATTTCCTGGGTGGGGCCCTGCACGGCCATGCTGCGCCGGTACCACTTGCGCATGAAATCCTTGTGCGCTTTACCCCAGCGCGGCACTGACGGGGGGATGGCCGTCACGAACTGGTAAGGCAGGCGGATGAACTCGTTGCACAGTACCCCGCCGCCGGCCAGTCCCGGGTTGCCGTGATTGTAGTCGCTGACGGCAATGCCCGCGCCGGGGCCAACATCGTCGTAAACGTCGAAATCGAACAATCCGTATGCGCCGGAATAGGTGTGACCCTGCAGGTTGCGTCCCACCCAGTCGTAGCGATTGCCCAGGCCGTGGGGAAACAGGCGGCTGGGCGAGTTCAGCAACAGGCGCGCAGATTCAATGGCCGCACAGGAGACGATCACCAGGTCGGCGGTCTGCTGCTCGAGGCGACCTTCAGCATTGAAGTAGGCCACCCCGGTGACCCGCCCGTGTTCATCGCTGAGAATCTCTTTGGCCACGGCTTCGGTTCGCAATTCGCAGTTGCCGGTAGCCAGGGCCTTGGGAATGACCGTGTTGTGCGTGCCGCACTTGGCATCCACCTCGCACGCAAAGCCCACGCACCAGCGGCAGCGCATGCAGGCGGGCCGCCCGTTATAGGGCACGCTGTTGCGAAGCATGGGAATGTCAAAGGGGTGCAGTCCCAGTCGCTGCGCCGCCGGGAGCAGAATCTGGTACTCGCGGTTGGGAGGAAGCGGGGGCATAGGCAGCGGCTTGCGCCGTGGAGCCTTGAACGGGTTGCCGGAATCGTCGCCGGATACGCCGATCTCCCACTCGGCCTTCTCATAGTAGGGCTCCAGGTCCTGGTAGCGGATGGGCCAGTCTTCGAGCGTGCTCCCGGGCACGGGCCCATAGGTGGACCGCATGCGGAAGTCTTTCTCCATGAAACGCCAGGCCATAGCGCCGTAGCTGAAAGTGCCGCCGCCCACGCAGGCGGCGTTGTTCTGGTAGCCGCCCTGGCTGGCCCGGACTACGCTGGGGTGGCCTTGGGCATCCACCAGGACGCGCGGGGAGCGTTCGTCGTCGGGGCCGAAGGCGTTGCCCAGCACGGTGGTGCGCTGGTTGCGCAGGTCGTCTTTGCGGCAGTCAAAGGGCGTGTACCACTTGCCGCGCTCCAGCAACACCACGCGCAAGCCTGCCTCGGCCAGTTCCTTGGCCACGATGCCGCCGCCGGCGCCAGCGCCCACAATAATTGCGTTAACATGTTTCAGGGCCATGGCTCAGCCTTTTTGCGTGAGGTCATAATGCAGGCGCCCGCGCACGGGCGGGTTGGGAATTCTCAGCATGCGCCAACTGACGGCCTCGCGATTGCCGCCATGGCGCGGGTCGCCGTAAAAGCCCTGCATGGTTTGGCTGACGACAAGGCTGAAGAACACTTTGGAGGGAAGATCCTTCCAGGCCTCTCCCGGGGCCTGGCCGGTTTCCATGGCTTCGAGTACTGCCGCCTGTTTGGCCCCGGCGAGTTCGACGAACCGCGAACCGAACATGCCGCGGCTGGCCTGATCCACGCCGGCCAGGCCACGGCGGTAGGAGGGGCGCAGAGCCTTGCAGAAACCGGTGAGTTGCAGGTCGATGAAGTTGACTACCCCGGCCCGGTGCGCGCCGGGATCCTGGTCGCCCGGGATGATCTGTTCGCACATGGCGTCCAGGGTGGCTGCTTCGTCGAGGGTCAGGAATCGCCACCGGCTCTTTGAACCGGAGCAGGAAATGGTGTGACCGGCTACCGCCGCCGTGGCGCCCAGCGTAAGAAACTTTCGCCGGCGCAGGTTCCGGGACCGCATGCAGATTTAACACCATGGTATCTCGTTTCCCGAATCTTCGGGCAAATAGGATCGCCTCTTTCGCGGACCGTATAATTAAAGGCATGAGTGCTCAGAGAACGGACGTCGCCCCCGAGGTCCAGGCTGCCATGCCGGCCGTGCCGCTGACCGTGGAAGGCGCAAGCGTGCTGCACCAGATGATGCGAGTACGGTGGTCCGCCTGGAGAGCCCTGCCGTCCGGCGAGCGGCAGGCGGCGCTCCAGGAGGCGGCGCAGGTTCTGGCGGAGCTGGAGCAGGGTCCGGAGGGGCAGAGTGCTGTTTACTCCCTCCTGGGGCACAAAGGCGACCTGCTGTTTCTGCATTTCCGGAAGAGCTTCGAGCAGCTCAACGACGTGGAATGGCGGCTGGCGCGCCTGCGCCTTTTTGATTACCTGGAGCCCACCACTTCGTATCTTTCAATGATCGAGCTGGGACTGTACGAATCCACCTCGAAAGTGTACGCCAGCCTGGCCGAACGAGGTATCGCGCCGCATTCTCCGGATTGGAACCGCGAAATCGAAGCCACACTCGAGCGCCAGCGGCAGGCCATGGCGCCGCGGCTCTGGCCCGAGATCCCCAAGAACCCGTACATCTGCTTCTATCCCATGGACCGTCGGCGGGGCGAAGCCGTCAACTGGTACACGGTCCCCATGGCGGACCGCAAGCGCATGATGGAAGAGCACGGGTTGGTGGGCCGGCGCTATGCGGGAGAAGTGCGGCAGATCATCACCGGCTCCATCGGGTTCGACGATTGGGAATGGGGTGTGGACCTGTTTGCCGACGATCCCCTGGTGTTCAAGAAACTGATCTACGAAATGCGCTTCGATGAGGTGAGTGCCGTTTACGCCCTGTTCGGCGCCTTCTATGTGGGATTGCGCCGGCCGGCGGCGGACCTGCCGGCGCTCCTCGCCTGAGTTACTGGCCCTTTTTCCCGGTGTTGGAATCGCGCGCCGCAATGAACGCGGCGGCGTTGCTTTTGTCCACTAGCGTTGCGCCGGTGTCTACGAACGAAGGGATGGGCGAAAAAGGATTCTCGGACCAGTTGGAATCGAGCGGCGCCAGCGGATGGTGGTATAGATCGTCCAACTGCTTTAGCCCCACAGCCGCCATGGCGTAGGGCTTCTGTGCGATGGTGGCCGCAATCATACCTTTCTGAATCCAGTCCAGCGTGCGCTGGTCCGTATCCATGGCCACGACTACCTTCCCGTGCACGTTCTTGCGGTCCAGCACGTCGGCGATCTCCGGGCAGGCAATGGCTTCCAGACAGACGAAGGCATCCACCTTGGCTCCCTTTTCGATCATGGCCATGGTCGAATCGAACGCGATGCGAGGGTCGCCTTTGATGTCCACGGTGTCCGTGATTTTGATGCCGGGGTGCTCGGCGAACACGTCTTTATAGCCGCGCAGCCGGTCCTTGAGGTTGGCCTGCTCCGGCATGGTGTAGACCGCCACGTTGCCTTTGCCGTCCAGGAGCTTCGCCGCGAGCTTCCCGCCCATGGTGCCGGCTTTGTAGTTATCCGTGCCGATAAAGAAGAGGCGCTTGCTGTCCGGGGAGTCGGAGTCCATGGTGATCACCGGAATGCCGCGCGCGATGGCCCCGTCGATATCCGGTTTCAGGGAGGTGGAATCCGCCGCGGAGATCAGGATGCCGGTGGGCTTTTTGCTCAAAACGCTCTGAAATTCCTCGTGCTCGGCCTTGGCGTCATAAGTGTCCGGCCCCACCATCTCGGCTTTCACCTGGAGTTGGCCTGCGGCTTTGAGCAGGCCCGCGCCGGCGGCCTGCCAGTAAGGCAACTTGATGTTCGTCGCGATGAGATAGTATTTTTCCTCGGGACTGTGCGGCGAGCCGCCGCAGCCCAGAACCGGAAGCAGGATGGCCCCCAGAGACAGTCCCAACAGGGATTTCTTGAAGATCAGCGTTTTTCTCTTCATAAGTCACTCTGCCCGTTCCATCAGCACGGAGGTGCTGTCGTAGTCTCCACCCAGCCGAAGATTCAGACCGTGATTCATCAGGTACGCGCCGCTCACGGTCTCGACCCGGTCCACCAGCTTGTCGTCCAGCGCTTTGAGCCGGTATACACCGCTCTCCTCCAGACCGCGCAAGTAGATGGTTGGCGCCGGCCGCAGGAACTGCTGCGAGTGCAGAAAGGCAAACAGGACAGCCTGCTTGCCGTCGGTGGAAACGTATTCGTTCGCCGTCAGCTCGCCCTCACGCGGCGAAAACAGCCGGTACAGCCGTCCTTCCTGCACGCTGTGGCGGATCTCCTTGTAGTATGCAACCATTTTCGCGGCCAGCGCGAAGTCCTCGGAGCTCCAGTGGTTCAGATTGGCCCCAATGCCCAGCGATCCCATCATGGCCACCAGGAAGCGGTACTTCAGCGTGGTGCTGCGCCCGTTCATGTTGGGCACGTCGGTGACCCAGTCCATCATGACCTTGGGTGTGTAGGCGAAACCGAAGCCCTCCTGGATCCGCAGACGGTCGAAAGCCTCGGTATTGTCGGAGGTCCAGACCTGGTCGACGCGGCGGAGGATCTCCGGGTCTACCCGTCCCCCGCCGCCGGAGCAGGATTCGATTTCCAGCCCGGGGTGGCCGGCGCGCAGGCGGTCGATGATCTCGTACACATTGGTGACGTACTTGACCCAGATGCGCTTTTGCTCTGCGGCGGGGACCTCCGGCCATCCCGGCTCGGTGAAGTGCCGGTTCATGTCCCACTTCAGGAACTCGATGTGGTTCTCGGTGAGGAGTTTGTCGACCACGGAGAAAATGTGCTCCTTCACATCGTTGCGCGCCAGGTTGAGGATCAACTGGTGGCGGCCTTCGGTGCGCGGCCGCCCGGGGAAATGGATGGCCCAATCGGGATGCTGGCGATAGAGGTCGCTGTCGGGATTGACCATTTCGGGTTCGACCCACAAGCCGAATTTCATGCCCAGGCCGTTGACATAGCGGATGAGGTCCCCGAGGCCGTTGGGAAACTTCTGGGGGTTGACATACCAGTCGCCGAGGCCGGCGTGGTCGTCATTGCGCTTGCCGAACCAGCCATCATCCATCACGAACAGCTCCACCCCGATCCGGGCAGCCTTCGCCGCGAGTTCCTTTTGACCCGCCTCGTTGACATGGAAGGTGGTGGCTTCCCACGAGTTGTAGAGCACCGGGCGGGGATGCGGCTGGCGGCGATCGGGAAGCAGGTGTTCGCGCTCGAAGGCATGCAGAATCCGCGAGGCCTCACCGAAGCCCTGATCCGTAAAGCTGCCGTAGAACGAGGGCGTCTCCAGCATCTCACCAGGTTTGAGCAGATAGCCGAAATCAAAATCGTTATAGCCGCCGGTGACACGAACCTGCTGGTTGGGCGTCTGTTCCACTGTCAGTTTCCAGTTGCCGCTCCAGCCCAGCGCTCCGCACCACACCTTGCCGTGCTCCTCGGATGCGGCCCCCTGGTAGTCGAGGGCGAACCATGGGTTGGCCTGGTGGCTGGTGTTGCCGCGCCGGCTCTCCAGCACCTTCCTGCCCGGTTGAACGGGCTCGCGGGTGAGCTGGGTTTCGCCGCCCCAGCGTCCGGTGAGGTAACTCAAGCGATAGCCGCCACCCGAAGGTACGTACCAGACGCCGGACTGCGCACTTTCCACCACCAGCGATGCGCCTGTGCGGTTCTCGATCACCGTCTGCTTCCGGAGCACGTCCGAGCCGGGGTACAACTCATACCGCAGTGTCACGTACAGTTCGTAACGGATATCTTTCAGGCGGATCTCCAGCATGTCGCCGGCCGTGCGGTGGCTGGCGTATTTCAGCACCAGGTCGCGCACGCCATCGGACAGAGTGACCTTCAGGCAGGGCTCGGTGTAGCGCATTCCGCCCCAGCCCGGGTACTCTTCGTTGGTCATACCCTCGGGGGACTCGAACGCGTAGTCGCGGGCCGTGTGCGCTGGCGCCAGATCGGCATCCCGCGGCAGTTTCTTTCCCCAGTAGAGATTTTGAATTTCGTTCTGTTCGTTGACGCCGAGAATGTAGGAGGTGTGCGGAGTCTGAAGCACCCACAGTTTGCGTTCGGGCAGGTAGCGCACCTGCGCCACGAGCGGCAACGCCGACGCGGCCAGCAACACGGCGGAGGGGAGTTGCATATCCCCCCACGATACAATACGGCGCGCCGCCGGCGGCTGGACGGTCTTACTGTGGCGAGCAGCGTTTGCGCCGGTAGCTGCGGGCGAGTTCCAGGTATACACCCAAGTCCCGATCCAGATCGGACTGGGTGCCGTCGAAATAAAAATTGCGGATGGGGATGCCGCCCAGATCGCGGCTCACCCGCGGGTAAACCGCCTCGCAGACGATACCGTTCATGCATGTGAAGGGGCTGATGTCGATAATGCCATCGACTCCCTTGTGCGCCAGGTAGACCGCCTTTCCGACATTCAGCACCATCTCGCCGTAGGCGCCCTCGCATGGCAGGTATGGCCGCGCGCACTCCAGGATCTCGTGGATATCGGGTTCCTCGCAGCCGGCAAAGTCCCGCCGGAACGGCTCGAACAGAACGTGCTCGTCGTGCTTCTGCACGCGGTGGCGGACCCACGCGCCCAGCGCTTCGGCGCTCAGCCGCCGCCCGGTGAGCTTCAGTTTGCGAAAGCGCTCCGCGTCGGTGTACCAGATCCACTCTCCGATATCGGAGAGCCAGGCTTCCGCGCCATACTCTTCCAGCCGCCGCACCAGATCGTCATTCGAGAATGTGTTCAAGCGGCAAAAGATCTCGCCGACGATGCCGATGCGGGGTTTGGCGGGGTCGTGGTGTTTGGCGATCAGCCGGAAGCGGTCGCGACAACGCACCAGGCACTCCCGCAGGGCGCGGAGTTGCGGCGCCGGCCGCGTGGGCGTCTGCTCGATGGTGCGGCACAGGTCCTCCAGGCACTCTTCGTAAACGGCTTCGGTGACGCCTTTGCGCAGTTCGTGCGGGCGGTGCAGGAGCAGCAGCTTTTGCAGAATGTCGCCGCAGATCAGGGCGCGCCATCCGGTGCGAACGAATGGCTTCGCCAGTTCTCCCAGGCTCTCGTAAGCGTTGTCGCTCGAGGGGGAAAGCACTTCGACTTGTGCGTAGCCGTTAACGTCCAGAATCCGCCGCAAGTAAGAAGAATACTGGCCGAACCGGCAGGGACCGTCTGCGGTGGGCATGAAGAATGCCACCCGGGAGGGATCCGTGCCCGGACGTTCCAGTAGCTTCATGAAATCGCCGACCGTCACTTTGGCCGGATAGCACTCGTCGCCCGAAGTGTAGCGGGAGCCGAGTTCTTGCGTACGGTGGTCCGATGGCGGCGTCGTTTCCGCGTCGATTCCGATGGCGCGAAATCCCGCTGCGAAGGCCCGTGCGCTGCCATAGGCCATGGGCGGGATGAAAACCTTCTTCCCCTTCAGTGGACGGCCGTCCCCTGAGAGTCGAGGTTCGCAGGGTGCACTTCCAGTGACGACTGGTAGCATCGCAGGATTCCTTTGCTGTCGAGGTAGGCCTCACAACGGGTCATATATCCGGCATCATTGCCGTGCCCGTCGAATTGCAGCACCAGCAGCGGCGCTCCGGCGGCGTCGCGGGCAAAGTGCTTGATGTAGGAGTCCGGCCCGCACTTGAAGTTCGATATGTAGACCAGGTGCAGGTTGTGCCGCGCGGCCAGGCGGGCGGCTTCCAGGATCTTGCGTCCGGAGGCCCAGTACATGTTGGGATGCAGGTCCTCCATCAGCTCGCGACCGGTCACCAGGAAATCCAGGGGAATGACGTTGGCGCCGTAGCGGTGGCGCAGCTTTCGCGGGATGTCGCAGTTGATGCCGCGGTCGTAAATGTTGTAGCCGCGGCCCACCAGAAGCAGGCCCGGCTCTCCCCGGGACTCCAGCGTGGCCAGGGCACGCCGCCCGGCCTCCAGCAAGCGCTCCTGGAAGGTGTGTTGCGCCGCGTAGGCCGCCTCGACCGCGCGGTCGTTCGCCCGGCGGCTCACCCCAAGGCGCCGCATCGTCTCCGCCAGGGCGGTTTTCACCTGCGCCGGGCCGAGCTGGAAGTGCAGCGTCGGGATCAGGAACTTTTCCTGGTGCTCCTCGAGGCCGGGCGCCAGCCGCAGCACGTAGGGCAACGTCTGGTTCCAGGGGCAGTAGTGCGCCACGCACGAACTCGCGCCGTGGGCCTCTGCGTCCGCCAGGTTGGGAAGCAGGATGTACTCCAGGCCGGCTTCCACCAGCGCCTGCACGTGCCCGTGGGCCACCTGGATGGGATAACACGGCTGCGCCACCGCCATCTCCACGCCCAGCGCGGCGATATGCGGATCCGTGGGCGGCGAAAGCACGGGCTCGATGCCCAGTTCCACCAGGTAGCGGTGCCAGAAAGGGTAGCGCTCAAACATGGACATGGTCCGCGGCACGCCCACGCGGAACCGCGGATTCCTAGGAGGCGGCGGCAGTTCCTGCAGCAGCTTCTCACGGTAGGCGAACAGGTCTTCGATCACCGGTTTGCGCCCGGTGGTCGAGGGCTTGCGAAACTTGTCCGAGCACTTGTCTCCCCAGTAACTCTTCTGGCCCTCGATGGTGAATTCCTTCATGTCGCACAGGTTCGAGCAGGCCTTGCAGACGAAGTCGCGGGAGGTCAACTGGAGCTGCTCCAGGTGGTGTCCGCGGAAGCGGCTCTGCCCTCCCGTCGCGGCGTACCACTGGCGCGCGATCAGCGCCATGCCGATGGCGCCGATCACCCCGTTGTAAGGGGGAACCGTGATTTTCTTGCCCAGCAGGCCCGCGAAGGCAGCCGCCACCGCGTCGTTGTAGGCCGTGCCGCCCTGAAAATAAATCACGTTGCCGATGCGGCGCCCGCGCACCACGCGGTTCAGATAATTCAGAGCGATGGAGTAGGCCAGGCCGGCCACCACGTTAGGCACCGTTTCGCCCTTGTGCAGCCAGCCGGTGACGTCGCGCTCCATGAACACCGTGCAGCGCTCGCCCAGGCGCGTGGGCGCAGGCGCCGCCAGGGCCAGGCGCGCGAACTCCCCCTTGATGCTGATGCCCAGTTTCTCCGCCTGCTCCTCCAGGAAGGATCCGGTACCCGCCGCGCAGGCCTCGTTCATCGCGAAGTCCACCACCACCCCGTTTTCGATGGCGATGAACTTCGAGTCCTGGCCGCCGATCTCAAAAATCGTGTCCACCGGTTCACCGCCCAGGCGGTGGCTGACGTGCCAGGCCCCGGTCTTGTGCGCGGTAATTTCGTCGTTGACCACGTCGGCGCCGACCAATTCGGCAATCAGTTCACGGCCCGACCCGGTGGTGCCCACGCCGCGGATCGCCAGGCGCTTGCCCCACAGCCGGTCCACCTCCTCCAGGCCCTGCTCGACGGCTTCGATAGGCCGGCCGGCGGTGCGCAGATAGATATCGTGGATCACCGCGCCGAACTCGTCGGTCACGACCACGTTGGTCGAGACGGAGCCCACGTCGATGCCCAGAAACGCCGGGATAGGCTCGTCGCCGGGAGGCGGCACATACCGGCCCACGCGATCGCGCAGCAGCACGACCTGGTCCATGGAAAGCGGCTGGGTGTCTTGCACGCGGGCCTCGGCCTCGTGCTGGCTCAGGCGATGAATGTCGCGCAGGGACCGTTTGTGGGGTTCCTCCGCCTCCAGGATCGCCGTGCCGACCGCACCGCACCAGGCGTACAACTCAGGGACCAGGAGTTCCTTCTCGGAAAGCCCGAAGCTCTCCCTTAGGGCGCCGGTGACGCCGGCATTTTGCGACACGGCGCCGATGAGCGCCACCGGGTGGTCTACCTTCCGGCCCCTCACCACACTGGCCTTAAAGTTCCGCGCCACGGCGTCGCACAGCCCGCGCAGGATCTCCGCCGGCGAGTAGCCTTTCTGCTGGGCGTGAATCATGTCGCTTTTGGCGAAGACCGAACAGCGTCCCGCGATCCGCGCGGCGCAACCCGCGGTGCGCACAATTTCGCCCACCTCTTCGACCGAGTACTGCATACGCAAAGCCTGCTGGTCCAGGAAGGATCCGGTGCCCGCGGCGCACTCCCCGCTGCGGTCGTAGTCCAGAATGTTCCGGCCCTCCAGGCGAATGTATTTGGAACTTTCCCCGCCCAGTTCGAAGACCGTCCGCACCTGCGGGTAGAACTCGGCCATGGTGCGGGCGATGGCCTTGAACTCGTTTTCGAAGTACAGGCCCAGGATCCGGGCGATGGTGCGGCTGCCGGACCCCGTGACGCGAATGCCTTCGATGTGCCGTTCCGGGACGGCATCGGAAAGCTCCTGCAGCAAATCGTAGGTGGATTGGATGGGGCTGCCCGTGATGCGCCGGTATTCGGAAAGCACCAGCGGGCGCTCCTGCCAGTCCACCAGGCGAAACGCCTGGCGCTGGCGGCAAAGCTCAGCAAGGATCGGCCGGTCTTCGGTCCGGCCTAAGGCGGCCAACTTCAGGCTGATGGCCCCGATGTCCAGTCCGATGTTGATGCCCACAGCAGTTCCTATGATAAACGGAATCGGCTCTGATATCATTGTTTCAGGCCTGAATAGATGGTTTTCCAGCCTGTCCGGCCGATTTTGGGGGCCGAGCGGGTCTATTCCTGACCGGAGAGGAGGGTCATGGTTTCAAGAAGAGTGTTTTTGGCCGGCACGTTGACCGCGGCCTCAGCCGCGCGTGTCCGGGGGGCCAATGATCGCATTCGCATGGGAGTGATCGGGACAGGCGGCCGGGGTGCCTACCACACGGCCAACCTGGCAAAGCGCGCGGATGTGGAGGTGGTCTCGGTGTGCGATGTGTACTCGGTCCGTTCCCAGGCCGCCTGCGAGCAGGCCGGGGTCCGGGCTGAGGCCGTGCAGGACTACCGCCGGCTGATCGAGCGCAAGGACATCGACGCCGTAGTGATCGCGGTCCCGGACCACTGGCACACGCCCATCTTGCTGGACGCCCTGGCGGCCGGGAAAGATGCTTTCCTGGAAAAGCCCATGACCTTCGCGATCGACGAAGGCCACGCCATCGCCCGGGCCGTGCGCGAGACGCGGCGCGTCGTGCAGATCGGCACGCAACAAAAGAGCGGGCCGCATTTTATCGAGGCCAAGCAACGATTCATCGATTCCGGGCAGATCGGCAAAGTGTCCCTGGTGCGAACCTGGTGGATCGCCAACCGCGGCTATTTGCGGCGCCCGCCGGCGGCATTCTGTTACAACTCACAGGAACTGGACTGGAATCGCTTTCTGGGGAGTGCCCCGCGGCGGCCATTCGAGGCGCAGCGCTATTTCGGCTGGTACGCCTATCGTGACTACTCCACCGGCCAACCCGGCGGCCTGCTGGTGCACACCGCCGACGTCGCCCACTTCTTCCTGAATCTTTCGGCGCCGCTGGCCGTGGTGGCGAGCGGCGGCATATTCGAGTTTCCCGACGATCGCGAGACACCGGATACCATCAGCATCCTGGCTGAATATCCGCAGCGCGTGGTAGTCACCTTCGACGCGACCCAATCCAGCGTGCGCGATGCGGTGGATTGCGAGTTCCACGGTTCGGGCGGCGTGCTGAACATCTTCCGCTACGGATACACCTTCCGCCCGGCGGAGAAAGGGGCGCCGCTGATCGAGGCCAAAGGCCAGCCGTGCGATCCCGCCCACATGCAGAACTTCCTGGAGGCCATGCGCAGCCGCAGGCAGCCGAACGCCGATGTGGTGTATTCGCACTACCTGGCCATGGTGTGCCACATGGGCAACCGGGCCTACGAAACCAAGAGCCGGGTGGTCTGGCAGCCCGAGTGGGACGAAGCCGCGCTGGCCTGAGTTACTTCTTCAGAAACTGGCCGATAGAGCGGGTGGCCTGGCGGATGCGGTGCTCGTTTTCCACCAGCGCGAAACGCACGTGGCCTTCTCCCAGGGGGCCGAAACCGATCCCCGGTGAGACCGCTACCAGCGCCTGCTCCATCAGCAGCTTGGAGAATTCGAGCGAGCCCAGGCTGCGGTACCGCTCCGGCAGGGGCGCCCACAGGAACATAGAGCCGCGCGGCGATGCTACCTGCCAGCCGGCGCGGGCCAAACCGTTCACCAGCACATCGCGGCGCTTCTGGTAGACGGCACAGATCTTCTTCGTGTCCTCTTCGCACTCCCGCAGCGCGATGATGGCAGCGATCTGAATCGGCTGGAAAACCCCGTAATCCAGGTAGCTCTTAATGCGCGCCAGGGCCGCGATCATTTTGGGATTGCCCAGGCAGAAACCCACCCTCCAGCCGGCCATGTTGTAGCTCTTGGAGAGCGAAAAGATCTCCACGGCCACTTCGCTCGCGCCTTCCACCTGCAGGATGCTGGGCGCCTTGTAGCCGTCGAAGCACAGGTCCGCATACGCGAAATCGTGCACCACCAGGGTGCCGTGCTGCCGCGCCAGGCGGATGACTTCCTGGAAGAAATCCAGATCCACGCAGGTGGTGGTGGGGTTGTGGGGAAACGAAAGCAGCAGCAATTTCGGCTTGCGCGTGGAAGTGCGGTAGAGGTCCTCCAGCCGGTTGAGGAACGTGGCGGCGTCCGGCATGGGAAGCATGCAGGCGTGGCCTTCGGCCATGATTACTCCGTACTGGTGGATCGGGTAGGCCGGGTTGGGCGAGACCACCGCGTCATCCGGCCCGATGACGGCGAAAAGCAGGTGAGCCAGGGCGTCCTTGGCGCCGATGGTCACGATAGCTTCGCGCTCCGGATCCAGGTTCACGCCGTAATTCCGCTGGTATCGTTTGGTGATTTCCTCGCGCAGCCTAGGGATGCCCTTCGAGGACGAATAGCGATGATTGCGCGCATTGCGGGCCGCTTCGATGAGCTTATTCACCACTACCTTGGGCGTGGCCCCGTCCGGATTGCCCATGCCGAGATCGATCACATCCAGTTGCGCTGCGCGCGCCTTTGCCTTCATCTCGTTGATGACGGCGAACACGTAAGGCGGCAGCTTCTGAATGCGATAAAACTCGTCGGTATTGGGGGACATGAATTTCATTTTACGCAATGCGTGCGAGTGATGCCCCAATGTGGTTGCGGTATACTCCGGGAACCGGTCGGACTATGAACAAACGTCTTGCTCTCTGCCTGATCTTCGCCGCCGCCGCAGTGGGATTGCTCGCCCTGCGGGGCCGCGCCGAGCAGGAACTGGATCCGCTCAAGGTGTGCGCCGACACCCAGAAGCTGATCTTCGAGAACCAGTTCGTGCGGGTGGTGGATGACCGCATCCCGGCAGGCGGCGCCGAGGCGCAGCACCGCCACCGCCACGGCGTGGTGGTCTACCTGACGGACTACAAGGTGGAGCAGGTGGCCATGCCCGGCCACAAAGTGACCCGCTCGGAGCGCAAGTTCGGGGCCGTGACCTGGTCGGAGGCGGTGGTGCACGAAGTGAAGAACATTGGGGACACGCCCTCCCACGCCATTCGCATCGAGCTGAAGTACTGAAGCCGGGGTATTCCGGCGGCTTGCGCCCGCTCAGCCGGGGCGGCGAAACTGGGGTCTGAGATGCACAGTCCCTGGAAGACGCTGGCCAGCCGCCTGGTTTACGAAAACGCCTGGATTCGCGTGCGCGAAGACCGCATCGAGCGGCCGCACCACGGGGAGGGAATCTACGGCGTGGTAGAGATCCGCCCTTCGGTGGGAGTGGTGGCCCTCGACGCGCGGGACCAGGTGGTGCTGGTGGGTCAGTGGCGCTATCCCCACGGCAAGTATTCCTGGGAGATTCCACGCGGCGGTTCCCACGATGGCGAGACGGATATGCAGGCGGTGGCGGCCCGCGAACTCCGTGAAGAGGCTGGCGTGGAGGCCGCGCACTGGACCCCGCTCGGCGGGGTGGATGTGTGCAACGGCGTCACCACGGACACGCAATCCCTGTACCTCGCCACCGAGCTTGCACTCTGCGCCGCGCGTCCGGATCCCGAGGAAGACATCGCCGTCCGCTGGATGCCGTTCCGCCAGGCAGTGGAGTGGTCCCTTTCCGGGGAGATCGCGGAATGTTGTTCGGTAGCCGCCCTGCTCCGGGTCGAGGCCTTGCGCCGGACCATGTCCCCGCAGCTTCAATATCCCAGGCGATAGAAAAGCCAGCTCAGGAACCTGTTGGCGGCGGACGCCGCCTCCCCCGTGCGGAGAAAGAACGCGCGCCGCATGGGCACGGTCAGGGTGCGCAGCAGGCGGATATACCAGGTGTTGTTCTTGCACCGGAAATGCGAATCGTCCATTTGTGCCGAGACCGCATAGATGAGATTGCCGAAATCGTATTCGGCATCCATGCCCTTGTGCGCGGCCAGCGATACGACGGCCGGCACGTTCAGCCACGGACGGTACGGGTTGGCGTCTCCGATCAGATCGATCGCCGGTTTCCCGAACAGACCCACCGCGAGTTCCATGAACTTGCTGATCATCGGGTCGATTCCCATCTTGCTGGCGCCCACCCAGTCCACCGCCACCAGGTCGGCGCCGCCGATAACCGTTCGCGTCTCGTTCGGCGCCGGGTCGGCGAACACGCCAAAAGGCCCGTCGGCACTGAGCCACGCGTCGATCAGGCCGAAATGCACCGGGAACGCCGACAGGTACTCCATGGTCGTGTGATAGATGTCGCGCCGGCAATGATACTCGCGGAACTTGTTGGCCAGCGGCAGTGCCCCGTAGATATTCTTCAGCGTGAGCGTGTAGTAGGCATACGAGTGGGTCTTGTTCTTGGCGAAGGAGATGCGGAAGTCGGCCTCCCTCCAGACGCGTGAAACCGGGTGCATTCCGAGGTGCGGTCCCAGGTTGCGCGCCTCGTCGGCGTCCAGCGTCATATCGACAATGTCGTACCCCGCCTGGCCGTTGTACCCGAGATAGTCGGCCATTTCCCTGACGCCGCGCTTGTCGAAGAACTCCCCGTAGGTGCACTGCGCCTCGACCACATGGATAGACGCAAAGCCGCGCTCGCGCAGACGCTGGACCAGGCGGCCGACCAGTTGCGGATCGGTATAGGTGGTGCGGTCCCGCTTGTCGTAGGAGAACATGAAGTTCGGTTTAATGGCGATCGAAAACGCCGCCCGGTCTTTGTTCGAAGCACGCAGCCTCTCGTCGAGCAGGGTGTCGAAACCCGTCGCATCGAGGACACAGTCCAGCGCTCGCAACGGGTCGTCTCCGCGGATCGCCGCCACCCTGGTCTGGCGGTCGCACCCCACCGCCTCCAGCCGCATGGCCCGCATGTCCTCTTCGAGCGCCAGGCAACGCTCGCCGGCCGCATCCTCCACTTCCACGATGCGGCGCTGGAAGACAGCGGTCGGGAAGTGATCGTTGTTTACTTCCACGATCGGGGCGCCGATCTTCCGGAGCGGCACGGCACGGTCCTCTGGCCGGCCGGCGGGCGGAAGCGGCTTTACCGTGCAGGCGCCATCCTGCATCCGTATTTCGGCCGAACTCATGCGCGCGACGGCCGCTCCCAGGACGGCATCCAGCCGGTCCTTCACCCAATCCTGCTTCTCGTTGCGGAGCGTGCGGCTCGAGATCTGGACGCATGCCGACCGGCGTTCCGGCCGCAACGCGCAAAGGTACCCGTAGAGCAGCGTGGGCTCCTTCACGTTGCGGAAGGCGCCCTGCTCGCATTCGCCCGCTGTGGCCGCCGGATCGACCTCCCACGATTCGCCGTCTACCGTGATGCTGCCGCCGCGCACGGCTGCCAGGTTCGGGGTAATGAAAATGCCGGGCGCGTTCTCACCCGGCAGCGCCTCGCGCAATTCGCGCTGCAGTTTCGCGGAGAGCTTTCGCACCACCGGCTTGACCAGCGGAAACGGAAACGCCACGGCATCAGACGGAGTAGCCTGGAACTCGAGGGTGATCTCAGCGGAGAGCTTCGCCAGGCGCGGAGCACCCTTCCGCATCTCCGAAAACGAAGCGGCATAGGAGTCCTCCAGAGAGTACAGCGGCCCGGAATACCGGTACGTGCCTGCTCCGATATCCAGGCGCAGCCCCGTAAGCACACGGTCCGTGATGGCATAGCGCCGGTATCCGCCCCGGCTGTCCGCCACGGCCAGCAGCACGTCCCAAAACAACTCGCCGTCGCCCCAGGGGAAGCCCTTGTCGTGCACGCCCGAAACCAGGAAGAACGGCGCTTCGCCCCAGGAAGCGCGCAACCGGCCGGCCACCACCAGGTTTTCGTAGCGCGTATCGTAGAACAGCCTGGCCTTGTCCAGATACTCGTCGCGCAACTGGCCCCACACGAAGGAAGCGAACGCGGCGCGCGCGGCGAGATCCTGGCTCCAGCCGTGGGCGCCCTCCACCTTCATCGACGCCAGCATCGCCGGCAGTTCGGCCAGGGGAGAGTGCAGTTCGCCGTGTCCGTAAAGGGGCGCATGCTCGTCCTCGCCGCGGTGGACATCCGTGTACAGGCAAGTCAGGTCCTTCACCACGTCCAGGCCCGGGTCGTCGTGAATGTCCTTGTGCCCGTCGAGAAAGTAGCTGCCGCCGTCCCGCCCCGTGAAACGGAAGGAGTACCGCAACTGCCGCATGCCTTTTTGGGCCTCCACCGCGAACAACTGGAAGCTGCCGTCACGAACCGGCATCGTGCCTCCCAAGTCGGGACAGGTGACCGTGCCGGTGAGTTCCGCGCGGTGCTCCGGCTCGTTGAGAAATCGTTCGAGATCGCCCGTGCGGATCCTGGCGTCGAAGCTGAGCGGCCGGTCCGCGACCGCGCCCACCATGGCTTCCTGGAACGCCAGTCCCACCCCGTGCAACGCATTTTCCCGTTCCATAATCGCAACCCGCAGTAATTATAAGAAAAACAGATCTGGAATACCATGAGTTACCGGCGCCCCCGGACTCTGATAGCCTGAGGAGTTCGTTTCACTCAGAACTCCCATGAACCGACGTGCCTTTCTCGCCTCTACCGCTTCGGCAGCGCTGGCTTCGCCGGCCGGAGCGCCCAAGAAAATCGCCGCCATTATCACCGAATATCGCCCCGGCTCCCATGCGGACGTCGTCGTCGGCAAATACCTGGAGGGCTACAATCAGGACGACCGCCCTCCCTATCCCCGCTCCAAGATCGTCGCCATGTTCACCGAGCAGGTCCCCAAGGCGGACATCAGCCGGGACCGCGCCAGGAAATACCACGTCCCCATCTTCCGGACCGTTCAGGAAGCGCTCATGCTCGGCGGTGACCGCCTTGCCGTGGACGGCGTTCTGCTCATCGGCGAGCACGGTGACTATCCCATGAACGACAAGGAACAGAAGCTCTACCCGCGCTTTGAGATGTTCCTGAAAATTACCGACGTCTTCCGCCAGAGCGGACGATCGGTGCCGGTCTTCAACGATAAGCACCTGTCCTGGAGTTGGCGGCAGGCCGAGCGCATGGTGGAGATCTCGCGCGAACTTCACTTCCCCATGCTGGCTGGCTCGTCGGCGCCCGAGGCCTGGCGCATACCGGCTGTCGACACGCCGTTTGGAGTGCCGCAGCGCTACGCCGTAGCCATCTCCTACAGCGGCCTGGATATTTACGGCTTTCACGTACTGGAGGCGCTGCAGGCGATGGTGGACCGCCGGCGCGGGGGTGAGACCGGCGTGCGCGCCGTGCAGTGTCTCGAGAATCAGGAGTGCTGGAATTTCATCGAGCAGAACGGCTGGGTCAAGCGTCTCTTCGAGCAGGCCCTTTCCCGCAGCAACACGCGCAAGCCGGGAAATCCCAAGGACCTTGTCCGGACGCCCGCGGTGTTCATCGTGGACTACAACGACGGCCTGAAAGGTGCGGCGTTTTTGCTGACCGGCCTGGTGGAAGATTTCACCGTGGCCGTCGATGTAGAAGGTTCCTCCACGCCGGTCTCCACGCTCATGAATCTTCAGCCGGGCCGGCCTTACCATCACTTCGGCTGCCTGGTGAAGAATATCGAAATCATGTTCGAGACCGGGAAGGCGCCCTACCCGGTGGAACGCACCATGTTGACCAGCGGAATCCTGGATTTCGCCCTGGAATCCCGCATCCGGGGCCATCGAAAGCTCGATACCCCGGAACTGGCCCAAGTCCGCTACCAGACTCCGAACGCCTCTCACTTTTGCACCAAGGGCTGGGGACCGGATGGCCGGCGCCTCGACATGTGACCGGTCGCGCCGCCCCCTGTGATAAAATTCGGAGCCTGTGATCCCCGCCGCCTCCACGGTCTCCGAACGCCTCCGCGTTCCCCGCACGCGCTTCATGATCGTGACGCTCATGGTCGTGCTCAGCGGCATGAGTTACTTTGACCGCACCATCATGTCTATCGCCGGCCCGGTCATCATGAAGGAGTCGCACATCTCGGAAACCGAGATGGGCACGGTATACTCCGCCTTCCTGTTTACCTACGCCATCCTCATGGGGCCCGGCGGTGCGCTGGCGGACCGCTTCGGAGCCCGCCTGGTGCTCGGCTTGGGCGGCTTCCTGTGCGCCCTGTTCACCGGCTTCACGGCCATGGCTAGCCGCCTGTGGGAGTTTTTGGTCGTGCGGCTGGCCTTCGGCGTCTGCTCCGCTCCCCTCTACCCGGCTACCGGACGCCTTAGCGCGAACTGGATCCCGCCCTCCATCGCTGCCCGCGTGCAGTCCGTGATCATGGCCGGGGCAGCCGTCGGCGGCGCCGTCTCTCCCGTGCTGTTTGCCGCCATGATTGCCCACTTCGGCTGGCGCAACTCCTTCTGGCTTGCCGCCCTCCTGGCAGCCGTGGTCTATGGTGTCTGGTATTGGTACGTCCGCGACTATCCACCCGGCGATCGGGGCACTACGGCGCCCCCCCGCCCCGAACCTGCCCTCTGGGGCCGGCTGCTGCGCGACCGCAACCTGATGCTGCTCACCTTCAGCTATTTCTGCGTGGACTACTTCGAGTACATCTTCTTCTACTGGATCTACTACTACTTCGGGGAAATCCGGCACATGGGCAAGGATGAGAGCGCCATCTACGTTGCCATCCTGATGATGACCATGGTAGTCATGACCCCCGTGGGAGGCTGGCTCTCCGATCGCCTGGTGGCGCGCATGGGACTGAAAAACGGCCGCCGCGTGGTGCCCGTTTTGGGCATGCTTCTGAGCGCCGTCTTTCTGTACATCGGAGCCGGCGGGTTGAGCACGGCCGCGACCGTCACACTACTCTCGCTGGCCTTCGGGTTCTGCACCAGCGTCGAGGGACCATTCTGGGCCACCACCATCGATATCGGCGGCTCTCAAGTCGGGGCTGCCTGCGGCATCATGAACACCGGTGGCAACCTCGGCGGTATCCTGGCCCCCGTCCTTACGCCGGTCCTGGCGGTCCGTTTTGGCTGGGCGGCGGGGCTCTATTTCGGTAGCTTCATGATCGCCCTTGGCGTGCTGGTTTGGATCTTCATTGATCCCTCTCGCCGCATCCGCCTGGCTTCAACCAGCTAGCCTTTTCTGCTATGAATCGGTTTGGCCGTTTGGAACGCGCCATGGGACTGCTATTTTGAAGATTCGCACACGCCGATTCGAGGGCCGCTGCGCCAAACACAAAACTTACAACCCTGCCGTGGACGGGCGGGAAGCCATTCGCGGGAGCTGCCCACGCTGCGCACTGCTGGCCGAGATCTGGGAAACCTCGCTGCGGCTGAACAGCCTCATCCGGAAGTTCAATCCCAACCATGATGACCTGCAAAGGCCCCCACAGCCGGAAAATCCGCCCGACCCCCGGCAGATGAATCTGCTCGACGGCTAAGTACTCACGTTCGGAATTACGGTGACGTATTCCGTCAGGCTGCAACGGCCAGCCGTTTGCCGGCGATCTTGGTCAGTAGGGCGTGAAGATCGCGGCGGGTGAAGGTCCATTTGAACGGCGAGGCCG